>Ga0228664_1000159_pt1 | contig 44745 bp, 40 predicted proteins | sample 78DmetaG_FD_183029 | JGI IMG/M metagenome (GOLD analysis project Ga0228664, IMG submission 183029) | Seawater microbial communities from Monterey Bay, California, United States - 78D | ecosystem: Environmental > Aquatic > Marine > Coastal | place: USA: California | collected 2016-09-26 | reverse complement strand
ATGTTGGATAAAAAACAAAGGTTTCGTTAAGATAATTCGTAGAGATATCAGAAGCAGCTTCATTCAAATTAAACAATGAAAACCCATCCGTATCATCGTCACATTGCTTAAGCTCTACTGCATCTGTAATGATAGGTAGCGGATTTATAACAACATCAAAACTAAGTCGATCTACCAAACATCCAGTTGAGTTGTTAATTACCCGAACATAAATTGTTTGTTGATCTACTGTTGTATTGGTAAAAGGTGAACTTAATGAACTGGAACCTGATATAGCGTCAGATTCGTTTGAATGATAAGTCACTGTAAAGTTGGCTGGATTTTGGGTTCCAAGTATGATTGGAGTGTGACTTTCTAAGTCTATGGACTGAACAAAGCCATTGGTGTCATCTCCATCACTAGCATCATCACATATCTCAAGACTAGGAATGACATCTATCTCTGGAACTGGATTTACAGTTAAAGTAATATGAGTTCCTACATAAGCACAACTGATATTGGCAGGATTATCTACTCGAATATAGATTTGTTGAGTAAAGGGTGAGATAATATTTCTATAACTACTAGTATTAGAGATTGGATTTGCAAGATTATTAGCATCAGCTAATGATTCATAGTAAGATACATTTATGGTCTGTGATGCTGGAAATAAAGCAATAATTTCATTAGTTACAGCACTAAAATCAAAACTTGAAATTCCATCGGTGTCATCATTATTAGCAGTATCATTACCATCTTCATCTAAAAAGTCATCACATTCAGAAAAGCTACGTTGAAATGTAGTAGGGATTTCTGTATTGGTAACCACTAGATTCACTTGTGAAATCCTATAACAATTATTTACAGTAGTTGTCCGTACCCAAACAACATCATTAGTATCCACTACATTTGAATAATTAGTGAAATCTAAAATTTCATTGGTAGTATTCTCTGCGTCTAACTCTGTGGGGTAGTACTGAAAAGTTTCATTGGCAGAATTTAAAGAGATTAAAGCATTGGCCAGGGTAAGGTCAAAACTTGTAAAACCATCTTGATCTTCGTCACAGAGCTTAAGGGCTACTCCATCTGTGATAACAGGTAAGGGGTCTACAATCAATTCAAAAGAAGTAAAAGTACTCCCAGGGCTGTCATCTGAAATCGTATTACAAGCTACATTATCTGTATTTTCAATTCTTACATATATTCTTTGAGAGATGGTCACCTCATAATCAGTATTTTTATCAATGGCATTAGAAGTACTACTGGTTTGCGCATCAATAAGATCTGTGTGATAAGAAATAAAATAATCACCTGGATTAACAACACTGGCAAGAATCTCTGCATCTTTTGTATTTAAGAGGAATAAAGATTTTTGATCAACATCTGATCCACTAGCTGCATCATCACAAAGTCTATACACTGAAGGTTGAGTAGGTGTAGGGGTATCGGTTACTTTGAGGTTAAATTCAACAACAGAATAACATGTAGTGTTGTTAATGTTATGTATTCTAGCATAAATAGTAGGGTTATTAGAGGTATTTACTCGATAAGGATTCGCAATGATAGCAGCAGTGGTATTGGCCTCTGCGTCTGCAAGAGTATCAAAATATAGTACTTCAAAGTCTGTAAGATTTGGATTTAAAATTGGATCTAAGCTGTTTAGGATTTCAGGGGTTTGATCTGCAATTAAATCAAAATCAACAAAACCAGATCGATCTTCATCACAACGATTAATATCTAAGGGTGATGGCAGTAGAACCGGAGTGTCATCTACAATAGCTTCCACTGCAATTCTTTCTGTTGTAGCACATCCTTCAGGGGATGCAGCTACATAATAGGTTGTAGAACTAGAAAGAGCTGGTGTAATAAATGTATCTCCCGTAAATACAAGATTACCATCTGTAGGAGCATCATACCAATAAATTTCTCCTTCTGTTACTGTAGCTGATAAGGATACACTTCCACCGGTACAGGCTCTATCGTTGGTAGTAGCGGTAATTTCGGGGATATAGATACTTGTACTAGCTGAAATATTAAGAGTTGGATCTCCAGGCATACCCCCATATTCTACGATATAACCTTTTGGTTGATAATCTCCATTTGGAGCCCCTTCATTAGTTAAATCATTCCAAGAACCGGGCACACCTATATTATTTGAAGTAATATGTGCATAATCTTCATTTCCTGATTGATTGGGTTCTGGTGGATTGGTATTCCAATTACTGTAGAGTCCTCCTGCAGGGCCACCAGTAAAATTTCCATTCCAAAAATTAGTTCCTGCTTCCGGACCAGTAACCCAATTCCAAACACCCTCAGTCCCTTCATCGCTTGCACCAATCCAACCAGTACCTGATATTTGTTCTGCTGATATGTTATTTTCGTCCTCTGACAAAATGGTTACTAGATAGCCTTGCAAACCAAAATAAGTTGATGATTCAGCTAAATTTTTTGCCTCAGACCATGTGATGCCAATATTTTCTTCATACACATAAAAATGTTCAGTAGAGGGTAAATAATTTCCATCTCCGATAGTCAAGGAAAAAAACTTTTCTCCACTAATATTTGCATCAGTGCTGCTAAAAACAATCTCTCTAACTGCTGTTTGGAGGTCTTCGTACAGTATTTGAGTTGCAGGAGCATTTGGTTCTAAAATAAGCTTCCCTTCAATAGCATTCCAAGTTGTAGAAATTGTGGGGTGAGTACCTGTTAATGTCAAAAGATCATCAGAAATTGAGTATCCTGAGGATATTTGAACCGTAAAAAAGTCTAATCCTGTATCATCAGGATCTGTAATGGTAAAGTTTTCTGCAATTTTAATTTCACTTAAAGGACAATAGGCTTCCCTTGAATCTGCAAAAAGTACAGGAGGCTCATTTTGAATACAATTCACTTCATCAGTAAACGTTAGATTGAATTGTCCCTCAGAAAAACATGTAGATTCATTGCTATTTATTATTCTAAAAAAAATGGTTTCTAGAGGTGAAGTACTGATGTAGTTTTGAGGAGTTGTAATAAGATTAGTAAACGTGTTTTCATTAGAATAAATGACTTCAAACTTGCTTGAATCTTGAGCCCCTAAAATTAAACTGGTTTGTGGTGTTAAATCAAATAATTCTATTCCATTACCATCAAAATCACAAGTTTCCAAATCAGGGGGAGTATTTTCAATGATTGGAGTTTGATGAATCTGAATGGTAACTGGTGTGACTACATAATTACCACTACTAATTTCTTCGGTCCTTATATAGATCGTTTGACTTTCTGGAGTAGTATTTGTCCAAGAATTAGGTAATGGATTGTCATTATCATCAGCCTCTGATTGACTAGGATGAGCTGAAGATGAAAAGGCAATGGCTTCACTAAATCCTGCGGCCCCCACCAAGCACCAACTGCAAAATCATTCCATAGAATCGTCTCAAAAGTGGGTACAGAGGTACTCAAATTGATTCTATAGATCTCTTCAGGAGTCACACCATAAAGAACCCCTTGTTCACTAGCTAGTCCAAAAGTATTAAACCTCAATGACCCTAGTGATTCGTGAGAAATATAATTAAAGTCTTCATCTATGGTGACTTTATATAGCTGGTCCGATCCACTGACACTTTTCCAAGCGATATACATATAATTACCCAAAATCACAAAATCCCCACCAGGAATACCATTTTGAAAATCATGCCAAAGATATGGTGCCGATGAAAGTCCTGCATCCAATCGATACACAGCTGAAGGGATTTGAGAAGAATTATTGAAATACAAATTATTTTGTGTATCGAAAGACAAGGAGTTCCCTCCAGATGTCAATATAATCTCTGTTGAACAGTCACTTTCGTCTATTTTTTCAATAATCGCATTATTTGTTGTAAAAAACTCCCCATCTGAATTGATAGCCACATCAAAAGAGGAATCAGGAAGGCTACATATCGGTGAAATGATTGGGGATTGTAAAACATCATCAATCTCTAAAAGTACACCAGCAGAAGTACCGATCAGTAATTTAGGATTATCTGAAATTAAATCTCCACCGACAGTAACTTGTACTTCATCTAATATGGTGGTTAGATCTATGGTCATAGTGCCGTCAGCATCGTCATCACAGAAGTTATAATTAAAATCTGTATTGATAGAAGTTGATAGCACTAGATTATTTTTGTTAATGACTTTTCTTATGGGATATTTTTTTTTCGCATCTTCAGGGGTTTGAGAGAAAGATGAGAAAGATGATAATAAAAAGAGAAAAAAGATCCTATGAAAAGATTTGGTATTCATGAAATGAATTTTTATAGCTTTTTTTAAAATAAGATGTAAATATAACGTAAGATTTATTGAATCATTGTTATTACTTTTGTTAAAAATAAAAATTTATGGCACATAATACAGTAACAACCGTTTGGAAAGAAAATATGGTATTTGAATCCGACAATCCCAGTGGTGAAACTCTTTTTATGGATGCTCCTGATGAAGGAATTGAAAACAAAGGATTACGCCCAAAAGCATTAATGCTATCTTCTTTAGCAGGATGCTCAGGTTTGGATGTCGTATCATTATTGAAAAAAATGAGAGCTGAGGTTAATGATTTTAAAATGGTTGTTCATGGAGAACTTACAGAAGAGCACCCAAGATATTATCACAAAGTAGTTGTAGAATACCATTTTTATGGGAGTGATCTACAAGAAGATAAAATAAATAAAGCTGTTAAATTATCTGTGGATCAATACTGTGGTGTGATGGAAATGTTTCGCCAATTTGCAAAAGTAACCACAGAAGTGTATCTTCATGAGCAATAAAAATTGCCATGCGTTGGACTTTAAAAACAGCACCTAACCTATTCTTAGTTGATCAACTATCTGAGGAGCTTTCTATTGATCGAGTTTTATCTTCACTTTTAGTTCAACGAGGTGTTCATACTTTTGAGCAAGCAAAAAAATTTTTTCGCCCTTCATTAGATGATCTTCATGACCCCTTCTTGTTAAAAGATATGGATATTGCTGTTTCTAGAATCGAAAAGGCAATTGCAAACAATGAAAATATTCTTATTTATGGAGATTATGATGTAGATGGAACTACAGCCGTTTCTCTGGTTTCCTCCTATTTAAAAACAATTACAAATCACATAGCGACCTACATCCCAGATAGATATGATGAAGGATACGGAATTTCAACCCAAGGAATTGATTTTGCAGCTGATCATAATTTTTCGCTAATTATAGCGCTAGATTGCGGAATCAAGGCTATAGAGAAAGTCAATTATGCCACACAAAAGAATATTGATTTTATTATTTGTGATCATCATAAGCCTGGTGATAAAATACCAAATGCCATAGCAGTTTTAAACGCAAAAAGAAAGGATTGTAACTATCCTTTTGAAGAATTGTGTGGTTGTGGTGTGGGATTTAAATTAATTCAAGCCTTAGCCTCAAAAAGAGGACAAACTCTAGAAGATTTAACACAATACTTAGATTTGGTAGCTACTGCAATTGCAGCAGATATAGTTCCTATAACTGGTGAAAATAGAATACTTACCTATTTTGGACTACAGGTAATTAATTCGAATCCAAGAAATGGAATTAAAGCCATTATTCAAGGAGTAAAAAAAAATATACTGACCATCACTGATGTTGTTTTTATTATTGCTCCTAGAATTAATGCTGCGGGAAGAATGAAACATGGAAATTACGCCGTAGAACTATTAACTGAAATGGATTATGACGCAGCATTAAATTTTGCTACTTCCATTGAAACCTTTAATTTAGAAAGAAAAGAAATCGATAAAAAAATTACCTATGAAGCTCTACAACAAATTAAATCGGCTAATGAAGAAGAAAAATTTTCAACGGTTGTTTATTCTAAAGATTGGCATAAAGGTGTTATTGGTATTGTGGCTTCTAGACTCATAGAGTCTTATTACAGGCCCACATTAGTTTTTACTAAAAGTGGAGATAAACTTGCTGCCTCAGCCAGATCTGTAAAAGGTTTTGATATATACGAAGCCTTAGAACAATGCTCAGAATATCTTGAACAATTTGGAGGTCATAAATATGCTGCAGGTTTAACATTAACCCCCGATCAGTACATCCCTTTTAAAGAAAAATTTGAAGCGGTAGTCAAAAAAACTATAGACAAAGAATTATTAATCCCTGAAATTACTATTGATTCCGCTCTAGATTTGTCAGATATTACTCCAAAATTTTTTAGAATACTCAAACAAATGGGGCCATTTGGCCCAAAAAACATGAAGCCTGTCTTCACAACTCATTCTGTTAGAGATAATGGGTATGCAAAAAGGGTTGGTGCAGACAAGAGTCACTTAAAATTGAATATCATTAACGGGGCAGATCAAAAAACATATAATGCTATAGGTTTTGGTTTGGGTGATAAAATAAATTCAATCCAAAATGATTTTGATATTGTATATACTGTTGATGAAAATGAATGGAAAGGAAACACTTCAATTCAGCTTATGGTAAAAGACATTAAATAAATTACTTAAAAAAAGTTTTAAAATCTATCCAATAACAGCATTCACAATTTTAAAGATTAAGTCATATTCATACCCTTTTCGCAATAGAAAGTCTTGTAATTTTTTTTTGCGTTTATAAATATTATTTTCTGTAATGGTATGATTTCTATTCTTTGTAATCCTATAAATAGTTTCTAAATAATCTTCGTCATCAATCTCTTTTAGAGCAGAATTAATATTGTAATTCGAAATGTTTTTAGTTTTTAATTCTCTAATTATTCGTTGTTTCCCCCAGTTTTTAATTCTAAACTTTCCGCGAGCAAAACTTTTAGAAAATCGTTCTTCATTTAAAAAATCATGCTGCATCAAATGCAGTAAAATCTTTTCTTTGGCTTCAGGTATTAATTGATGCTCATTCATTTTTCGCTCCACTTCTTGATGACAACGATCCTGGTATACGCAGTAATACTCCATTTTTTTTTGAAGTTCATCAACGGTATATGATTTTTTTTTCTGCATCATGATTTCCGAAAATACAAAAAGAGGATGAAACCTATAGGGTCGCATCCTCTTTATGTGATGTTCTGAGAATTATTTAGTGTTCTTATGTTGTTTTTAATAATCCTTTTGTCCTCATTTTAAATTTAGTGACAAGATAAAATAAAATTGGAACCACAATTAATGTTAAGAATGTAGCTATCAACAGACCATAAATAACTGTTTTAGCTAATGGACCCCAAAAGACAACATTATCTCCACCCATATAAATATTTGCATTAAAGCTACTAAACAAGGTGAAGAAGTTTATATTTAAACCTATAGCAAGAGGTATTAACCCTAGTATAGTAGTAATGGCTGTTAATAGTACTGGACGTAATCTAGCTTTTCCTGCTTTTACAACAGTTTCATACAAGCTTTCTAACGGTAAATAATCTGATTCAGATATGCCATCTTGTAATTTTCTCCTACGAATTAATAGCTCTGCATAATCTAATAATACAACACCATTGTTTACTACAATTCCTGCAAGGGCAATAATTCCAACCATGGTCATCATGATCACAAAAGGAGCTCCAGACAGCACTAAACCACCAAAAACACCAATTAAACTTAGGAAAATTGCTAACATGATAATTCCTGGTTTTGAAACTGAATTAAATTGAAAAATTAAAATGAAAAATATTAATAACAACCCTGTTATGAAAGCACCAACTAAAAAATTCATTTGTTTTTTCTCTTCCTCAATTTGACCTGTATAGTCTATTTTTACTCCTCTAGGGAAATCTTTGAAATTTTTCATTGAATTTTCAATTCTAGCGACCACAGCACCAGCATCTGTTTCCCCTGGTGATAAGGCAGAATAAACTGTAACTACTCTCCTAGTATTCTTATGTTTGATGGCACTAAATCCAGAGCTATTCATCTGAGAGGCCACAGCAGAAACAGGAATCTCTTTAATTTTACCCGTTGCCTGATCTCTAAAGGTAATTTTTTGATTGAAGACTGCACTTGTATTGTATCTGTCATCTTTATTAAAGCGAACATAGATATCATAATCTTCTCCATTCTCTTTATAAATTCCTGCTTTGTTACCAAATATAGCAGCCCTTAATTGTTGACCAACTTGACCCGTAGAAACCCCTAGTTCACCTGCTTTTTTCCTGTCTACTAAAACTTGCATCCCAGGCTTGGATTTATTTACATCAATTTTAAGCTCGTCTACCCCAGGAATGCTTTGCGTATTGAGATAGTCTCGCATTCTTTGCGCGGTAAAAATCAATTGTTCATAATCTTCTCCATTAAGTTCAATATTAATTGGTGATCCTGCAGGAGGGCCGTTTGCATCTTTCTCAACAGAAATGAGAACACCAGGATATATACCAACTAAAGCAGCTTGAACTTTTTGTCGTAACAGTTCACTATCCTCACCTCTTCGGTATTTAAACTCACGCATGGATGCCGTAATTTTGCCTTTATGTGGCATTTCTGCAGAAGATCCTCCATCTTTTTCAGGATTTCCAGCGCCTTCTCCAACTTGAGAAACAGTACTTTCTACAAGGAAATTGTAGCCATCTTCAGTGTACATCTCATGATTTAAGACCTCAAAGACTTTTTGCTCAATTTCTGTAGTAATTTCGTTTGTTTTTTCAATATCTGTTCCTTGAGGATATTCTATATAGACAATGATTTGATTGGGTTTATTATCTGGGAAAAACTCAACTTTGGTTCTCTCCTCTTTTAAAGACCATCCAAAACCACTAAAAGCAACAAATAATAGCACAAAAGTTGCTGCAACTAGCACGTAAGGTTTCCAGCCTGTTAACGCTTTTTTTAATTGTCTTTCATACCAGTTTTCTAGTATTACTAGTGTGTGTTTTTGAAAATAGTTGGCCGCTTTTCTAAGGATAAATCTATACACCCAAAACATAATTGCAACGAATATAATGAGAGTTCCTAGGGCATTGTATTTACCTCCAAAAAAGAAAAAGAATAGGCCAATGAGTAACATGATACCCGTTAATTTTATTATATTTTTTAATGGCATATCTTTATCTTCAGTGCTCATAAATTGTGATACTAAAACTGAATTAAAGAAAATGGCAACAAATAATGATGAGCCTAAAACAATAGACAGTGTGATGGGTAAAATTACCATAAACTGACCCATAATTCCTGGCCAAAGTCCTAAAGGAATAAAAGCTGCAACAGTTGTCGCTGTTGAAATAATGATAGGAAATGCAATTTCTCCAATTCCTTTCTTAGCTGCATCAATTCTACTCATTCCTTCCTCATCCATCAATCGATATACATTCTCAACAACTACAATTCCATTATCTACCAACATACCAAGTCCCATGATTAAACCAAATAGCACCATGGTATTTAGTGTATATCCTAGAACGCCTAAAATCATCAAGGACATGAACATTGACATTGGTATAGCAAAACCAACAAAAATTGCATTCTTAAAACCAAGAAAAAACATAAGAACAATCACTACTAAAATAACACCAAAAATGATGTTATTAACTAAGTCATCTACTTGACCAATTGTTTTAGGGGATTGATCATTTGTAATGTTTACCTCCAAATCACTCGGAAAATTTTTTTCCTTTGCTTGAGCAACGATTTCTCCTATTTTGTCGGCAGCAGCTACCATATTTTCTCCACTCCTTTTTTTAACATCTAACATCACAACAGCCGAACCTTTTTCTCTTGCATATGTTGTTTTGTCTTTGTCTTTAAAAGAAATTTTAGCCACATCTTTTAAATAAATTGAATTCCCTTTTTCAGATTTAATCACAAAATCAAGCAGATCTTCAGGAGATTTAATTTCCCCTATAATTCTGATCGTTCTTCGCTGCTGACTGGTGATAAAATTACCAGCAGACATGGTTACATTCCCTCGGTTAATAGCATTTGTAATATCATCAAAACTAACTTTTGCTGACATCATTTTATAAATATCTACAGCTACTTCAATTTCTTTATCTTGAGCTCCTCGAATAGCTACTTTCTTGATTTCGGGGAGGTCCTCTATTTCATCCTGTAAATACTCTCCAAATTCTTTTAATTTAGAAACTGGGTAATTCCCAGAAATATTAATATTTAATATTGGAACTTCTTCAGACATACTCAGTTCAAAAACATTGGGTGTAACTTTTGCCCCATTAAATGTAGGCCAATCTTCACCTGCTGTTTCTTGATCTATTTCGTCTTTAACCTTCTGTTTTGCCTTATCAACTTCAATATTTTCATCGAATTCTACAGTAATAATGGAATAATCTTCTTGTGATGTAGAGGTAATCTCAACGACATTACTGACCGATTTTAATTTATCTTCTAGTGGTGTTGTAATTAACTTCTCAATATCTTCAGCAGTATTGCCAGGAAATACAGAACTAATGTAAATTTTTGTTTCACTTATTTCTGGGAAATTTTCTCTTGGCATCGTGAAATAAGAGGTAATTCCCAGATAGAGAAATAAAAACATTAAAACATAAATGGTAGTTTTATTGTTTATTGCCCAGGACGAAAGCTTAAACTCTTTGTCTACTTTATTATTAATTTTGGCCATTTTTAATTAGTTTTTATTGATCACTTTTACAGCCTGACCATTATTAACACTTCTTGCACCCTCCAAAATAATCTCTGTGTCTGTAATGAGGTTTTTTGTTACTTCAATAAAATCTCCTTGAGTTTTTCCAGTTTCAATCACCAATCTTTCTGCAACAGCTAAATTATTTTCTTTTTTATCTTTTACAACATAAATAAATTGTTGACCCTCTGCATTTTCAGAGATAATCGATTGTGGAATTAAAATTGCTTTTATGTTGGTATAATCGTTTAATTTTAATTTTGCAGTTAGATTTGGTTTAATATCTAAGTCTTGGTTTGGAACTCCAACCTCTATTTTAAAAGATCTATTAGTAGGGTTTATAAAGTTTCCTACTTGTCTGATTTTTGAATTAACTATTTTTCCTAATATTGGAAAATTAACTTCTACCTTTTTGCCTTTTGTAATGCTTGTAATGTAATTTTCTGGAACGTCTGTTTCAATATACATATTGGAAAGGTTTATAACTCTAAACAATTCCGACTGTTGTCCTGGAGCTACTACAGTTCCTTTCTCCTTAAAAACATCATCAATTATTCCTGAGAAAGGGGCATAAACAGTAAACTTCTTTAGTTGTTGTTTTAACTGTTTCGTAGTATTTTTTTGTGATTTATAAGATGCTTTTGCTTGTAAAAACTGTATTTCAGAACCAATTTTATCATTCCACAATCTTTTCTGACGTTCAAAAGTAGTTTTTGCTAATTGTTCATTAGTTTGAGATAAAAGGACTTGTTGAGCCAATCCACCATCATCAATTACAGCTAAAATTTGACCCTTCTTCACATATTGTCCCTCCTTAACCAAAACCTCTTTTAAAATACCAGGAACTTCTGGATATACTAGAATATTTTGTTTAGTTTGAACATTCCCTTGGAGTTCTATATAATGAGTAAAGACCTCTTCTTGCACTTTAAAAGTTGTAATTAAAGGCGTATTTTTATCCTTATTTAAACTGTTTAATTTTCTGTTTAATTTATTTAGATTAACTGTTAATTCCTGTAACGCTGCATCAATTTTAATTTTTTCTGATGTGATTTGATCTACGTTATTTGTAGCTAAAATTTCCTCTAACGTAGGCTCCTTTTTGTCACTACAGGCATTTAAAATAAGTACCGTTGAGAGTAGTAAATATATATTTTTCATAATTTTTTTTATTTAATTGGAATATTTAGTGCGGTTTCTAATGCTGCTTTTTTAGCGATCATGTCTAGCATGGATTGTACATAGTTTTGTTGCTGAGTAAATAATTGATTTTGGGCTTGTAATAGGTCAAAACTTGAAGAAATCCCTTCAAAAAACTTAGTTCGCTGTTTTCTTTCAATACGTTCAGATAAATCAACATTTTTCTTTGCTGTATTGTAATTTTCTATGCTTAATTGGTATTCATTTTTTGCTTTTTCGGCAAGTAAGCCTAATCTTTGCCTAGTTTCCTCTAATCTAATGTCAGCTGTTTCTAGAGCTATTCTTGCTTGAGACGTTTTCGCTTTTCTACCTAGGCTACTAAAAATAGGCACATTTAAACTCACGCCCATTAACGATGAATCAAACCATTGTTGATTGCCTCTAAAAAAAGTAAAGGAATCAGAAAAGGCTTGTTTCCCATAGTTTACAAAAGCTGACAGACTTGGTAAAGCTTTACTTTTTTCCAATTGCATCATAAGTCTTTTTGATTCCCTATCGTTTTCTGCAATTTTAAAATCTATATGATTAGACAATTCAAATGGTTTAGAAATAAGCGCTAAATCAATATTAGTTTCCGCTAAAGAATCTAGACTATCGGTTAGCTCAACAGCAGTATTAATGGAAACTCCCAATGAGAGGTTTAACATTTGATAGGCAATCCCTTTCATTCTTTGCAAGTTGTACAATTGATTTTTTAAAGTTCCAAAAGTGATTTCTAACTGTTCAACATCTTCTTGTTCATTGAACCCATTTTCATAAATCTTTTTTGCATCGTTTAAATTCTTCTCGATAATTTTGAGGTTTCCTTCAAGAATAGAAATACTTTTTTCTGTCACTAAAACATTTCCATAGGCGTTTACTACAGCCTCTCTTGTTAAAATTTCAGTTTTTTCATTGGCTTGTTCAGAAATTTTTAAAAAAGCTCTGGAAGCTTGTAGCCCAACTAAATAAGAACCGTCAAATAATAACTGTGTTACTGTCACAGATGCATTAATATTCTGTTGAGTTCCAAACACAACGGGTATAAACCCTTCTGGCAACTCTGGTTCTCTGTTTGAAGGGATATCAAAATAGTCTTCAACTGTCTGAACAACAGAGGCCGTATTATCAAAAGCTGCCGCAGGTAATAAGGAAACAGGTTGTTTTATGAAATTCTGATAATTGACTTTTGCATCTATTTGTGGTAGCCCTGTAGCAGTTGTTTCCCACACAGTTTCTTTGGCTGATAAAACATTGTTTTTTGACGCTTTTGTGTTGTAACTATTCTCCAGTGCCATTTTGATAGCCTCCTCTAAAGACAACAGAATCTTTGTTTCTTGAGCAAAACTTGGGAGGCTAAAAAATAGGCTTAGGATAAGTATTAAATTCTTTTTCATTAATTAATTTTATAATTGTTTTTCTAATTCTTTTATGCCTTTTTGTGAACAAATACCTCTTAAATGATATTCTAAGTGATAGGTGGTGAGTGTATTCATTGAATAATTAACAAGAGGAAATAAATCTTTATTTTTAATTCCTAACATTCCGTTAAAATAAATTCTCGCTGTAAAATCAATATCTATATCGTTTCTATATAACTTTTGTTCAATACCTTTTGTTAAATTTTCTTTAAACAATTCTTGCATCAACTCAAATTGTTTTTGTTTTAAGTTTTTGAAAATTTTAGGATAGTATTTTTGAAGTTGATATTGTGGAGAAGATTTTTCATCTTTTAGATGCTTCATCACAAACCTTTTTATCTCAAATAATTCTATAATTGGGTTTTGTTGTTGTTCGTGAATAATATCGATCCCTTTTGAAATGATATCAAATATATGAAGTGTAGCAGCTTCAACTAATTGAATTTTATTCGCAAAATGCGCATAGATTGTTTTTTTAGAAATTCCTGAATTTGCAGCAATGTCATCCATAGTAACACTCTTAAACCCAATATTTAAGAACAATTCAGTGGCATTATGTAATATTTTCTTTTTCATAAAAAACATGACAAAATTACAACGGAAACTTTAGAAACAAAAATAGTTTCCTGAGTTTAATGATTTTTTAACATTCTTAACATTAAAATAAATCTTTAACCTTATTTTTGTTGAAACTATTATCAACTTTGGATTTAACATCATACCAGAAGGAATTTCAACAATACCTTGACAAAAAAGAGTGGGTCAGAGAACCGAAAAATCTTTATGAACCCATAAATTATATCCTACAACTTTCCGGAAAACGTATCCGTCCTATTTTAACGCTAATGGCTGCTGAGATCTTATCCAATGATTATAAGAAAGCATTTCCTGCAGCACTAGCAGTTGAAGTTTTTCATAATTTCACCCTGGTACATGACGACATTATGGACGATGCACCTTTAAGAAGAGGCAAAAAAACAGTTCATGAAAAATGGGATTTAAATAGAGGAATCCTTTCTGGTGATGCCATGTTAATATTGGCCTATCAATATTTTGAATGTTATCCACCAAATATATTTCAAAAATTAGCAGTTTTATTTAGTAAAACTGCTTTGGAAGTTTGTGATGGACAACAATTAGATATTGATTTTGAAACTAGGAATGATGTTACTATAGCCGAATACATTAATATGATTCGTCTAAAAACATCGGTTTTGGTGGCTGCTGCCTTAAAAATGGGAGCTATTGTTGCAGAATCATCAGATAAAAATGCAGATTTATTATATGAGTTTGGAATAAATCTAGGTCTAGCTTTTCAATTACAAGATGATTATCTTGATACTTTTGGAAATCCAGAAACATTTGGGAAACAGATAGGAGGTGATATTATTGAAAATAAAAAAACATATTTGTACCTAAAAGCAATGGAGCTATCTGATGCTCATGACAAACAAAAGCTAGAATTTTTTTACAAACAAAAATTAGAAGATAATTCCATTAAAATTGATGAAGTAAGGCGAATTTTTGAACAGTGTGACATTCCAACTTTAATTCAAAACTTGATTCATGAATACACTGAAACCGCTTTTGATATTCTAAAAAACATGAATATCAGTGAATTAAATAGACAAAAACTTAAAGATTTTGGATCTTTTTTAATGGCAAGAGATAAATAAATTTTTTATTTTTTTGACAATTAAAATTATTTAAAAGTGTTACATTTGTCGACTGTAATTAGGACCCATAGCTCAGCTGGTTAGAGCACCTGACTCATAATCAGGGGGTCCAAGGTTCGAGCCCTTGTGGGTCCACACGTTACTTAAAGCTCTACAGAAATGTAGGGCTTTTTTTATGGGTTAATAATGATGCTACAAGTTTTTACTGAAAACAAGGGGTACAATAATCCTAATGAAAAGATTAATTAATTCTTTAGTATTCTTTGTGTGGTGAGTTTAACACCATCAGAAAGTTGTAGCATGTATACTCCTTTTTCTAGTTGGCTAATATCTATGTGATTTGTAATAGACTTATTCATCACTTGTTTACCAAGAATATCATAAACCACAGCTTTTAATTGCGTATAATTACCTTCTATATATACGATATCTGATGTAGGATTTGGATAGATTGAAATATCTAATTGGTTTTGGTCATCTACTCCAGCAGTTGCACAATCTAAACCATCGTCAGTTATTATCCATCCGTAGGCATCTATTAAGTTTTGCCTAGCATCTTCTCCATTACAATAATTTACTCCTATTGCACGCAAAATAACACCGGATATAACATCTTGTTGAGACCAACTATTTAATACACCATCGTAATTATCTGTTGATAGACTTGAGTATGAAAACATTTCTTGCATATTTATCACACTACTTATATCCCAATTACTTAAAGATTGGTTAAATGACGTTGCGTAAAAGAACATTGATGACATATTAGTTACACTACTCACATCCCAGTTGCTTATATCTACATTAAAGACATCTCTTCCATCAAAGGCTCTATCCATATCAGTCACTTTACTCACATCCCAATCTGGCATAGCACCATATTCACTATTTGAGCATAATCAATCAACTGGATTAGTAGATAAACAATCGTTTATGGCTTCCTGAAAATTGGCATCTGTAAGTTGAGAATAAGATAAAGTTGAAAATAGAATTGCTAAAATTAGAAGAATTTTCTTAGTCATAAACTTACTTTAGGTTGAATAACAAACATACTAAAAGAAATTATTAATTAATCTCTGATTCATTATATTTACAAAAGAAAATCTTTGTAGGAAGAACATAAAAAATCTATACTTTTTGAAAAAATATGAAAGAATCTAAAACATCATTAGGAGCAGGAATAGGATTAATTGCAGGAATTATAATTGGTAGTGCTACCAACAATATTGGTCTATGGATTGCTTTAGGGTTGTGTTTTGGCGCAGGTGTTGGAAATGTATTCAAAAATAAAGGATAAGTACCATAATACCTCAGACAACTTCTTGCTCTAGAGTTTAATTTAAAAACTTAATTTCCTAAATTAGAATTATGAAAAATAAGAGATTTAAAAAGTATACCATTAAATATCTGTTAGAATTTACAGTCATTGTTTTAGGTATTTCTGTTTCTTTTTGGGTAAATCAAGTAGCTGTAGAAAAAAACGAAAATAAAGAACGAGTAAAAATTTTAACTCAACTAAAAACCGAAATTGAGGATATTAAAAAGTACACCAACGATCGAATGAAATACTGGCAAGATGACATAGATTTATATGCTATGTTTTTAAGCTCAGAATTTCAAATTAATGCTATTAAAGAAATTACTTCAAGTAAAAGCAGAGTTGAATATAATTTGATTTATTACAGAGATTTTGAACCCCCAATGAATAGATATATTTCTATTATTAATACAGGAAGTTTTAAATTTATTAAATCTGAAGGAGTTAAAGAAGCACTAACTAGACTTCATACCATAAACTTTTCAAACATAAACACCTCAGTTCAATATGAAAAATTACTTAAAGAACATCTAATAGAAATCATTACAAAAAATCATCCTGAACTTTTCGTTGCGTCCAATGATTCTCAAATTAGTATCGACGAATATTCAAAATTGTTAAAAATTGCTATAGATAAAAACCCAGTTTTAAAATCAAATCTAATCATTCAACAAAAGTATTTTGAAACTAAGAAATCTTTACTAATGCTGTATAAGTATACACTTGAAGAATTAGATGCCGAATTAAATAAAACTCTAGAATAGTATTAGTTTATAGATTTTTGTTTATCTATAACTAGGTCTCCTTTAGATTTAGTAAGTTGATCTAGTATGGTTTGCATATTAAAAAAGTCGTGTTCTTTTGCAATTTTACCATCTCTCATGGTTACTATAGTAGTTCCGGATAAATCTAAATAATTGCCAGAAGCAGGTATTCCAAAAAAATCTCCGGTATGTTTTCCTTTGAAATTATAGTGTTTGATAAGTTTGTTTCCTTGGCCAAAAGTTTCCTTAATTTCCCACTCTATTTCTGTAAATCCACTTAAATAATTCGAGTAAAATGCTTTGGTTGCTTCTATCCCTACAATATCACCATTAGCAGTAACAACAATACAATCTTCTGTAAAATTTTTACTATTGATTACACTGGGATCTCTATTAAACAGAAAATCATCCCAGAGATTTACATACATTTCTATATCTTTTTCTAGTTGAGCGTTTGCATCGGTTACAGTATCTTTTTTACTTTCATTATTGCAGCTCAAGATAAAAGTAACTAAAACTAATAAGGCTGTTTTTTTCATTGTTGTGAATATATTGTATTGCAATATATAAAATAATTAATACCCTTGAAGTCTTGCTACATACTTTCCAATGACATCAAATTCTAAATTAACGAGGGTTCCTTTTTTAAATTCAGAGAAACCTGTGTGTTCGTAGGTATATGGAATAATGGCAACACTAAACTGAGTTTTTTTCGAATCAACAACAGTAAGACTTACACCGTTCACTGTAATTGATCCTTTCTCAATGGTAATATTATTGGCTTCAGCAGAATATTCAAAAGTATAGAACCAACTTCCATCATTCTCAGATACTTGAGTACATATGGCGGTTTGATCAACATGTCCTTGAACAATATGCCCATCTAATCTATCCCCTAACTTCATTGCTCTTTCAATATTAACAAGGTCATTTTCAGATAAGGTTCCCAAATTGGTTTTGTCTAATGTTTCTTTAATAGCGGTTACAATATAGGTATCCTCTTTTATGTCAACTACAGTTAAACAAACCCCATTGTGTGCCACACTTTGGTCTACTTTTAACTCGTTTGTAATGTCTGATTGAATTGTAAAATGAGTATTCCCTTTATCATTTTCAATCTTTACAACGCGCCCCAATGTCTCAATGATTCCAGTAAACATGTCTATAAATTTAATTACTTTTGTGATGTACAAAAATAGACATATTAACTTTTAGATATGAATAAAAAAGGTAAAATCGTAGTTGGAATATCTCTTGGAGATATAAATGGTGTGGGAATTGAGGTTATCTTGAAAACATTTGAAGATAAGAGAATGCTGGATTTTTGTACCCCACTTTTATTTGGTTCATCTAAAGTTATTGCTGCTCACAAAAAAATATTAAATATAGAAACCCATATTCACGAAATTAAATCTATTGAACAAATTAGAGGAGGTCAGATAAATCTTTTAACTGTTTGGAATGAAGAGGTAAAATTAGAAATTGGAAATGGAACAAAAATTGGAGGTCAATATGCTTTTAAATCACTTAACGAAGCTACCAAATCATTAAAAAAAGGTGAAATCGATATACTTATCACTGCTCCAATTAATAAAGATACGATTCAATCTGAGGAATTTAATTTTTCTGGACATACAGAGTTTTTAGAGCGCAATTTAGAAGGAGAAAGTTTAATGATTTTAATGAATGATTTTTTGAGAATTGGTCTCATTACTGGTCATATTCCCATTTCAAAAATAGCTGAAACGATAACTCCTGAGCTCATAGAAAGTAAAGTTAAAATTCTCAATAAGTCATTAAAACAAGATTTCAATATTAACAAGCCTAAAATAGCTGTTTTAGGATTAAATCCGCATTCAGGAGACAATGGTGTCATTGGTGAAGAAGAAAATAACTTAATTAAACCTACCCTACAATCAATTCATGAAAAAGGTATTTTTGTTTATGGCCCTTATGCAGCAGATGGTTTTTTTGGTTCTCAAGCCTACAAACAATTTGATGGTGTACTAGCGATGTATCACGATCAGGGGTTAGCCCCTTTTAAAGCCCTCACTTTTGGTAATGGAGTTAATTTCACTGCAGGTCTAAGTCATATAAGAATCTCACCAGACCATGGGACTGCTTTTGATATCGCTGGGAAAGGGAAAGCGAACCCAGATTCTTTTAAAGAAGCTGTTTTTACAGGTATTAAAATATTCAAAAACAGAAATGAATATAAAGAACTCACTCAAAATGTTTTAAGGCCAAAAAAACGGTAAATATTTTGATGTTAAAAAACAATATATAATTAAAACATTTTATTATATTTGCACGCTCAAATTCATTCGCTTGTAATGTCAAACTTGAAAAATTTTAATATCCCTTTTGTAGGATTAAAACAAGGAAAACATTTATTTGAATATGAAATTGACAACACGTTCTTTGAAGCTTTTGATTTCAATGAGTTTAATAGTAGTAAGCTTCAGGTTAAATTAGTTTTTGACAAAAAACCTACCTTTTTTGAATTACATTTTAATGTAGAAGGGTTTGTTAATGTTGATTGTGATATTTCACTTGAACCTTATGAACAAGAAGTTAAAGGCACTATGCCTTTAGTAATCAAATTTGGTATAGAATTCAATGATGATAATGAGGAAATGCTCATTATTCCTCATGAGTATTTCGAAATAAATGTAAGTCAGTTCATTTATGAACTCATCATACTCTCTGTGCCAATCAAAAAAGTTCATCCAGATGTACTAAATGGCACTATGAATTCAGAAGCGCTCAATAAATTAAAAGAATTAGAAGTAAAAGAAAATAATTCTTCAAAAAATAAAGATAGCATTGACCCGCGTTGGGACAAGTTAAAAAGTTTAATTAAAGAAAAAAATACATAAAATGGCACATCCTAAGAGAAAAATATCTAAAACTAGAAGAGATAAGAGGAGAACTCATTATAAAGCATCTAATCAACAGATTGCAGTAGATCCTACAACAGGAGAGGCTCATTTATATCACAGAGCTCATTGGCACGAAGGAAAGCTATATTATAGAGGACAAATAGTATTAGAATCTTCTAATGCTGAAGCCTAGTTAATTTCCAAAAAACATGAAAAAAACCCTCTTTTTGAGGGTTTTTTTCTGTTTTTGAATAAAAAATGATTGTTTTTGCCCATTTTATTAAAAAAAACTAAAATAATTTTTACTACTTTAGTCACCCGATTAAAGAGAGGGAAAAAGCAAGAAAAAAACTTCTCATAATAAGTTATTATATGTCAAAAATAACTGCAGCCATAACAGCAGTTGGGAAATATCTTCCTGATTACATTTTAACCAATAAAGAATTAGAAACTCTTGTGGAAACCAATGATGATTGGATTACTTCAAGAACTGGAATTAAAGAAAGAAGAATTCTAAAAGAGCCAAATCAAGGAACCTCTTTCATGGCTATAAGAGCAGCTAAAGATTTACTGCATAAATCAAATATAGATCCAAAAGAGATTGATATGGTTATTGTTGCTACTGCAACACCAGATTTACCAGTGGCCTCTACCGCTGTTTTTACTGCTACTGAAATTGGAGCAACAAACGCGTTTGCTTATGACCTTCAAGCAGCCTGCTCAAGTTTCTTATATGGAATGTCTACTGCAGCTTCCTACATAGCATCTGGCAGGTATAAAAAAGTTTTACTTATTGGAGCCGATAAAATGTCTTCTATCATTGATTATACAGATAGAGCTACTTGTATCATATTTGGAGATGGGGCTGGTGCCGTTCTTTTTGAGCCAAATTCTGAAGGGATGGGGCTACAAGATGAATATTTGAGAAGTGATGGGGCTGGTAGAGAGTTTTTAAAAATAGAAGCTGGTGGTTCAATACTTCCTGTTTCAAAGGATACATTAAAAAGTGGGCAACACTTTGTTCATCAAGAAGGGAAAACTGTTTTTAAGTTTGCCGTCTCAAATATGGCAGATGTTGCTGAAAAAATGCTTATACGAAACCAACTTACAAACGATGATATAAGCTGGTTGGTTCCTCATCAAGCGAATAAAAGAATTATTGAGGCTACTGCTAAAAGAGTAAATGTAGATGCCTCAAAAGTAATGATGAACATTCATAAGTATGGAAATACAACTTCAGCAACCTTACCGTTGCTGCTAGCAGATTATGAAGATCAATTAAAAAAAGGAGATAATTTAATATTTGCAGCATTTGGAGGTGGCTTCACATGGGGAGCTATCTATCTTAAATGGAGCTATAATTCATAATATAAAACAACTAAAACTAAGTAGAATGGATATTAAAGAAATTCAAAGTCTTATCAAATTTGTAGCCAAATCTGGTGCTAATGAAGTTAAGTTAGAAATGGAAGATATAAAAATCACCATTAAAACTGGTTCTGAAAAAACAGAAGTTACTTACACTCAGCCTGCTCCAATAATGGCTCCACCTCAAGTTATTCAGGCTGCTCCAGTAGAGACGCCAAGTGAAACACCTAAGAAAACAACAAGTAATGATTCCGATAAAGAATCTAAGTATGTTACTATTAAATCACCCATTATTGGTACATTATACAGAAAACCATCTCCTGAAAAACCTTTATTTGTAGAGGTAGGAAGTACCATAAATGTTGGTGATACAGTTTGTATTATTGAAGCCATGAAACTTTTCAATGAAATTGAATCCGAAGTTTCAGGGACTATTGTTAAAGTACTTATTGAAGACTCATCTCCAGTAGAGTTTGATCAACCTTTATTCTTGGTAGACCCCTCTTAATCTTATATTTCCAAATACGATCTTATAATATTAAGGATAAAATAATACAATTATGTTTAAAAAAATATTGATTGCCAACCGAGGAGAAATTGCTCTAAGAGTCATTAGAACTTGTAAAGAGATGGGAATAAAAACTGTAGCTGTCTATTCAACAGCAGACTCAGAAAGTTTACATGTCAAGTTTGCTGATGAAGCTGTATGTATTGGTCCTGCTCCAAGTGTAGATTCTTATTTAAAAATGTCTAATGTTATTGCAGCGGCTGAGATTACTAATGCCGATGCTATTCACCCCGGATATGGTTTTTTATCAGAGAATGCAAAGTTCTCCAAGTTATGTGAGGAGCATGAAATTAAATTTATTGGAGCCACGGCAGAAATGATTGATCAAATGGGAGATAAGGCCTCTGCTAAATCAACGATGATTTCTGCAGGAGTTCCTTGTATACCAGGTTCTGAGGGTATTATTGAAGATTTTAAAGAATGTGAAAAACTAGCCAATGAGGCTGGATATCCTGTAATGCTTAAAGCAACTGCTGGGGGTGGTGGAAAAGGAATGAGAGCGGTTTGGAAAGCTGAAGATCTCCAAGAATCTTGGGATTCAGCCAGACAAGAAGCAAAAGCATCTTTTGGTAATGACGCCATGTATCTAGAAAAACTTATTGAAGAGCCTAGACATATTGAAATTCAAATTATTGGAGATTCTTATGGAAAAGCTTGTCATTTATCTGAAAGAGATTGCTCTGTTCAAAGACGTCATCAAAAGTTAACAGAAGAAACACCTTCTCCGTTTATGACTGATGAGCTTAGAGATAGAATGGGAGAAGCAGCTGTTAAAGCCGCTGAATATATTAAATACGAAGGTGCTGGAACTGTTGAGTTTTTAGTTGATAAGCATAGGAATTTCTACTTTATGGAAATGAATACACGTATACAGGTAGAGCACCCAATTACTGAAGAAGTTATCAATTACGACCTCATAAGGGAGCAAATTTTAGTTGCTGCAGGCGTTCCAATTTCAGGAAAAAACTATTTGCCTAAATTACATTCCATTGAATGTAGAATAAATGCTGAAGATCCGTATCACAATTTCAGACCTTCTCCAGGGAGAATAAGCACTTTTCATGCTCCAGGCGGACACGGAATTCGATTAGATACGCATGTGTACTCTGGCTATATAATTCCTCCAAATTACGACTCAATGATTGCCAAACTTATTGTAACAGCTCAAACTAGAGAAGAAGCAATTAACAAAATGAAAAGAGCACTTGACGAATTTATAATTGAAGGCGTAAAAACAACCATCCCATTCCACAGGCAATTGATGGATGATCCAGATTATGTTGAAGGAAATTATACTACAAAATTCATGGAAAGTTTTGAAATGAAAGGCAAATAAGTTTTTTAGCTTACATTTAATATACAAAAGGAAAGTCATACATTATGTCTTTCCTTTTTTTTATATTTGAAGCTAATAATATTAACTCTAAACAGAAAAATATGGCTACCAAAATTAAAATTGACGGCATAGATAAAATTATCATTAAAAAACTCGTTGAAGACGCTAGAACACCTATTTTATCTATTGCTAGAGAGGTTGGTATTTCTGGAGCTGCCATTCATCAACGTTTGCGAAAACTTGAAAATTCTGATTTAATGGCAGGCTCAAAATTAATTTTAAATCCCAAAGCTTTAGGATACACCACCACTGCCTTTGTAGGTATATTTTTAGATTCAGCTGCCATGTATTCATCAGCCATAAAAAAATTGAAACAAATTCCTGAGGTGGTTGAAAGTCATTATACTACTGGAAATTGGGCTATTTTAATAAAAATAATGAGTAAAAATAATGAAGATCTTATGTATTTACTCAACAATGATATCCAAAGAATTAAAGGAGTGTCCAGAACGGAAACATTTATATCATTAGATCAACAAATCAATAGACAAATAATGATTTAGATATTGGAAAAGTTTAAAGTCTAAAACTATTATTAGTTGTTTTTTACAATTAAAAATTTTATCTTAGAATTTTTAACCAATAAATTAATTTTAAGATGAAAAAAAGAATTTTTAGTACACTAATTGCATTATTCAGTATTAATGTTTTACTGGCTCAAATAGTTGTATTTACACCTGTAAAAGTAGAGCAAGAGGATGTAGAACAATTTTTAAATGTAGAAATGAATTACAGTAAAAAAATTGCACAAGATGCTGTAAACAATGGAAACCTTATGGGATGGGCTTTATTACAAAACACAAATCCTGGACCCGATGATTATAATTACTTGTGGGTAAATGCATATCCAGATATCAATACAGCTGCAAATAATAATATGTGGTGGAATAATTCTGAAAAAGTGGTAGGAATTAAGCCTGATATATTATTTAGCGATGGTTCAAAGTATAAGTTTGACAGGAGTTATACCTATCAAATGAAATTGACAATTCCTAATGTTGCACCTGCAGGATACGTGCTTTTAAATTTTACTTCACCTGATGATGTAGATGCAGTTGCAGCGAGTGCTGAAAAATATGTGCTACCACATTTTAAGAAAAATATGGGTGACCACGGAATGGTAGGTTGGGGAATGGCAACTAAAATAACCCCTCAAGGGAAAGACTATTCATCGGTTATGTTTTATGATTCGTATGATACTCTAGCGAATGCTATGAGACATCTTGCAGGAGAGAGTGTAATGAAAGGATTACCATTTGATAAAATGGAAAAAGCTGTATGGGAAATGAGACCTTTAATGAAAGTCATTGCAGCAACAGAGGAAAAACAATAAAAAACACTCATACAAATAAATTTCCTTCAATTTTGGATATAAAAAAAGCTCGAACAAAATGTTCGAGCTTTCATCTGTACAGAAGGCGGGACTTGAACCCGCACGGGCATTACTGCCCATTGGATTTTAAGTCCAACGTGTCTACCAATTCCACCACTTCTGCATTGGTATATTTTTGTAGAATAGAGCGAAAGACGGGATTTGAACCCGCGACCCTCACCTTGGCAAGGTGATGCTCTACCCCTGAGCTACTTTCGCGTAGTCGTATGTAATGAACATCCATTCATCAGAATGGGATGCAAATTTAAAACAAAAAAGGAAACTACAAAGACTTTTAAAAATTATTTTAATTTTATTTTAACTGAATATTTAGTAAATCCCATTGGATTTCAATTATTATGAAATATCTTTGCAATCGATTTATTTTATAATGAATTTAACAACGGCTATCGATACTAAAATCTCTTTTAGAAGAGTCTTTTCAGACTACAAACAACTCGCAAAGATAGGCTTGTCTCTTAGTGTTGTTTTTTCCTCAGTAGCCGGATATCTTCTAGCCGTAGATACAATAAATTATCAGACGCTCTTTTTGTTAAGTATTGGTGGATTTTTAATGGTAGCGGCTTCAAACGCCTTCAATCAAGTAATTGAAAAAGAGTCAGATTCTTTGATGAAAAGAACCATGAATAGACCTATTCCAACAGGAAGGATGTCTAAAACCACGGCATTAATTTTTGCCGTCATATCTACTATTATTGGTCTTGGAATTTTATATGGCATCAACCCTAAAAGTGCCCTTTTTGGAGCGATCTCTATATTTTTATACACCTGCGCCTACACTCCTTTAAAGCCGGTAACCCCCTTAGCTGTTTTTGTTGGAGCTATTCCTGGAGCCATTCCATTTATGTTGGGTTGGGTTGCAGCAACAAATCAGTTTGGAATAGAAGCTGGTTTTTTATTTATGATTCAATTTTTTTGGCAGTTTCCTCATTTTTGGTCTATTGGTTGGCTACAATTTGAAGAGTATAAAAAAGCTGGGTTCATTATGCTTCCTATGGATAGGAAAGACCATTCTGCAACCAAACAAATTATTTTTTACACGGTAATCATGATACTGGTATCCATCTCTCCAGTACTAAAATTAACTGGAGCTTTTTACATTCATCCAATTACAGCAATAATTATAGCTTTAATGGGTTTGTCTATGTTGTATTATGGAGTTTTGTTACACAAAAGACAAACCAACATAGAAGCAAGAAAACTAATGTTATCAAGTGTCCTATACATCACAATGATTCAAATCATATACGTAATCGATAAATTTCTACACTAACTATGAATATTAGCGAAAAAGATTTAGAGAAAGAATTAACCGTTGGGAGAAAAAAATCTGCAAAACCTATGCTTTGGGTTTCCATGATTAGTATGGTCATGTTTTTTGCAGGGCTAACAAGTGCATACGTGATCAGTATGAAAAGAGACGATTGGGTTACTTTTGAGTTACCAAACGCTTTCTATGTAAGTACCTTACTTATAGTATTAAGTAGTATAACCATTGGTGTATCTCAAAATCTTATAAAAAAAGGTAAAAGAGAACTATCTATTGTATTTTTATTAATCACTTTTGTATTAGGTGTTGGGTTTATGTGGCAACAATATGCTGGATTTGAACAGTTAAGAAATGCTGGATTATTTTTCACAGGTCCATCAAGCACTGTATCTACGTCATTCATCATAGGCATTAGTTTAATGCATGCATTTCACGTAATTGCAGGGATTCTAGTATTACTAGTTGTAATTTATAATCATTTTAAATATAAATATACGTCAGATGATCTGCTAGGCTTTGAACTAGGGGCAATCTTCTGGCATTTTGTAGATGTCTTATGGATTTATTTATTTTTCTTTTTCTATTTTATTAGATGATGAAAATTGATTAATTTTGGCAAAAAATTTAAAAAATTTTATATAAAAATTTATGGAAGCAAACGTTGCTGTATCTAACGATAACAAACCTACTTGGGGAGGTGGAGGAGTAAAACCTTTTGGAGCGAGTTACGGGAAAATGATGATGTGGTTTTTTATCGTATCTGATGCCTTAACATTTTCTGCTTTTCTAGCAGCTTACGGCCTAACACGATTTAAATTTATAGACTCTTGGCCAATTGCAGACGAAGTGTTTACACACGTTCCTTTTGTACACGGTGAATTTCCTATGATATATGTAGCTTTTATGACTTTTGTTTTGATTGCTTCATCAGTAACTATGGTTTTAGCTGTAGACGCTGGACATCAAATGAATAAGAAAAAAGTAACCCTCTATATGTTGCTAACCATCATTGGTGGGGTCATTTTTGTAGGTTCACAGGCTTGGGAATGGAATACTTTCATTAACGGAACCTATGGAGCTGTAAAAACTACAGATGGAAAAATTCTACAATTCACCAAACAAAATGGAGTAGATAAAGACGGTAATGCAACTTACAAGCAAATTGCTTTAGCTGACTTTGTTGTTGGTGAAAGAGGAAATGCCAGAGTGCAACACACAAAAGGCAATGGTTTGTGGTTTGAAGAAGAAGGAACAATTTCACAATATTCTATCGCTCAAATTATCAGCTCATATGAAGCTAATCCAGACGTTCAAATAAGAACAGAATTGATTGATTTAGATAAAAAACAAAAAACTATTCTCAGTAGAGAAAAGGGAGCTGAAGAGCTAGCTAAAACTAGGTTAATTGTAGAAGGAGCTAACTTGGAGGTTAACGAATATGGAAATACAATTTTTGCAGATTTCTTTTTCTTCATTACAGGATTCCATGGTTTTCACGTATTCTCAGGAATTGTCTTTAACATTATTGTTTTCTTTAATGTAATTTTAGGAACTTATGAAAAAAGAGGTCATTACGAAATGGTTGAAAAAGTTGGTTTGTATTGGCACTTTGTAGATTTAGTTTGGGTATTTGTATTTACATTTTTCTACTTAGTTTAATTTTTAATAATAGTATACATGGCACACGCACAATCTCATACAAAAAGAATTTGGAACGTATTCTGGATACTTTCAGCAATAACAATTGTAGAAGTTATATTGGGGATCTACAAACCAGAAGTTCTTCACTTAACCAATTTTTTAGGAACTAGCCCTTTAAACTGGATATTCATTATTTTAACCTTAGCCAAAGCCTATGGAATTACTTGGTCATTTATGCATATGGAGGGTGAAAAAACTTGGTTTAGAAGAGCTGTAGTTTGGACTGCAGTGTTTTTAATTATTTATCTGGTTACGCTCCTATTAATTGAAGGAGATTATTTATACAGTACACTAGCGCCCTTAGTTCGCTGGTAACAAAATAAAATCAAGGTGGTTATTAACCGCCTTTTTTTATCACTAATTATGAAATTTACTAAAAAACGTTTTGTACTCATAGCATTGTTTGTGTTTCCTCTGCTGTTTTTTTTAATTCTTTCCACAGGAATTAATAATTTTAAGAAGTTACCTACCCTAACCAATACTATAGTTCTAAACTCAATCGAAGATTCTATTCCGCTTTCAGATCACATTACTGTATTGTGCTTTTTAGGAAATGATATTGCTTCAAAAAAGGGAGGTTTCTTTAATTTAAATCAAAAAATATATAAAGAATTTTACGGCTACAGACCCTTTCAAATAATTGCTGTATACCCAACATCGTCTGAAAATGATGTTGATAAATTAAAATCTGATCTAAGTGCTTTTACCGATATGTCTAAATGGAATTTTCTATCCATGAATAATGATAGTATTGTAACACTATTTCATACACTGAAAATAAAAGATTCATTAGATTCCTCTCTATACTCTAACAAAGTATATCTTCTAGACAAAGAACTAAACCTAAGGGGAAGAACCCAAGATGACGATGATAATAATCAAATCATGTATGGTTACAATATAGAATCTGTTGCAGAGTTGAATAATAAAATGGAAGACGATATAAAAGTGCTGCTTTATGAATATAGAGCTGCTTTTAAAAATAAGAATAAAGCAGATAGAAAAAACTAGTTATATGAGCAGAAAAAATTCATATATAGGCATCTCTTTTATTATTTTGATATTTGGCATTTATGTGGTTCGAAATTTAGATGATAGAATTTCAAATGACACTTTAATTGACAACAATAGACTTAATAGTACACAAAAAAATAATGAAGATAATTTAAGTCAACTATTTGTTTATGATAAAGTGCCTCCGTTTGAATTTATAAACCAAAACGGAGAAACCATTAATAATGATACCTATCTTGGAAAAGTATATGTGGTAGAGTTTTTCTTTACAACATGTCCCACCATCTGCCCTATAATGAATGATCAAATGTTAATAATTCAAGAAGCATTCGCTAAAAATTCAAATTTCGGGATGGCCTCTATATCAATTACACCTAAAATTGACACTCAAGAAGTATTGAAAGATTATGCCATTAACAATGGTATAACTCATAAAAACTGGCATCTTCTGAGTGGTAAATCTGAAGAAGAAGTTTTTAATTTATCTAACAATGGGTTTAAACTATATGCTGGAATAGACGAAAATATAGATCATGGCGGTTTTGAACATTCTGGGCTTTTTGCTCTCGTTGATAAAAAAGGAGTCATTAGATCACGAAAAGATGCACAAGGAAATCCAATACTATATTACAGAGCTATTGAAGAAAATGGGTTTCCAAATCAAATAAATGAATTAAAAGAAGACATTAAAATATTACTCGATGAATACTAACGAATCAAAAGAAAAAAATTACAAGACAGGCATAACAATTCTTTCAATTGTTATACCAATAGCTGTTGCTGCTTTATTTGGTATAAATTTGAGAGCATTAGGCTTTGATGTTGAGCCTCTAAGTTTTTTACCTCCTATTTATGCAACCATAAATGGTATTACAGCAATTTTACTTGTTTTAGCAGTGGTTGCTATTAAAAAAGGTAAAAGGAAGCTTCATGAAAAATTGAATACATTAGCAATAATTTGTTCGGTATTATTTCTTGTGATGTATGTAGCGTACCACATGACTTCAGATTCTACTTCTTTTGGTGGCGAGGGAGTTATTAAATACATCTATTATTTTATTTTAATTAGCCACATTGTTTTATCGGTTGTGGTTATTCCTTTTGTATTAGTGACACTTATGAGAGCAAAATTTGGAAAATTTGCTGAACATAAAAAAATTGCTAAAATCACTTTTCCACTTTGGTTGTATGTAGCATTAACTGGAGTAATAGTTTACTTAATGATATCTCCCTACTATGTCTAAATATTTATCCTATTTACTAGTTGCTATTTTTATTTTTTCAAGTACTCCTTATTCCTATTCTCAGTGTGCAATGTGTAAAGCTGTTGTAGAAAATGGAGATGTTACAATGGCAGAAGGTATTAATAACGGTATTACCTATTTGATGGTATTCCCTTACCTATTAATTGGTGTATTATTTTACTTTATCTATAGATATAATAAAAGGGTTAAAAATTAACATTTCAATAAGAGCCGTTACGTGTAACATATTCTAATTTTGGTCGTCTTATGAAGAGCGTTTGATGCAATGCAATGTTAAATGAACTCAAAAAAAATATAAAACACCTTAAATGAAAATAAAATTTTTACTAATTGCCTCGTTTTTTATGATTTCTAGTGGTTATTCACAAGAAAAATGGTCATTAAAAAAGTGTGTAGAATACGCTCTAGAAAATAATATTTCAATTAAACAAAGTGCGCTTAGCATTTCTCTTTCTGAAAGAGATGTTGCCATTACTCAAGGAAATTTTCTGCCAAGTATTGGAGCAAGTACTAGTGGAGGAATTAATTCAGGATTGTCTCCAGATCAAACAGGAGTATTAAAAAACACAACCAATGTTAACGCTCGATTTAATCTTGGAATCAATGGTACAATATTTAATGGATTTAGAAATTTAAATTCGTACAAACAAGCTCAATTGGGTGTAGAATCAAGTAAACTAGATTTAGAAAAAGCACAAAATGACGTTTCTCTTTTTGTTGTTAATGGGTACTTAAATATTCTTTTTGCAAAAGAGAATTTATCTGTAGCCAAGGTTCAAGCAGAAATTAGTAAAAAACAAGTTGAAGCAGCTAGCCAAAGATATGAAGCTGGTATTATCCCTAAAGGTGATCTTTTAAACACTCAATCTACAGCTGCCAACGATCAACAAAATGTAATTGCTCGTGAAAACACACTAACCATAGCCTTACTAAATTTAGCTCAATTGTTGCAAATATCTTCAGTAGGATTTGACATAGAAGACATGAACGTAAATTCACCTTCAGGACTTTTACTGTATGAGACTTCAGAAGTTGTTTATGAAAAAGCATTAACCAATCAGCCTCAAATTAAAAATGCAGAATTAGGCATAAAAAATGCAGACTTAAATATAGAACTATCTAAAGGAGCTTTTTTACCTAGCCTGAGTTATAATGTTAGTGGTGGAACCTCCTATTTTAACCAAATGAATAACTTATTCCCTGGGCAAAAAAATGAATATTTCTTTCAACAAGTTCTTAGAGACAGAGTTACTTATGGGGTATCGCTATCTTTAAACATTCCAATATTCAATAGGTTTCAAACCAAAAACAATGTTGCTAAATCTTATATTAATAAAGAATTGTCTCTATTAAACCTAGACAATCAAAAACTTCAACTTCAACAAACTATTGAGCAAGCATTTGCAGACGCTAAAGCTGCCTCAAAAACTTTTGAAGCGGCAACCATTTCATTGAAATCTCAAAAGGAAGCCTTTAAAAATGCCCAAGAGAGTTATAATTTAGGAGCAAGTACTTTATTTGACTTTGACTTGGTAAGAAATAGATTGGTAAGTGCTGAATCTGCATTAATTAGAGCCAAATATGATTTTGTATTTAAAACTAAGGTGCTTCAGTTTTATTATGGAAATTTAAATCTAGATTAAACCTATATCTACAATATAAAACGGCAACTTTTGGTTGCCGTTTTTTTATACTTTATCTTTACGCAAAAAGTTTTTGAGTACTATATTACACATAGAAACGTCTACTAAAAATTGTTCTGTTAGTATTGCAAATTGTGGAGAGTTAATTAGTTTAAAGGAAATCAACACTGGAAATTATTCTCATGCAGAAATGCTCCACCCATTAATTAATGAAGCTTTACAAGAGAGTAAACTAACCATTAAAGAAATTGAAGCTATAGCTGTAGGCAAAGGCCCCGGATCTTATACAGGTTTGCGTATTGGTGTTTCCGCAGCAAAAGGATTGTGTTTTGCTAACGATATTCCTTTAATTTCAATTAATTCATTGGAAATTTTAGCGCAATCCCTGAGCATTGATAGTGGTCTTATTATCCCTATGATTGACGCAAGAAGAATGGAAGTTTACGATGCCATTTATGACAAAAACCACAATACTGTAAGGCAGACTAAAGCTGAAATAATTGATCAAGATTCTTTTTTAGAGGAATTACAAAACCAAAAAGTTTATTTTTTAGGTGATGGAGCAAAAAAATGTAAAGAAATTATTCTTCATAAAAATGGTGTTTTTATAGAAAATATGTTTCCTTCCGCTAAAGATATGGCTACTATTGCTCACCATAAATTTAAAAACAAAACTACTGAAGATGTTGCGTACTTTGAACCTTTTTATTTGAAAGACTTTATTGCTACTCAAGAAAAAAAGAAAATTTAAACCTTAATTCCTTTTTGTTATTTAATTGTTAAACAATTTTTAATTAAGTTTTAATAAAACCATAAATAATATTTTTTTATCAAAATTTCTTAACCATTTTTTTATTTTTTTAAAACTATTTGTTTAAAAATAAATTTGATTTTTGAGTAATCTTAAGATTAGCTTAGAAATCATAATATTTAGTTTTTGTCAATTAATATTTTGATTATTCAACTGCCTTTGGCCAAGGCAGTTTTTTTAATATATAGGAAACATTAATTTAACATTAGAATTAGTTATTTGCAGTGACAAAAACTAATACATTATGAAAATTAATTACGCATTTCTATGCATTTCTCTATTTCTATGCATGAATTTATCTTCGCAAGAAACAAACGCACCAAAATTTGGCAAAGGACTTTTTAATCTAATTGGTAAGGATAGTTCCTTTTCTATGAATATGAGTGCGAGAATGCAAATGCTGGGTACGTCTAACTGGGATTTAAATAACGGTTTAACTAACCCATCTTCCTCGCTTTTAGTAAGACGAGCTAGACTAAAATTTGATGGTTTTGCTTATTCTCCAAAATTAAAGTATAAACTGGAGCTTGGACTTTCTAATAGAGATATTGGTAAAGCTTCCTCATTTACAAATGAAGCTCCTAAATATATTCTTGATGCAGTTGTTAAATGGAATTTTTCTGGAAATTTTGTGTTATGGTTTGGTCAAACAAAATTACCAGGAAATAGAGAGCGTGTTATCTCATCTGGAGACCTACAACAAGTAGATCGTTCTTTACTAAATAGTAGATTTAATATAGATCGTGATATGGGCTTTCAATTAAGACACCACTTTAATCTTACAGATAAGTTTATTGTAAGAGAAATGTTTTCAGTGTCTCAAGGTGAAGGAAGAAATATAACAACTGGAAATTTAGGAGGTCATCAATACACTTCAAGAATTGAATTGTTACCATTTGGTAAATTTGCAAGTAAAGGAGATTATAGAGGGAGTGATTTAAAATTTGAACCAGCCCCAAAGTTGGCTTTAGGTTTTACTTATGATTTTAATGATGACGCTGTAAAAAATAGAAGTAATCAGGGATCGTATATGATTACCGATACTGGTTTTTATTCAACAAATATTTCAACAGTTTTTGTAGATGCTATGTATAAACACAATGGATTTTCATTTATGGGGGAGTATGCTGTAAGAGATGCAGAAGATGCTTTTGCTAAAAATTCTGATGGAACTTTAACAGGAGATCTAGTACAAGTAGGTAATGCATTAAACCTTCAAACTGGTTATTTATTATCAGAAACCCTAGAAATTTCTGGTAGATATACCAATATAGATTGGGATCAAAATATTACAGGAAAAGGAAATGAAACTCAATATACTTTGGGTTTATCTAAATACATCTTAGGACACAAATTGAAGGTACAAACAGATTTAAGCTATTTAGATTTAGCAACAAAAAACAATCAATTCATGTATAGACTTCAAGTCGATATTCATTTTTAAAAATATAACATAACGATAACATTCATAAACAATAGTCACTATAAATTTGTGACAATAATAAAAACAAGAACATGGGAGATCCATATATTTTAATGTTAATTGCCTTAGCTATTTTAGCTACGGTAGATTTAGTAGTAGGGGTGAGTAACGATGCTGTAAATTTTTTAAACTCAGCCATTGGTTCAAAAGCAATAGCCATAAGAAATATTATGATTATTGCAAGTATTGGGGTATTCTTTGGCGCCATTACCTCAAGTGGTATGATGGAAGTAGCACGTAAAGGAATTTTTAACCCTGGAATGTTCATGTTTCAAGACATCATGTTCATTTTTATGGCAGTAATGATTACTGACATTTTGTTGCTAGATGTATTTAATACCTTAGGGATGCCAACCTCTACAACAGTATCTATTGTGTTTGAATTGTTAGGAGCTGCTGTTGCCATTTCATTAATAAAAATTTCACAAAACGATGCAGAATCAATTAGTGCTATTTGGAATTATATTAATTATGAAAAGGCCTCTTTAATTATATTTGGAATTTTACTTTCCGTAGTCGTCGCGTTTTCTGTAGGTGCTATTGTTCAATTTATTTCGAGGCTAATTTATTCTTTTAATTTTGAAAAAAGACCGAGTTATATTAATGCACTCTTTGGGGGATTTGCTATTACTGCAATCACCTATTTCATTATCATTAAAGGGATGAAAGGGACACCTTACTACAAAGATGTAAAATATTTAATTGAAGACAATACCTTATCTATCATTGTAGGTAGTTTTTTATTTTGGACAGTAATATCTCAAGTCTTTATTAAATTTTTTAATTTAAATGTATTAAAACTAATTATTGGAATTGGTACTTTCTCATTAGCTATGGCTTTTTCTGGTAATGATCTAGTAAACTTTATTGGTGTTCCAATAGCTGCATGGAATTCTTATGAAGCTTGGAGTGTTTCTGGTATAGAAGCTAATGCTTTTTCTATGGAAATATTAGCTAAAAAAGTTCCTTCAAATATTTGGTTGCTTTTAATTGCTGGAGCTATCATGGTAATTACCTTATGGACATCAAGTAAAGCGAGAAATGTAATTAAAACAGGGATCGACTTATCTAGACAAGGTGAAGGTTATGAAAAATTTCAACCCAACCCTTTATCAAGATTAGTAGTGAGAGCCTCTATGGGAATCAATGCAGGATTAACCTATGTGTTACCGGCCAAAACAATTGCCTTTATGGATTCTAAGTTTCAAAAACCAGTCATAGAATTGCCAAAAGATAAAACCTACGAGTTACCTGCATTTGATATGATAAGAGCTTCTGTAAATCTGATTGTTGCTGGTATTTTAATTTCTATTGCCACCTCTTTAAAACTTCCATTATCTACCACTTATGTAACATTTATGGTAGCCATGGGTACGTCTTTAGCAGACAGAGCATGGGGAAGAGAAAGTGCTGTTTACAGAGTTGCTGGAGTTATTAATGTAGTGGGAGGATGGTTTTTAACCGCCATTACTGCGTTTTTAGCTGCTGCACTAGTAGCATATCTTATTAGTTGGGATATGGTAATGATACCTGTATTACTAGTTCTTGTAGCCTTCTTAATAGGGAGAAATACCATCATTCACAGAAAAAAATCTAAGGAAGTAAAAGAACAAGAATATATAGAAAGAGCAGATTTAATAACCATTAACGGAGTTATTGAAGAAAGTGCAGATCATATATCTGGTGTTGCTAACCGTGTGAATAAATTATACACCAATGTAGTGAATGATCTATCAAAGCATGATTTAAATAAATTGCGTAAAACAGACAAACATGTTGAAAAATTAAATGAAGAAATAGATAATTTAAAAGACGGTGTATTCTATTTTATAAAATCTTTAGACGATACTTCGGTACAAGCAAGTAGATTCTACATTCTAGTTCTTGGCTATTTACAGGATGTAGCTCAATCTATCAGTTACATATCTAGAGCTAGCTTTAAACATGTGAATAACAATCATAAAAATTTAAAGAAGAGTCAATTAAAAGACCTCAAGGAAATAGATGATCAATTAACCGAGCTACTAGGAAAAGTAAGTACTGTGTTTGATTTAAGAGCTTTTGACGATTTAGAAGAAATATTAATAGAGAAACAAGATTTATTAAAAGATGTTTCTGACTCTATTGAAAAACAAGTTACACGAATAAGACAAGAAGAATCTAGTCCAAAAAATACGACTTTATACTTTAGTATTTTATTAGAAACTCAAGATTTAATTACTGCCTTAATGAGTTTATTACAAACCTATGAAGAATTTCATATTTCTACCAGAGAAGTAAAATAGAACAAAATATTTCTAAATACATAAAACCCAAGTCATTGACTTGGGTTTCTTTATATTTCAAGGTTAAGAGAAAGCAGTGCCATTCTCAACTCCATAAAAGAATACGATTTATCTACATTCTCTTTTAAATGGGTTAAATTTTTATACTCTACAGCTTCAATTTCTTTTATCATTTTTTGATACCTTTTTAACGGTATTAATTCTAAAACATCTAGCTCTCCAGACGGTATATAACTTGCCAAATGACTTTCAATAGTTCCTGCTGTTAAACTTCTTTCTTTTGCAATTTCCTTAACAGATAATCCTTTTTTAAACAACTCAAAAGAGATTTGTTTGGTTGATTTTTTATCCTCTTTTTTTTGTTCATTAAAGGTATTAATCCCATTTTCTTTGCAATACGTCGCTATGAATTCAAGAATTTCATCTCCATACTTTTTAACACGTATTTTTCCCATACCATTTACTTTTAACAACTCTTTTGCTGTTCTTGGTAAACTATCACATATAGCATACAAGGTGTCTTGTGTAAAAATTTGAAAATGTGGAATATTTTCTGCTTTAGAAATATCATCTCTAAGCTCTCGTAGACCAAGAGCTAAAATAGGATCTCTTTTTGAGGATAATTTTTTCTTTTTAGATGGAGCTGTTTTTTGGAGAACAGAGTCTGCTCTTACCTTTAAGTAAAACTTTACTTTAAAGCCCCCAGTCATTTTTTTTAAGGCGAAAACTTTTTCACTTAATACTTCTTGTAGCTTATCAAACTGAGTTGTAAAGTCTTTTTTTACAGCTTTATTATCTGAGGAAAAAGATAGTTTTTCTATAGGTTGTTGTATATTTTTAATACTCTCAGCCAAGAAATAATTAACTGCTTTTTTAAAACGATCTTGAATTTGAGAACTGTGTTCAGGTAAAATACCTTCTTTAGAAATAGTGTTTAATTGATTTCTAAAGCCATTAGAAACTTTCATCAAAGCTACAAATCCATCATCTTTGATAAGTTGCAAGTGCTCTATGACATCTCCTTTAATACTAGTTCTATTCTTGTAATAAATATCTATTAATCTGCTAACAGGGAATAAAAAAGGTTGGTAATCAAATAACTCTGAAATTAGATTGAGTTGAAACTGTATTTCGGAAGCAGTTAAAACAGTTTCATCTGGGTGGTTTTCTTCAACCTCTTTACTAAAAGTTTGTACTGTATGATCATTAATAATAGCATTGCTCGAAATGGGAGTTTTTAATACCAAGCCTTCTAGAGATCTACATCTACTCAAAGCTACATAAGTTTGCCCGTGCGCAAAAGAAGCCTCAGCATCTATAATGGCTTTGTCAAAAGTTAATCCCTGGCTTTTATGAATAGTTATGGCCCAGGCCAAACGCAATGGTATTTGAGAAAAAGACCCTACAATATCTTCCTTTAACTCTTTAGTTTCCTCATTGATAGAATAATTAACAGTATCCCATTGTTCTTTTCCCGTAACAATTTCATCAATTTCATGAGCACATTGTACCGTTACATTTTCCTTAGAAATAGCAGTTATAACCCCTATTTTACCATTGTAATATTTTTTTTCTGGGGAAGAATCATTTTTAATGAACATGACCTGAGCTCCAACTTTGAGTGCTAATTTCTCGTCATTAGGATAGGCATTTTCATTAAACTTACCAGACACCTCTGCTTTAAAAATATAATTTTTTGTTTTTAACTTATTTAATTCAGAGTCATTTATTAAGCTCGCTCTATTGTTATGAGTAGTAAGCGTTATGTACCCTTCATCTTTGTGAGGAGAAAATGTAGGCTGGTATCGATGATTTAAAATCTTATTAGAAGTTTTTGATAACTGGTTATTTCTAATTTCATTTAAAATCTTAATAAAATCCTCATTCTTTTGTCTATAAATGTGCCTTAATTCTATTGAAACTACTGATGCTTCTTGAAAAGCTTTAGAACTAAAAAAATATACCGTATTGTAATACTCTTTTAATAAACTCCACTCATTAGGTTTTACTACGGGTGCCAATTGTTGCAAATCTCCAATCATTAAAATTTGTACCCCTCCAAAAACCTTATGCCTATTTTTATATCTACGTAGAACCTGATCAATGCCATCCAATACATCAGCACGGACCATGCTTATTTCATCTATAATCACTAAATCTAATGATTTAATAATGTCTATTTTAGTTCTAGAAAATTTTCGTTGTTGGTTGGAGGTATGAGTAATTTGATTGGGTAAAATAGGTCCAAAAGGCATTTGAAAAAAAGAATGGATTGTTACTCCTTTAGCGTTAATAGCCGCCACCCCAGTAGGGGCTACCACTACCATTCTTTTAAGGGATTTTTCCTTTACACTATGTAAAAAAGTAGTTTTACCTGTTCCTGCTTTACCTGTTATAAACAAGTTTCTGTCGGTATTTTCAATAAACTGGAGCGCAAGTTCTAACTCAGTATTTTTAGACATGGTAGCTTTTTATGGCAAGATACCCAATAAAATAGGTTTGGTGAAAAAAGACCATGAAAATGAAAGATCAATACCATATTCAATAAAAGAAGAAAGGCAAACAACGTATCTGCTATCTGCCTTTTAGTGCCAAAAAAGAATTATAATTTCCTCCTCAAAAAATTAAAAAACTATAGATTTGGTGTATTGTGATTATTATTTTTATGAAAATAAATGGAGTTTAGGCCCCCTGCTGTTGAAGTTGTTTCATACTAGGAATAAAAACTGGTTTAGATTTTTCTCGAACATTTACAGCCCTAACCTTATTACATCTAAGACATTTTTGGTGCCATTGGTTTTTTACATCAATAGATTTTTTTCTTCTTGATTTTGTTGAAACTTTTCTTCTGGTTCTACTCCAATTGTGACCAATTACTTTGCAGATGAGGGTTTTCATTGTTGAGGGATTTTTTTGTAAATTTCTTAAAGTAATGTTGATTGCACAATACCCGAAAACAATGAAATTTTCAACCCCCTATTTATGGGGAGTATTACATTAATAAAAAGGTATTTTGACTAAACAATACACCGCTAAAGTATAATTTTTAAGAGGTGGATAGTATTTAGAAAAGTTCAAAAAGTAGTGGAAAAAGTTCAATTTTGTGACTTTTTAAATACTTTTAAGTGGTGTGGGTCACTTACATTTCTAGAGCACTTGTTGGATTATTATCCATTAATAATTCAACAGGATTTTCTAATGCCTCTTTTACGGCAACTAAAAATCCTACAGATTCTCTACCATCTATAATTCTGTGATCATAAGACAAAGCAACATACATAATTGGCTGTATCACTACCTCACCATTTACCGCCATAGGCCTATTAACAATGTTGTGCATTCCTAAAATACCACTTTGTGGTGGATTAATAATTGGTGTAGATAGCATTGACCCAAAAACTCCTCCATTGGTAATGGTAAAAGTTCCTCCTGTCATTTCATCTATGGTAATTTGACCTTCTCTTGCTCTAATTGCTAAACGTTTGACTTCACTTTCTACACCTCTAAAACTCAATTTCTCTGCATTTCTAATCACAGGAACCATTAGTCCTTTTGGTCCTGAAACAGCTATAGAAATATCTTGAAAATCATGTTCTATTTTAAAGTCTCCGTCAATCATTGAATTTACATCTGGATACATTTTTAAGGCTCTTACTACTGCTAGTGTAAAGAATGACATAAAACCTAAACCTACGCCGTGTTTTGCTTTAAAATCTTCTTTATACTGAGCTCTTAAATCAAAGATTGGCTGCATATTTACCTCATTAAAGGTGGTTAGCATCGCTGTTTCACTTTTTACAGCTACCAAACGTTCTGCTACTTTTCTTCGTAGCATAGACATTTTCTTCCGGGTTGTTCCTCTTGTGCCATCCTCTGGCATAGTTCCCATAGAGGGCACTGCTTTTACAGCGTCTTCTTTTGTGATTCTCCCTGCTTTTCCAGTTCCTTTTATTGTTGAAGCATCAATTTCTTTTTCTGCTAATATTTTCTTAGCTGCTGGTGATGCTGTTCCAGTTGCATAGGTTGAAGCCACTTCCTCTTTTACAGGAGTAGCTTTTGGTGTTTCTTTTACTGAAGATGTAGTTGATGCTGCAGATGACCCCTCTGGTTTTTCTGCGGCAGTATCTATTAAACAAACTACAGCTCCAACAGCTACAGCATCACCCTCTTCTGCTTGTAAAGTAATGATACCACTTTCTTCAGCAGGCAATTCTAAGGTTGCTTTATCTGAATCTACCTCTGCGATAGGTTGGTCTTTTTCTACATAATCTCCATCCTCAACTAACCAGGTTGCAATTTCTACTTCTGTAATTGATTCTCCCGGTGAAGGAACTTTCATTTCTAAAACCATAACATCTTATCTTTTATATAGAACTATTTGCCATAAATGCAATCAATACATACCCGACAATAATTAAACACACGATCCACCAATATTTCTTAAACATTGAATAAGTATACCTATTTGAACCCCATGAGTCTAACATAATATAAACTATTTTGTAACTTACAATACTATAAATAAATTACACTTCAAATTTAATATTATAATAAAAACCTACCCAACCTTTTTATAGATATTTTTAGTTTCATGCTTTGAAATCTATTTTTCGCTCAGTTTAAAAGTATACAAAATAAAAAAACCCGCTTGATGCGGGTTTTATATATAAAATATGAAATCTTATTTCAACAATGAACCATTGTAATACATATACCTTTTTGTAATCTTTCCATCATCATTAAAATCATCCATAAAAAGAACCTTTAAAACAATTTTCTTTCCAGTTTTGTTATTGGTCATTCTCATGTTCCACCATGATTGAACTACTTTAGATTGTCTCCAATCATATTCTAAATAATCTGGATATCCAGATTCATCTAGTGCATCTAGAGTCCAATCTGAAAAAATGACTTTATCTCTTTCTTTTCCTTGTTCTAAAGTTAAAATACTGGTTTCATTTATATCTTCAATAACAGCGTTTTCGTCAAAATAACTGTAAGCCTTTTCTCCATCATTATTTAAAAAAGCATACATTAATTTTCTTACCGTATTAATGTTTTCATGATTGATATATATATCTCCATTTTTTCTCTCATTGCCTGGCCAAGCATCCCACATCCTCATATAATTTCTCCTATCAGAATAATCCATTAATGCTACAATTTTTGTTGCATCTTTATTAAGTCTGTAGAGTCTGTGAACAGGCATGTCTAGTTCTACACCCGTTTGTTTATTTACACCATAAACTCTTTCCCAAGTTTGAACCCAAGTCTGATCTCCTTTATACTCAATGGCATCTGGATATGCAGGTTTATCCTGTGTAATCTTCAAATAGTCAATATTTGCATTCCACCATTTAGATTGACCAATAAAATTATTTTTTGGAGTTCCTTTTTGATCTTTGTCAGAGGAAAGGGCATTATAAGCTTTGAAATTATCATCCATAATAGAAGATAATTTTTCGACATCTGCCTCTACAAAGGCTTTATTAAATTCTTCAATTAAGAGAATTCCTGGGTGCTTATCAAAAACAACACCGTTTTTCTTTTTTTGAGCACTCATTGAAAATGTGATGAGTGCAATTAAAATTAAGGTTAATTTTTTCATTTTAATAAAATTTTTCATTGTTATACATTAAGTCTAGCTAATGTATATAAATTAATTGTTTTTTGCAATTAATATTATTTTCAGAAAAATTTATTTAGAAAAAACGCTGTCTATAACTGCTTTATGTCGTTTTTTAAATCGTGTACTTGAACCTGCTGCAGGAACAGCATAATATTTACGAGATCGTACATTTAATTTCACCAGATCTAATCGCTCTAGCATAAAACTCCATGCTCCCATGTTTCTTGGTTCTTCTTGAGCCCAAACATATTCTTTCACCGATGGATATCTATCAATAACGCGTTGAATTTTTTCTAGATGTAACGGAAACAATTGCTCTATTCTAACCAATGCGATGTCTTCTCTTTCCAGAATTTCGCGTTCTGCTAACAAATCATAATAGAATTTACCCATACAAAAAACAAGTTTGGTAACTTTTGAAGGGGCTAGTGTATCGTCAATAACTTCTTGAAACTCACCTGTTGCTAAATCTTCTATGGTATTGACTACTTTGGGGTGGCGCAATAAACTTTTTGGTGTAAAAACAATTAAAGGTTTTCTAAATTTACGTTTCATTTGTCTTCGCAACAAGTGATAAAAATTTGCAGGGGTTGTACAATTAGTCACTGTCATATTATCTTCTGCACACAATTGTAAGTAACGTTCTATTCTTGCAGATGAATGTTCAGATCCTTGTCCTTCATATCCATGAGGAAGTAATACTACAATACCATTTTGCATTTTCCATTTGTCCTCTGCTGCTGATATATATTGATCAAACATAATTTGTGCTCCATTAGAAAAATCTCCAAATTGTGCCTCCCAAATGGTTAATGTATTTGGGTTAGCCATGGCATATCCATAATCAAATCCTAATACCCCATATTCAGATAATAACGAATTATAAATCGTCATTTTCCCTAAATTATTTGGGTTATTATTTAGTAAATTGATTCTTTCTTCTGAAATTTCATCTCTTAAGATGGCATGTCTATGAGAAAAAGTACCTCTTTCAACATCTTGACCAGAAATTCGAACATTATAGCCTTCCTCTAATAAACTTCCATAAGCAAGATTTTCGGCCATTCCCCAATCTAAAGTATTAGTCTCAAACACCATTTTTGATCTTCCTTGTAGAATACGTTCTGCTTTTCTAACAAACTGAACATTTTCAGGAACAGAAGAGACTACTTTCGCAATATGTTTTAGTTTTTCTACTGGATAGGTTGTGTTTTCTTCTTCCAACATTGCTGGAAGTTGCTTGCGCTCAAATCCTTTCCAAGTAGACTGCATAAACTCTTTAACCTTTGAGGTTTTTACTTTTTTAGATTCATTAAATTCTGTTTCTAATAGTTCTTTAAAATCTGTAGTTACTTTTTGAAGATACTCAGAGTTTATGGTATTCTCCTCTAATAACTGAGCAGCATATAGATCTTTAACATTTTTATGTTTAGAGATGGCTTTGTATAATTTAGGCTGAGTAAAACGTGGTTCATCACCTTCATTATGTCCGTATTTTCTATACCCTAATAAATCAATAAAAACATCTGTTTTAAATTTCATTCTGAAATCTAATGCCATCTCCATGGCATGACAAACCGCTTCTGTATCATCTGCATTTACGTGTAATACTGGAGATAATGTAACTTTGGCCACATCAGTACAATAGGTACTAGAGCGAGCATCTAAATAATTGGTGGTAAACCCTATTTGATTATTAACGACTATATGTATTGTCCCTCCAGTTTTATATCCATTTAACTTTGCCATCTGAGTAACCTCATAGGCAATTCCTTGACCAGCGATCGCTGCATCTCCATGAACTATAATCGGGAGAATTTTGCTTTCGTCTCCGTTGTATTTTCTGTCTATCTTGGCTCTTGCAATTCCTTCTGCTACAGCTGCTACTGTTTCTAAATGAGAAGGGTTGGGAACCAAATTCATTTTTATTTGTTTCCCATTTCTGAAGGTCTTACTTAGGGTTAATCCTAAGTGATATTTAACATCTCCATCAATATTTGTATCCTCAAAATCTTTCCCCTCAAATTCACTAAATAAGTCTCTTATGGGTTTTTTAAAGATATTTACTAAGGTATTTAAACGACCTCTGTGAGCCATTCCTAAAACACATTCCTCAACACCATACACCTCAGCCGCATTTCTTAAAGCAACACTAATCCCTGGGATTAAAGCCTCTCCCCCTTCCAATGAAAATCTTTTTTGGCCCACATATTTTGTTTGCAAAAAACTCTCAAAAGTAACCGCTTGATTCAATTTTGATAAGATATACTTTTTTGCATCTTGAGAATAATTAGGGTGATTATCATTTACTATGAGTCGATCTTTCCACCAAGTTATTTTTTCAGGATTTCGCATATACATGTACTCAACTCCAATAGAATCACAGTACGTTCTTTCTAAATGTCCAATAATTTCAGAAAGCTTTTTAGGGCCAATCCCTACTATTTCTCCTGCATTAAAGGTACTGTCTAAATCACTTTTAGAAAGACCAAAATTTTCGATATCTAATGTGGGTGAATATTTTCTTCGATCTCTAACCGGATTGGTTTTAGTAAATAAATGGCCTCGTGTTCTGTACCCATTTATTAAATCAACGACCAAAAATTCTTTTCTAACAGATTGTGGGATTTCAACTGATGTTTCAGAATCATCTGTGAGAGAAAAATTTTCATTTGCCAAGTCATAACCCTGAAAAAAACTTCTCCAGCTTGGCTCTACAATGTCAGGGTTTTGAAGATATTTATCATACAAATCGGCTATATAGCCAGTATGTGCTGCATTTAAAAAAGAAAACTTATCCATAAATATAGATTACTATGTATCTAAGCTAATTATTGTCTGTAAAAATACAACTTTTACAAAAAATAGCTATTTATTTAGGCATTTAAATATTACTGAATAAGGATTAGTTTAATGTTGTTTAAATAGCCATAAAGAAGGTAGTCTATTTATGGTTTATAATGTTTAGCAACACAAAAGTTTAATTGGGTATTTTTTACAAAAAAGTTTTTGTGCTTTTTGTAAAAGATATATATTTGCAAACGCTAAAATAAATTTATTTAAGCAAACTCCTCCTTAGCTCAGTTGGTTAGAGCATCTGACTGTTAATCAGAGGGTCCTTGGTTCGAGCCCAAGAGGGGGAGC
>Ga0228664_1000154_pt1 | contig 46322 bp, 44 predicted proteins | sample 78DmetaG_FD_183029 | JGI IMG/M metagenome (GOLD analysis project Ga0228664, IMG submission 183029) | Seawater microbial communities from Monterey Bay, California, United States - 78D | ecosystem: Environmental > Aquatic > Marine > Coastal | place: USA: California | collected 2016-09-26 | reverse complement strand
AGTAAAGAATTTACTGATGAAAATATTGAAAAATTCATTGCAAGAATAAAAGAAACTTTTGATGCTGAGCCTGCTAAGTATGGTGTGTATGATAATCTTTATACTGAACTCAGATCTTTCTTAAAATCAACTACTCAATCTACAAATAATCAAGAAATTAATACAGAAAAAAGAAGAGAAGAATTAATATCTAAATATAATATAGAATTTAAGGAAGTAGCTAGGAAACAATATGATAAGGTTTCTAAAAAGTATATTGATGGTATATCTACTCAAATATGGAGTAATGGTAAATTAATAACAGAACATGAAACAAAAATTGAAGCCGAAAATGAGTTAAATAAAAAATTAGATGCTTTAATAAATAACACTATTAATTCAAAAATTTCATTAGCTGACAATATTTTTATAGATGGAATAACTATTGATGATAATACTTTTTCTGTATTAAATACTTCTGAAAGAATGATAACTGTTGTTGATATAGGAGGTGTTAAAGTACCTTTTTATTTAACAACAGGTTTAGGAGGTAAAAATTTAACTGCAGGTTGGTATCCTATGTTTGGGTATTCTCCTAGCGGATGGTTAAATAAAACTGATGGAAAAGATATGGAATCTTTTTACGTTAGAATTATAGGAAAAGAAGCATCAGATGTATTAAAAAAAGTATCTAAAAAATTAAATAATAAACTAGGGGTAACTCCTAATTCTATAATTGAATCAGGAATAATAAGCAAACAACAAACACAAGAAGCTGTAAATTCAGTTTTAAATTTTACTCCTGCTGAAAATCAAAAAATAGATGCTTCTGTTGATTATAAAGCAGAACTTGCAAAACTTGAAAATAATATTAAAAGTATTGGAGAAGAAATTAATGCTAAATACGATGCTAAACTAGATGCTTTAGAACAACAGCAAAATGTTAATGAAAATAAAACACCTAATGAAGTAGTTGATTTCATATCAGAAAATGCATATGAGTACACAAGAGTTGCTGGTACATATTTAGATGAGCTTGTTAGAGATTATTTTGATTTTGGTACTAAACCTGCATTTGATGAATCTAAGATATCTAAAGAAGCTTATGAAAATATATTTGGTGATGATGGTTTCCTTTCAATGGTTAAGCAACAAATTGATGATGGTAAAATAACAGTTATCTCTAAAGATATAACACTTTATGATGAAGAATCTAAAGTAGCTGGTACAATTGATTTACTTGTTTTAGATAAGAATGGTAATCCTATGATTATTGATTTGAAATCAGGAAGTAAAGATAAATGGAGTAAGTGGAATGATAACACAGCATCTGCTAAAAATAAAAAAGAAACCTACGCTTTACAGCAATTAACTTATGCAAGGTTATTTGAGAAGATGACTGGTATAAAAGTTAAGACTGTTGGTATTCTACCAGTGGAAATGACTATTGATCCAAACACTAATCAAATTAAGACTGCAAATAAACCTACAGCTGATGGTTTAATAGCACCAGGTAAATGGGCATTCAAATTAGATACAACACAATATGAAGATCAAATCAATACAGCAATTTCTATTACTAATAAAGGAAAAAGCGATGATTCAGGATCTATGAATGTAGGAAGTCAACTATCAGATGCAGCAAAATTAAAGTTAAACAAACTTGGTTTTACTAATGAGATGATAGATGTAATGTCTACTGCAGATATTGAAACGGCAAAAACTTTTACATCTAAAGATGATGCCAAAGAAATGATTAAGTTATATTCTGAGTTTACAGTTCAAAGTAGCTTTACTTTACCTGGTTCAAAACCTGTTTCAAAACCTAAAAAAGAAGTTGAGCTTACAAAGGTTCAGAAATTAGATAAACTGAGAAAGAATCATAAGAATGGTTATCCGGTATCATCAACTGCATTTGTTTATTTTGAAGAAGGTGTTGGTCTTAAAGTTATCAATATAAATACAGGTAAAGAAGTTGCAGGCAAAATAGCTGAAAAAGCTAAACGTACTTATACTTTAATACCTAACATGATCAAAACTAGAATTAGTGAAACAGTTTTAGATAAGAATAAAGCTTATGATTTAGTTAGTGCTTTAGAAACTTATTATGAAGCTCTTTTTAATACTCAAAATGCAGAGGAAGATTTTGATGCTGCCAATGTAGAGAATTTATTAATAGCTGATGCATTAAAAGAAATTAAGTTAAATCCTAAAAGTAATAAGCTTGAGGCTGATTATTTAGGAATTAAGAAGTCTTGGATTTCTTCTAAATCAAAAACAACATTGAATGATTTTGTATTTAATACATTGATGGCTCAAAGTTCTGTCTTTGATGCAATGGGTGAATCTGAAGCTGAGGAATTAGTAAAAGACTTCATGTCTACTTATTCAAGTACTGCTGATTTTTATAAGAAAAGAGCTAATCAAATTAAAGAAACACAAGCTGAGACTGCTATAGCATTAGCTGAGATTGAAAGCATTGTAGGTTTACAATTATCAGATGAGCTTTATGCTAACAATGAAACTTTAGCTACATTTGTATTTAATGAGCTTATTAAAAATCAATTTGAAGTCTTGGAAAATGAGAATGGTCAAACAGAATACATTCATTTTACAGATTATTATAATTTAAAAACATCAGAAAATGATTACACAGAAGAATCAGAAAAGCAAGACCGTGAAGTCCAACAGCAAAGAGGAAACTCAAGTCAAACTGGAGATACTCAAACGGATGAAAAAACAACTCCAGTATCAGAAAAAGTAACCATTGAGGATATCAAAACAGATCTTAAAAATCTTAAGACTGAAGAGGATGTTATTGATTATACAAATAAGCTTTATGCTAGAAAACTTGATCAGACTTCAAATGAGATTTTTGAAGTGAATGATTCTGATTTATACACTTTACTAAATGATAAATTAAATAGTGTTACTAAATCTAAAACAGATTTAACTCAAGATCAGTTTGCTAAGGATGATGTTTTCATAGTTAAAAATACTATATTTACTAGTAGCAAAGAAGATAAAGTTTTTGCAAACCCAGGAGATAAAGTTACAGTTGTAAAATCAAATGATAAATCTGTTACTTTAAAACATGGTAAACGTCAAAAATCATTATCTTTGAATGAAGTAAATGATTATATTACAACTATGGACAAAGAAGAATTAGAGGATGCTCAAAGTACTGATGAATTAACTCCAGATAATGAGGAAAAAGTTACTGAAACTTTAACCACATTTGACAGTGTTATCAGAAACGGAAACATGAAGGATGACTTAATTAAAGATGTTGAGAATCCTGATGTAAAAGGTAAAGATTTATTAGATAATATTTTAAATAATTTAGATTGCTAACATGAAAATTACTTGTGCACTATCAGAAAAACAGATACAAGATTTATACAAATTAATAGCTTATAAAATGTTGAATGCATCAAAGGAAAAACCTTTTGATGCTTCTTCATTTATGACCGGTTTGTTTAAAAGTATTGAATCAAAAAAAGGTGTTGAAACAGCATCTAAATTTTTACAAGTTGTTCCAGCTTTAATTTTAGATGTTGCATCTAATAGAAAATTTGCAGCTGTAGATTTTGACATTCAAGCTGTTAGAAACTTGAATGCTTCTTTCATGACTGAAAAGTCAGGGTTGCTTTCAACTTTTTATAATTTTAAACCTAAAGCCAGCATATCAGATTTTAAAGATACTGTTGCAATTTCTACTCACAGTAAGAATTCTAATTCACAAAGTAATGTAGAAAACAAAGATGATGACAGATTAAAACCTGATAACGCTTTTACATCCACATTACAAGAATTTGAAAATGAAAATCCTGATGCACAACCTGAAAATAATATTGATAGTACACGTGTTTACATATATAAAACTTTAGATAAGGTTGCTCAAGAAATATCAAAAAAGAATGAGCTTGAACAATTAACTTTAGAAGGTACTCCTGTAAGATTAAGAGCTGTTAAGTTGGGTAGCCTTGCTGCACTGGAGACTAAAGACAAGCAAAAATTAATTGATCAAACGTCTTTAAACTTAATTGCTAGAAAAAATGCACTTAGAAAAGCAGGTAAAGAAAAACCTGAGTTTACTGATGTAAAAGATATCATTGCTTTAGCAATAACTAATAATGATGGTGAGTATTTATATTTTGATAATGACGGTAACATTACTGATAAAGAAAATGGTAAAATAGTTTATCAATTAATGCGTGATGTTAGAGAATCAAACGGTAAATTAAATGTTACAAATTTCTTTGGTATACCAGCATTACAAACAACCCAGGAGATGTTTAATGGTATGCTGGGCTTTACTGGATTAAGTAAAGAGGAGTATCTAGAAACAACTGATCAAACAGAAGAAGAGGCTCTTGCTGAATTAGATTCTAACCAGCAAAAAAGCTTTAAAGAACTTATGCTAATAAAAAATCAAGTTATCAAGAATATTGATGATGGAAATAAAGTTCTTTTTGCAATTACAAATACTAGTAAAGGTGTTGAGATGCTAAATCAAAAACCTAATCAAAGTATACAAACTTACATTAATAATGAAACATTAAAAGAGGAGTCATTTAAATCATTAAGAATTGTACAAGTTTCTGGTGAACAATTTCAAAGAGGTCGTGCTGTTATTAATATAGATAATGTTGATTTTGAATTAGACAGAATTAACATTGGTAATTCTTTAATTGAAAAAATTGCATCAGTTTTAACTTCAGATACTATTGATAACATGGACAAGATTGCTTTCTATGAACAATTCTTAAGCAATTCAACAACACCACAAAGAAGAAGACTTACAGCAATATATAAATCTTCAACTGGTGAAGCTATTGTTCAAGTGAGACCTGTTCAAACAGCTGGTAATCCTAGTCAATATAAAACTTTAGACTTAAGTTCTAAAAATGCTAAAAATGAAATCATTGACGCATTGACAAATGAAAGTGTTACTTCAAATAAAACTTATTCAACATTATTAAATTATAATACTGATTTAGCTAAAGGTAATATAGATTTATTTGATCTTGTAGATGGTGAATTTCAAATAAGTAATCAAACTTATGCTCAATTTTTAAAAGAGTTGAACCCAAAGTTAATATTTCCTACAAATAATAAAGGGGAGACATTAAAATCTTCTGCAAATAGATACATGTACTTTAGTAAAAAATCTAAAGTAATTGAGAGAATAAATAGTATTAAGGAACCAGAAATTATTGGTGTAGGACAAGTATCTAAAATTAGAGAAGCTAAAGATAATTTAGTCCAAGTTTTAAAATCTAACATCTCACGTGAAGAAATTTTAGGTGAAGTAATAATTTCAAATATTGGTTCAGGTAAAAGTGCAGGAATAATATTTGCTAAAGTATCTGTGCCAGGTGTTAAAGAACCTGTGATAATTAAATTTGATAAAAGCATTACTAAAGTACCTGTTGGAGGTAAAGTTATATTTAAAGTAAAAGATGTTGAAACTAAACAAGGTCTATTTACAGATGTGGTACAAGTAATAAGTTCTAAAAATAATAAACCTATAGGTTTAGTTTTGGAAACAGATTATTTAAGAAAAGAAAAACCTAGAACTCCTCAAGCAATTAAAGCTGAGGATAAACAATACACAACACCAGATAAAGTTCCTACTCCAGATGAGCAGGTTAAACCAAAAGTTAAAGATGCTCCTAAAAAAACAACTAAAAAAAGATTAGGTGATTTATTTAGAAAGTCTGAACTTAATAACAATGTAACAGCAAAACAAATTGATGAAGCCTCAGAATGGTGGGATAATTCACCATTAGCTGATTTTATAAATGTTGAGCATATGGCTAACATAGTAAATTCAGATGCTTATGCGAAATTTGTAATAAGTGGTAGAAGATTACAAGATGTAAGTATTGAATTGTTTACTGATTCTGGAGGGAATTCTACAGATCTTTATCATGAAGCTTGGCATGCATTTTCTCAACTATACTTGACAAAAGCTGATAAAACTAGACTTTACAATGCTTATAGAAAAAAATATTCAAACCCTGAGTTAAGCTCTTTTGATATTGAAGAAAAAATAGCTGAAGAGTTTAGAACATATGCTTTAGATCCAAATAAATCTGATTCACCGGTTAAGAATACAATTTTCAGAAGGATATTAAATTTCTTAAAAAAACTATTTGGTTCTAGAACTATACAGGATGAGTTATTTGAAAAACTTTATTTTGCTGGTAAAAACCCAAAACTTTTAAATAATTACAAACCTTTAGTTGATAATGCAATGTTCAACATAATGAACAGATCAAGAGGTGTTGAGAATGTTGAGACTGGAGAACTAGAACTTAATTATCAAGATGCTAAGATTGTTTCTGATCAAATTGATAGTGCTTTATCAGAACTTATTGATGATGTTTATAATGATAAATCTGCAATGGTTGCAGAAGGGTTATTGCAAAAATCTCAATTAAATAAAGCTAATACAATTAAAATACTTTCAAATCCTGAAAGCAAGTACAAAGCTTATGAGATCATTAAGGAGAGGTTTGAAGAAAAACTAGATGAGTATAAAAATAAATTAGAAAAAGTCAGTGAAGAAGACTTTGCTGAAAAAAGAATTCTTAATAACACAATTAGATTATTAGAATCAGCTATTGAGAACTGGGGTGATGATAAAAACGGTATTATAAAATTCCATTTAGCTAATAGTACTTTTGACATTGTTAATCAAAAATACATTGAGCTTAATGAAACTGAAAAGGATTTAGAAGAAGATCTTACAGAACCGTCCAAAGCTGAAGAGACTGAAAGATATGCTGATAAAAAAGTAGGTGATAAGTCTTTATTTGAATTGGCAGGTAAGGAAACTCTTTACATTATGAAAAGTTTATTTAAAATTGATAATGGTGAAAGAGTTGTTGGTAAGTTAGGTTTTCCTGAACTTGTGGATTTCAGTAAAGCTTGGAATATTGTGACTAAAACAATAGGTGGTGTTAAAGATCCTGTTGAAATGTATGAAAAATTAATACAAGCAAGTTATAAATTTCCTGAGCTTAAGCAATTAATTGAAAGTAAAATACCGGATCCTAGAAACATTAACACAATTGAAGAATTTAATGTTAAAGCTAGTTTTTGGCAAGACTTTAAGAAAACAAGACTTAAGTATATACAACTTACTTTATTTAATAATGAAGAGGGTTATTCTGGAGAGGTAACAAACGCATCAAATGAAACTACTGGTATTGTTAATGCATTTAAATCTAGGTTTCAGGCGACAATTGATTCTCCTTATATAACTAAAAGTACGGATAATAAGTCATACTTAAATATTGAAAATGTTTTAAAAGACTTCAGTGATAGTACTGGAAATCTAGACCTTAAAAAACAAATTGAGTTTGCTAATGCTATTGGTATTTATCTACAAGATCTTATTGATATAAGAAAAGAATTAGGTAAGAACCCTGAAGGCTTTGGTCTACCTTTTATTTTCAAAGCTTTAAAGAAGCTTAACAAGTTAAATAAAACAGATACAGACTTAGGTAAAGAGATTACAGCATATGTAGCAAATTTTAAAAGAGATCCATTAGGTACATTGAGTAAAGATGCACCTGAAGAAGTTTTAAAGTTTATACCTACTCAGTCTGCAGTAATAAAAAAGCTTATAAATTTACAAAGTGAACTTGGTACTGAGTATTCTAATTTCAGTGTACTTAATGCAGAGAAGAATTTAGTATTTGAATATACTGAAGATAACAGTGTATCAATGATTGTTCATGCATTAAATGATGTTGAAGCAGCAGATGAACTTTGGACAAATGACAAGTACCAATACATGAAGTACTTGAATCCAAATATCAATAGTTTTACTGAGCAGTCACAATTATTGAAAAGTATCTTCAATATGCAAATGGATTACAAAACAAGAAAGGCTGATTCAAAGTTAGACTTGTTTATGATGTCCGGTACACAGATAGAGGGTTCTGAGGGTTCTAATACCACTTCATTAGATGTTCAAAGTAAATTCATCCAGGAATTAAATACAATGCTTAAGGGTGGAGCTATGGAGTTCATGAGACATGCTTCAAAATCATCTTCATTCGGTGTCAAAACATCAGGTGTGTTACAAAAAGGTATGCGTTCTGGTGATAAATATTTATATGTAGATATTGACATGTTTGAACCTAATGGTGCAGGTGAGTCTTTTGCATTTAACAATATAATGATTGGTTATATTCAAGCAGAATTGACAAGAATTCAAAAAGTAAAAAATAACAGAAGTACTTTTGAAAAGTATAAAGGTTATAATAGAGTGATTGGTAAGGATAAAGATGGTAAAAATATTTTAGCTGGTGAAGTATTTACAGCTTTTGATAACGTTTTAACTCCTGAAACAAAAAGAAAACTTATTGAAAATGTTAAAGATGGTGATTTAAAAACTTATTTGAAATCAGATCCTATATTAAAAGCTGATATTGCCAAGGATGTAAAAGAATATTTTCAATCACAAGCTGATAAAAATTATAAACAGTTTAGTGAAAATCCTTATTATGATGAGTCATTAATGAATAAGCTTGATGTATTTGAAAACCTTTCTCAAGAAGACAAGGAAAAATTATTAATGAAAGCTTATACTTACAATGCATGGATTCATAACTTTGAAACTGCTAATCTATTTTATGGTGATATTGTACAATACAATCATGATAAAGAAGAGATGCATAAAAGAAATACAGGATCAACTTCTGGAGGTAGAGGTTTCTTAACAGATTATTATTCTCAACAGTTTGTAAATAATGTGCTTTCCAAATCATCTTACGCTGAAACTCTTTCAAAAGAACCTGGAAAAGGAGACATAAAACCTATTAATTATGACGGTACATTCAACACCGCCATCATGCAGGATGTATTAAGAAAATCTGTTTATTTAAATGAAATAGAAAAAGGTTTAAGAAAAGATTATAAAGAAAGAGGTTTATCTCAAAAAGAGATTGATAGAAGAATAGTCAAAGAGCTTAAACCATATGAAGAAATGGAAGAGGCTGATGGTCAAGGTTGGGCAACATTTGATTCATACAGAACTTTGAGAATTCTTGAAAAAAACTGGGATACAGAACAAGAAGTCTTATTTCAAAAAATAGTAAATAAGGAGAAAGTAAATGCTGAAGATGTGACTAAAATGTTCCCTGTATATAAATTACAGAACTTTGGAGCAATTGCTAATACAATGGCCCCAGTCACAGCAATGCATAAATTTGCCGTTGCACCATTAATACCTTCAGTAATTGAAGGATCAGAACTACAAAAGATTCATGAAAATATGATGAGGGAAGGTATTAATTATGTTACTTTCCAAACTGGTTCTAAAGTTGGTAGTATAACTAATGCTAATGGTAAAGCAGATTCAATATTTACTGATGACACTCAAATAAAAATTAAAGATGATATCAAGTTTACTAATAACAAGATATATCTTGAATATTTAAAAAATGTAACATCTGTACCAACTAAATATAAAGGTAAAACTATATTCTCAACACAATTGAGAAAAATGATTTTAGAAGGTATTTATGAAGAAGGAAATGCTGTTAATGCAACAGTAAAACAATTAGCTGAAAAATATAGTGATACTGTTAGTAATTACACTGAACTACTTAAGGAAGAACTTCTTGAAGAAATAGGTTATAAAAAAGTAAATGGTAAGTATGAAGGGGATATATCTAAATTCTTAGACTTAATCCAAAGAGAACTTACTAGAAAAGATATGCCTGAGCATTTGATAAAATATTTATCTGTGTCAGAGGATGGTAATTTGACTAAAGATTTGTCAGTACATATTCTTTCTGATGATATAGAAAAAATGCTTGTTGCTCTTGTAGAAAAAAGAATTGTAAAACAAAAAGTAAAAGGTGAATCCTTAGTGCAAGTTGCTTCATCTATGACCAATGGTATTTGGGATAAAGGTTTAAGTAGAGCTACTGAAGAAGATATTAAAAAATATCTTGGTAGTAATAACTTACCATTCTACAAACCAGGTAAGGATGGAAAAACAGATGCAATGAAAGTCGCAATAGCTTTACAAGGTGATTTCAGACATCTTTTAAAACTTAAAGATAATGATGGTGTTGAGATTGGTTCAATTGAAAAATTAAATGAATTAATTAAAGATGATGTATGGTTAGATAAAGATAATAACCGTAAGACTATTACAATGACTGCTGTGCGTATTCCAGTGCAAGGGTTAAACTCTATGGAGTTCATGGAAGTTTACCATTTCTTAGATCCTGCAGCAGGTAACATTATAATTCCACCTTCAGAACTAGTAGCTAAATCTGGAGCGGATTATGATGTTGATAAGTTAACTACATTCATGCCTAACATTGATAAAAATGGTAGATATGTAGAATCAGCAATGGATAAAAAGACTTTGAAAAGATTGTTAGCAAATGCTGAAAAATCTAAGGATAAAGGTTTAAAAGCTAGATTAATTAACACTCAAAAAGCAGCCTTGGAAAATGAGCTTATAGCTTCTATTAGAGCTATACTTGAAACACCTTCAAACTTTGCAACACTTGTTAGACCTAATGATACTTATTTACTAACAGAAATTGCAGATGAATTACAAAAAGATGTTATTGAATATGATAGGTTTGAAAATGAACATGGTCAACCAAATAACGTAAGCAGTAAAGGTAAGAAAGCAATTAGTCCAACAAGAGTGTTAGAAGCTGGTTATAACTTGCATAAACATGACGTGAATATGGTTGGTAAGCAAGGTTTAGGAATTGTTGCTTTAGAAAATGCTTTACATCCTGTATTCAATTCTTTGGGAGCTAAGATGCCTAAAACATATTTACCTACAGAATATGATGCAACTCAATCCAGAGACGTAGATGTTAAAGGAGAACCACGTGAAATGAGGTTATTACTTAATCATAATAAAACAGCTGACGGAAATATATCTCTATCTCATGTTAATAGTTATAATAATGAAGATAAAATTGCAGATATTTATTCTCAAATGATGAATGGTCTTGTGGATGTTGAGAAAGATGCATGGATATTTTATATCCAAGGTAATACAGAAGTTTTACCAAATCTTTTATACTTAATTAAAACTGGTGTTCCAAAGAGAGAAGCAATCATGTTTGTTTCAAATCCTTTAGTTAGAGATTATGTAAAGAATCAAAGATTACTAAGTAGTTCTTATGCAGATGTTACAGGTAACAAACCTGAGTTTAATGCTAAGTATGAAGCTATGATGAAAACTCTTAACTCAAATCCAAAAGTGTTAAGTAAATATGTTGCTAAGGCTAATGAAATAATTAAAGAAAAAAATATAGTAAATAAAGCTAAGAAAAAACCTTTGCTTAAATCTGTAAAGATTACTAATCCTTTCTCAAGTAAAACTTATTATGAAGTTGCAAAAGCTGGAACTGAAGATATAAAGAGTTTTGAAGTTGACAAGATGCGTGACGTTATAAACAAGCCTCAAAGTGAGTATGCTTATAAAATGTTCTTACATTATTTAGAAATAGAAAAGCAGATTAAAGGTATTCAAAATTTAAAAAGATTATCTAATCCTGATACTAAACAATCTAAGACACTGCAGGAAATTTCACAAAAAATAGTATCATTAAAACAAGCTGAGGACACTTCAAAAATAGATCCTACACTTTCTACTAAATTACAAAAGGAATCAATCTTAAGTTCATTCTTTGATAATACTATTTCCAAAGATGTTATAACACCATTGTTTCCTTTATTGAGTAATAAAAATGTTAATGATTTTATAAATAATGCAATTTCTAAAAACAAATCTAATATAAGTGCAGTTTTTGGTGAAGGTAGAGATGGTATAAACATGTTCATCACTAGTTATAAAAATGCAATCATAAATCATATTTATCAAAATGAAGTTTATGAGATTATGGATGAAGGAAAACCATTTCCAGGTATACCAACAAACATGACATTAGATGTTCAGGACTCAATAGATAATGTAATGGAAGTTATTACAGACCCTAAATACAAACATTTAAAAGTTGAGTATCCAATATTAGAACAACTTACTACTATTGAAACTAGAGGTGGTAGAACTTTAACAATCAATAATAAAAAAGAAGCTAAAGGTGCAATTGCGGATGCTTATCATAATAATATAGCTGATCTTGCTGATCCAACTATAACTAAAGTTCAAGATAAAGATGACAACATACGTATATCAAACATCTTTAAATCATTTATAGTAATGTCTACTTTTCAAAATGGTGTTGGTAATACTAAATATGGTTTAAGTAATATACTACCTGTTGACACTTATTATGAAATAATAGAAAGAGGTGCTAATAAGTTTAAACCTGATTTTGAAACATTGGCTGATATACTTGAAACAAGACTTGCTGCAGGAAATAATCCTTTTGTGCAATATTCTCCTGAAATAGTTGCTGAACCTATTGATTATACAATAAGTGAAGATGGTAGTGTATTTACATTGAATATACCAAATGAAAGTATGTTTAAAGAAGAAGGTTTAGATAATAATGGATCAATAGAAGAAATGTATAGTGATCCTTCTGGAAACACTTCTAATGCAAATTCAAAACTTAGAAGTTTTTATTTTAGTTTAACTGCTTCTGAAAAAGAAAAAATAGGTACTTTAGATATGTTATTAAATGAGTACAATACTTTACCAATTGACATGAGTCAAGATGAATTTATTGAAATGAAAAGATGTAATTTATGAGTTGTGATATAAATAGAAATAGTAAAAGATATGTTAATATTGAAAAGTTTTTCGGTTTAGCAACATATCCCTTATTAAGAAAATACTTTAATGAAAAAAACTTATCTGGGTTGGATGAAAATAATTATCCAACCTTGATACAATTAAAAAATTGGTTTAGAGAAAATAAGGATCAAACTAGATTAAGAGTATCAGAAGTTTTATCAGAACAAGCTAGTTTAACTCCTGAAGCTATGATTAAATTGTTACATGGTGTTGTTCATAATCATTTTGGTAAACTATACATAAATAAAAGTTTAAATGAAGGTAAGTCAGATTATAGAACTGAAGCTGGAGACAAGCTTTTTTTTAATGAGAATCTTAAAATCATGGAGCAATTAGCTTTAGATTATCCAACAATGATTAATCTTGATTATGAAGATATTTCTAGAAGGGTTGTTACTGTTAATTTGAATACTGTTTTACCAACAATTCAAGAATTTAAAGCTGTAAAAGATAGAGCAAAGCTTATAAAAAGGTATAAGACTTTTGATTTTTCTAAACAGGGTATGAGTGTAAGCATGAGTAAAACATTAGCTGCTTCTAGAATGTTAGCTTTAAAGTTTAAAAATGCTTTTGGTGTTGACTTTGAAGAAATTGATACTATTACTGCTGAAGAATTATTAAGAAATTCTGAAAGACCTTATAATGGTCAACCGGCATTTGTCTATGCTGATAAAGTATACCTTGTTGCTGATAGAATATTTCCAAACACGGTTATACATGAATATGCACACGTATTTTTGAAAGGTATACGTATTCAAAATCCATCTTTATTTGATAGTCTGTATTCTGATTTAATGTCTACTGCTGCTTATATATCATTAAAAGAAAAAGTTAAACGTACAAATCCTGATTTAAGTGAAGACAGTATAGATTTTAAAGAAGAAATGATGGCTGAAGCTTTAGAATCTAAGGCTATGTCTTTAACTGCAACGGGTACTCAAAGAAATGATCCTAAGTTTGATAAGTTTATTGAAAAACTTATATATGCTGTTAAAAAGGTAATACGTCAAATGGTAAAACGTGTAAACCTTAATAAACTTTCTCCTTCTACAACACTGGATGAATTAGCTAATATGATGGTAAATGAGGATTTTGTTATAGAAGACATGCCTTCATTTGAAAATATGGCTCCTTTATTTAAATCGGATTATGATAATTTAGTAGATGAATTAAAAAATACGGATGCTAAAAATTTACTTGATGCAATAAATAGAACATATAATGAATCTGTTTATCAATTAAAAACATTATATAATTCACCTTTAAGACTTAAACAAGAGCTTGCAGGAAAAAATGGTGAAGCTATACTTAGAACATTAAGAGATTATCTTAGTAAGTACCAAACAACAAATACTGATCCTACAAAGGTTGATGTTGAAGATGTGTTACAAGCATTGGAAGAACAACAATTAGATTTTAGAATTAGAGGAATTGCTTTTGTTGAAAGTATAAATGAGATTGAAGTTTTTACAAAAAGAATTCAAAAGATACTTTCAGATATGAAAAAGGATGGGAAACACCTTACTAATGCCGGAAATGCTAAGCTCCAGTATTATAAGCAATTCTTATCTAGACAACAAGATTTCATTAAAGATATGAATAGCATATTGACATTAGATGAATCTAATAAGATAACGTCTAAGTTATTAGGTATTAAGTTTGTTGTTGAGAATTCTTTAGAAAAAGCAAAAGCAATGGAATTTGAATATGTTAATGAATTCATAGTTGACAACAGTAAACTAATGAATGAAAACATAGAAAAAAGATTCAGTGAAGAAGCTACTAAAATATTATCTAAAGAAGGTTTTTCTAAAGATGATATTAAAAGTTTTATTGAAGAGGTTGTTACTAATCCTGATAGTAAATCATTTGATTTAAATAAATCATCACTTGGTAAAATGCCTAATGCATCTACTTTTTTGCTAAAGTCTATAAAAGACTACTATGCTAAAAGGATAGTAAAAGATGACATCAACAAATATTTAAAAGGTGAAGTAGAAGATATGGGAGCCATGGAAGCTATGTTGAACCCTTATAGTAATATTGATGACCCTTTTGGATCATTTGTAAGACATACCAAAGCTTCTATATCAAATGCTGAGACTAAATCTTTAAAGCAATCAAATGAATTAATGAGTGAGTTATTACCTCATTTAGAAGCAAATGGTTATAATCCTAATAATACTGCACAACTTGAAGACTTAACAATGTTTATAGACACTGTTGGTACAGTTAATAATAAAGGAGAATTTGAAAAATTTGAAGTACATACTGTTTTAAATAATTTTAAAAACTGGAGAGCTGATAAAGCAGAACTTGAATATAATTTAGATAAAGCTAGAAGTGACCAGGATAAAGATGCAATAAAAACAGCAACAAAAAAACTACTTGAATTTCATGAAAATTACATGCATAGAAAATATAAAAATGAAGTCTATGATGTACAAAAGATGTGGACCAAAGCTAATACTGTAAAAAATCCTGAGACTCAAGAAGACATGGAGGTATCTGAGGATCTTTCAATGGAAGCATACTTAGAAAGACAAAAAGCTATGGATGTTATGAATATGTTTTCTACTTCTACTTTTACAGAAATGGATGATATATATGAATCAACTGAATCAGCTGAAGCAAGAACTGCATATGAGTCTTTATTTAATGTTTATGATACTGAAGGTAATTATAAAAAAGGTGATGAGTTAAAGAAAACACTTTTAAGAATCAAATATAGAAATGAATCTAGAAAGTTTTATGAATACTTTACTAATATAGAAAGAGTTCAAAAAGATTTAGATCATTTTGTACATGCACAATTGGGAGCTCTTAATATAACTATGGAAAATAATCCTGAAGAGTTTGAAAACAAGCTTAAAGCTTTTGAAAAAAAGAATTTCCGTATTGCTTATACACAAGAGTATTATGATTCTGTTGGTAAAGTTATAGATGAGATACAAAAAATAACTGAATCAAGTAAAGGATTAGAATCAGCTCAAGAACTTGCTGAATTATATAAACAAAGATTCACTTTAACAAAACTTGTTAGAGATAAAGATAATCAACCTGATGGTACTAAACTTAGCCCTAATCAAATTGAATTATTAAAAACAATTGAAGATAAAATAGTTTCTCTTCAAGATAGTTATGATAATAAAACAGGTCTTCAAAAAGAGGAGCTTAATCGTTATAATAGCTATCAAATGCGTTTTTCTAAAGGGGAACAGCTTAATGATATTGAAACTGAGGATTTGGCTCTCTTAGATGCTAAAATTAAAAAGTTTGGTATTGATCCTGTTGCTTATAAGTTGCTTAATGGTTTGTTTTCAGAACTTGCTGGTTTAAGAAATTCTAGACCTACAGATTATTACATGAATGTAATGAATGAATTACTTAAAGATACTAAGCAAAAAGATGTAACTTTGGATAATGCTGATGAATGGATTAATTCTGCTGAAGCATTACAAGCTAAGGCAGAAAGTGCTCGTTTTTCTGAATGGTTTGAGAAAAATCATTACATCAAGCAAAAATGGGATCCTGTTGAAGGTAGAAAAGTTGATACTTGGGTGCGTTTAAAAACATGGACTGTTGCTGAACCTAAAGATCCTTCTCATTATGAAACAACTGAATTAATACATCCTATAACAAATGAAGCTATTATCATAAAAGGTGTTCCATCACCAAAGTACTCTTATCAGAAAATTAAGAAGCAATATTTGACCGGATATGATGCTGCTACAGATAAAGTTAATTTAGAAGTAGGTGTTCAAATTGATAATAAAGGTAATTACTTACCTAGACTTAATGCTACGGATACAAAATATATTAATGAAAAGTATACTACTTTAAAAAAGCAAAACAATGCTCAATATAAATTAATAGAAGCTTATACTAAAGCTTTCTTAAGTGTTCAGGAAGGTAAACCTAGAGCTTCTAAGTTATATTTAGATCAACCAAGATTTAGAAGAAGAAGTAATTTAGAGTATGCTCAGTCTGGAGCATTAAATAAAGATGTTAAAGAGAAGAGTTCAGCAATAATGTCTGATATTAAGTCTCAATTTAAAAGATCAGCTGATCAAGCTGAGTCAGGATTTAATTTTAATACTGATGCATTACTTGTAACTACAGATATTCAAGGAGAACCTATCCAGAAAGTCCCAGTAAGAGGATTGTATAGACTAAACGCAAATGAGACTTCCAAGGATTACATTCCTATGATGCTGGAATACATGTATTCTTTGAATAGACAGCAAGAACTTACAGAGAATGAAGCAACTGCTTTGGCTATAAGAGATGTATTTACAGATCCTGAAAATGCTATCAAGAATATTGATAAAATTAGTAAAGATCAAATGAAAGTTTTTGGTAACATTAAGTATCTAGCTAAAGGTGATAATAGAAGAGCTCAAGCTGTTAAGCATTTTATTGACAATACTTATTATGGTAAAGGTACTTCTTCATTCCAGGAGGAGAATCCCGCTATTACAAAGGTTGCTAAAGGTTTAATGGGTCAAGCATCTAGAGCTTTTGCAGGTTTGGATATAGGATCAGCTATGAAGAATAAGTATGGGATGTTATTCCAAACAATGGTTGAAGCTACAGCTGGAGAATATATTAATAATAAATCATTAGCTCAGGGTAGACTTTGGTCATATCAAGCTACTGTTGAATTAACAACTAAAGGAATCTATACAAAGGGCCCTAAGAGTTTGAACATGCAGCTGATGGAAAACTTTGACCCAATTACTGGTAAGACATCAAATGATTTTGGTAAATCAACATCAAGAACATTTATGAAAGATTTCTTTGACGGTACATGGATGTTTGATTCAAGAAGATTAATGGAGGCACAAGAGGGTTTAAGTTTATTTGGAGCAATGATGAATCATAAAATGATTGATCAAGTTCAAGCAGATGGTTCAGTTAAAAAAATAAAGTATATTGATGCTTTTGAACTTAATGCTGATAAACAAATGGTTCTCAAAAAAGGTATTAATCCTGAGTATGGTCCAGAAAAAATAGAGTATGTTATTAAAGATGGTGATACTTTAGAGTCTATTGCAAAAGAATATAACATTACAGTTGAAGAGTTGAAAGCTAAGAATAAACTTAAAACAGATTCAATTGAAGAAGGTGAAACTCTTTCAATATCTGAAGCAAAGTTATTTAATGATTTTAAAATGACTATTCAAGGTGTTGGTCAGAAGCTTAATGGTATGATTAATCAAACGGATTCACCACAAGCAAATAAATATTTGGCCTTTAACTTATTCTCTTTCTATAGAAAATTTGCTGTACCTATGTTCTTAAATAGATTTCAAGCAGATATGTCTAAGAATAATAAATGGGGTGAAGTTTATGATTGGAATACAATGACAACAGGACGTGGTTATTATATTGATGCTTTCTTTGCATTAAAGAATATAATACTTAAAGGTAATAAGTATTTACCAATCATGACCAAAAGAGAAAAAGCTGCTTTGACTAAAACAGTAATGGAGGGTATGTACCTTGCAATATTGGCAATGTCAGTAAGTCTTTTATTTGGATATGATCCTGCAGATGAAGATAGATTTGAAAAATTAAGAGATAGAGAAGATGATTACGGGGCTTTAGGTTGGGCTGGAAACCATATACTGTATCAATTAATAATGATCAGAAGAGAAAATGAATCATTTATTCCATTACCTGGTATTGGTTTAGATGAATGGCTTGATTTTGCAGGAAACTCTACAATTGTTACAGGACCTACTTTAAAACTTTATGGTAAAATACTAGTGGATATGGGGCAAATATTAACAGGTAGTGACAAAGCTTATTATAAACAAGATATTGGTCCATACTCATGGCAAGAAAAAGGTTCTCTTAAGTTATGGAACCATCTTAGTAGTATATTTGGACTTAAAGGTAAAAATACTTCTCCAATATGGGCAATCAAGAAAGCTGAACAATTTGAGAATCTTAGATAGGATAAGCTACAGCAAGGTAAAAAAAAGGAGAACCGTAATGGCTCTCCTTTTGCTTTTTATAAATTGTTTATTATTGTTCAACAATAGGTTTTAGATCAGGTGGTGTATAAAGACTACTCTTTAAAATCTTACCATCTTCCCTAACTATTCGCTCTCCATTCTCATCCAGTTTACTCATGTTAGACCTGTGAACCTCGTTAAATAAGTCCTCTATGATATTGCCCATACCATGTTTAAGAATAGTTCCACAAAGAATGTATAGTTGGTCAGCTAATGCGTCTGCTACTTCTACTAAATCTTTTTGTTCACACGCTTCAAGGTATTCATTGTTTTCTTCATCCATTAACCTCCAGCGCAAATCATATTCTTCTTTATTTATCAATCTAGGCTTATCAGCATCTTCAATTTTAAATGCTTTGTTAAATTCTTTTACTTGTTCTAGTTGTTTTTTCATTTCTGTTATTTTATATTAATTATATATGTTCTTTATACACTTGTTATATGCAATTAAAAAAGACATACAACATTGTATAAAATCAATTAATTATTACCTTATCTCTATATTGTTGTTTAGTGCATCCATCATGCTCACAACAATAATGGTCTGTTTTAGTACCATCTTTTAGCACTTCAACATAAACCTTTTTACCATCTCTTTCGCAGAGTTCGCTTGTCTCTACCCATTTACTTTCTTTGTGTATTTTATATTCCATAATTAACTATTTTTATACTAACCGTTAGCATTAATTAGAGTTGGTCAATATACTCATCTCTTTCAATGTTAAATTCAGTCCACCAATCAAGCTCATTATCTTCCTTAAATGTTGCTAAGAAAAATTTATCACTTTTGATAATATCTATTATTGCTCTTAATTTCCTTTTGATTCTTTTCATAATATTCTCTTTGATATATTTAATGTCTTCCTCGTCTTTAATATCCTTAATTATTTCTCTAAACTTAATTAAGAAATCAACATTCTCACTTTCACAATAGACATTAACTATTCTATCATGTAACCATTGTAAGTGTTCTGAATTTGTCATAGCCAAAACGTTATGCTCAATTACAGCAAGTCACTTAATAACTGAGGTGTATAATTAATAACCTCGCAACTTACATTTACGTACCTATTATCATTTATAGTGTTCTCATGTACGTGTCCATGTATGTTTTTCTTAAACCTTTGCAGTTCAAATTCATGTATCGGTATGTGAGTTAATATATATCCCTTGCTTTTATTTGTTACTGCTCCACATATAGCGTTAACATATTTAAGCATTTCTGTATTATGTGAAGGTTTACACATATCATGGTTTCCTAAAACTACCTTCTTATACCCTTTTAGTAATCCTAACTTATGGTATTCAGTAGCTTTTTCCATACTTATATCTCCTAAAATCCAAACGGTATCTCCTTTAGTCACAACATTATTCCAACAATCTATTATATGTTGGTCGTGTTCTTCTACACTTTGAAAACCTCTATGAAAAGCCATATTTCTATGTCCAAAATGTAAGTCTGATATTATAAATGTATTTCCCATATTTATCTAATTTAAAAGAGCATAACACGGTATATAAAAAATTCCGCTTTGCTCCACATTTCATACACTAATCGTTATAGGTAATTCTCTTTGATTACATCCATAGCACTCCATATTTTTTTTACTTCTGGTAATTCTCTGAACTCTTCAACTGTGAGGTCTTCTTTATCTATCATCAACTGCATAGCTTTAAAAGATAAGTCATAATGTATGTGTGTAGAAACACTACCTATAACATCAGCTATATGTAATGCCTTTCCGTCTTTATCAAATATTTCTAAGTTATCCATTGTTTTAGTCTTTTTTAGTTAGTGTAGTTATTTATCAAGGTCGGCACTACACATAGCCAAAACGTTGTAGGTAATTAAGCCTACTCAATTTTGTTTTTCAAATCATTTAATTGGTCTATAAACGATTCAATCGCTCTAAGTTCAGCTTCTCTAACTCTAAGCATTGTCATTTTTTCAATGGCAATGGGTTCTATTTCTGCAATATCATTTTTGATATTTTGTCTTTCGTTTTTTGCTTCTTGAATCTTCTTTTCTATTTCAGTCATAATTTAAATGCTTTAATTGTTTCTTTAAATGGGTTACCTTCTATGTTCTTAACTAATTCTAACATCTGTTGTGCTAATTCTCGCACTTCTTTTTGACTATGTTCTGAATTTCTCAATTGTTGAAAATGATAAAAACTTCTCCAATTAAAAGAAATGTCTAAAGTAATCTGTGAAGACATCATTTTGAAAAATCTTGCTGACTCCTTTGCTCGTTTCCTTCCTAGCATTGGAGTCAAGTCTGCTAAACATTCATGATATAGTTTATTGTTAGCTTCTGCTTGATCTGATAATTTCTTATACCATTTAATAGGAAAATCACTAGGTAGATACTCTTTATCTTCTTTCAATTCTTTATATCTAGCGGATTCTCCATTTATACTTACACCTATACGATGTTTTAATAAATGGATATGTGTTGCTTGATCCACATTTACTAAGAAATGAAGCATGGACTTTTCAAACGGTGTGTGATGTGATTCACTTGCCAACATGTTTAACAACTTAGGCATTCTATCTTCTTTTTCTTCTGATAAATCTCTACTTGTACTTGTCCATGCAGACAAAGCATGTACTTTATCAGATCCGTAATACCCTATTAATTCTACTGTATTCTTCATATGTTTTTGTTTTAATTATGAACCGCAGCTTAAACACTCATCATCATCCTCTTCTGGAAATTTTTCAATTCTAGGATTTAATTGTTTTTTCAGTTCATATATTTTTTGCATGGTCTCGCCATCACTAAATATATTACCAGTTAAAGTAGCTTTTAACTCTTCAATCTGCTTTTTTAAATTTTTTTCTGTACTCATAAGTTTATTATTTACTTATAAAGTTACTCAATATTAAAACATTTTTCACTTTTTCTATTAAATCATCAATTGTACCATTATTATTTATGATATAATCAAAATCTTTGTATTCATCTAAACCTGTTTCAGAAGCGTGATCTAAAGTATAATCAGTGTTGTGACTACAATCATTACATATTAGACCACAAACATAATTTTCTTTATAACATATGACTTCTTTTGTATTAATGGATTTACATTTACCACATGTGTTTCTTGTAACTCTTATTACTAAACCTTCTCTTTTCTTTATTGCTTTGGCCTCATTTGGGAACCTTGTGTCCGTTATAACCCATGCATTAGATTTAGATTTATAATCAATAAATAACGCTTTTTCCCAGATATCTTCAATAACTTGATTTCTCATTGCATCAGTACCAACTTTTTGTAAAAGTTCTCTATAAGTTAATCCCCAACCTGGAATAGATCTCTCTTTAAACCTTTGGTCTTCTAATTCTGTCAATGTTGCACCTGTAAGTATGCTTATAATTTGTTTTAATTTGTATGCATATTTTTTGATTTCAACAGAACTAGCTATATCAAGAGCTTTGTCTGCATCATCAAGATCAACTACTTCATCAAATCTTAAATCCTTATAATAATAAGGATGTTCATTTTTTAATAATAAATACTGAATTATTAAACCTACAGTATCTTTTCCAGATCCTATTTTACCACTGATACCAATCAACATAATTTTTATTTTTTAATTATTTATCTAAACGTATTCCAATTGCTACAGGATGACGTGGTACTCCCTCATCACTAAATTCAAAGAACCTGAGCTCTGCAGTTTTACCAATATACTTCTCTTTATTTTTGAGCATGTCAGCACGTTCTGCATGTGAAAATCTCATCCCACAACCTAAAATATCATCACCTATAGGATGACCTTTTGCACCAACCCAAGTGAATATAAAAGACCCTTGTTCAGTATCTTTGTCCATTGGTATTACATCAAGTATTTTAAGAGCAACATCTTGAAAGTCTTTATACTTCAGTAGTTGTGAGTCACGTTTATCAATAGCATAACTTGCTTCACTGTGACGTACAATAGTACCTTCATATCCAGCATTGATAAATAATTTGTGATGATGTTTTAACTCTTGCTCATTTTGAATAGTTATTCTAGGTACAATTTCAATATTAGGTAAGTCTTTAACAATTGATTTTAATTCATCATATCTCTCAGTAAAAGATATTTTTTCACAAACTAAATCATATACATGATACTTAACATTTTTAGTTTCTTGACCACGGTCTTTTTTAATAATTTTCATATTTTCCTGAAAACTTTTACCATGTGCGTATAATTCACCGTCAAGATAGTATTCACTAGAGAGAGTATTTAAATCTGCCTGGATGTGAGACATTGTGGTAATCTTCTTCCCTTTACGGGAAATCAACGGTTTGTCTTTACCACCTAAAGATCTCATACCATCAAGCTTAGGTTGTACATAACAAGGATAAACAATCTTGTGTTTTTCTTTCTCATATTCTTTAGCTAACATTGGTAAGATAATTTTTGTGTTTGTTGCTTCTGCAACAGACGTAAAGTACCCTTCACTCATTTTTGTTTCAATTTTAGAAACAGCTTCTAAAAATGCTTGTTTTTCAGGCGTTGTTTCATTTACTTTACCTATGTTTTTGGCTTTTGCTGTTGATTTGTGGATTATAGGACTTTCTGTATCCAATAATCCTGATTCCTGAACTAATTCTGAACCTTCATTATATACACGTAAAAATCTAATTTTACCTTTACTATCTTTTTTATAAATAGTTTTATCAAATGCTGTTATTGCTTCAACCATAATTTATATTGATTTTATTAATTTTTTGTTTGATTAAAATATGTACTATCTTTTTCACATTCATTACCTTCATTATTTTTATAACTTATAAGGTAAAAGTCAGGTTTTTAATACTCACCTAATTCTGATTCTGATTCTTCTTTAGTTACAATACTATCCTTAAAACCCTAAGCGAACCAAGACTTTATCTGTTTTTTTATTCATTTTGTTTCTTTTTTATTTGTGCATTTTTAATAATTTTTGAGGCATTCTTTACAGTGTTTTTACCACCTTTTTTTCTTCCTGCTTTACTCATCTTTGTTTTGTTTAAAATATGTAACGTATTGTGTTCCAAGGTATTACTCTGTCATGCAATGCTCTCCACTCATTAATCCATTCATTTTTAAGTTTGTGTTTGTACCTTACATTTTTACCACCATATTGTGATATTTTAGATTCTTGAATGCTATTACTCCACAATAAATCTTCACCTTTTAAATTATTTTCTAAGTTTTTAAAGTGTTTACTTTCATTATGAGTAAGAAAAATAACTTCGGCTTTTACAGGATTACCTAAATCCCAATGATCTCTATGAGCTATATCTTTAACTTGATTAAACAATTCTTTATAGTCTTGTAACCACTTGTCATAATATATAACAGGACTAAAGTTAAGATGAACATCATAACCTGCATCTTGGAATAACCTTACTGCATATAACCTTTCTTCTATATTGCTAGTATTAGGTTCTAATATCTGTCTGATATTCTCAGGCATCAAACTAAACCTAATTCTTATTTTACCATCAGGATTGTAATTTAAAAACTCATTTGTTACTGTTTTTGTAGCAAAAGTTCCCATTACTCTAGGATGCATTTTAAAAAAATCAAATATATATTTCCAGTTTATTTGTTTATAATGTAATCCTATATCACTGTTGCAACCTATATCGTAAGTGTAATACAAAGGGTGTGTTTGATTAGGTTCTTTTTCAGGTAACCAAGCCACATGATCATTAATAGCAGATAATAAATCTCCATTATTTTTTGCTATGGTAATGTACTTACCATTATGTCTTTTAACATAACAGTAAGCACAATTAAAACCACATTCATAAATAAAACTAGGACTTATATAATCTGAACTTCTACCAGATTCTTTAATATCTAAAGCTTTTCTGACTACTTTTTTTGTTTTCAAAGCTCAAATTCTGAATCCTCATTTTCTTCATCTTTATCTTCAAAATCAAGTGATTCAAAGTTATCATTTGATTCAGTTTCCGGCTCAGTTTCTACTTGAGGTTTTGAGCTATCAATAAAGATTTCAAAACTATTATCTTCAATGGAATCAAGAAATTCTTCTTCTACTTTATCACTTTCTTCAGTAACTAGATCTTCTTCAACGTCATTTGGACTATCTTCATCACTATTATCAGTAACAGTATCTAAAGTTTCTTCAACATTTTCTTCAACAAACTCTTTATCTTGAGACTCTTCTTTAACAACTTCAATTATAATGTCAGTTGATTTAACTTCTTCAGCTTCTTCAATTTGTGTCAAAAGATTAGTTTGATTTTCAGGCTCACCATAATTATTTTCTAAAGTTTTAGCTTTATAGTTAATTAAATTAAATTCAAGAGTTACAACCATGTGTAATCTTGTTTGGTGATCCATCCAATTTCTAGGATGAGATCTTTTTAAAGATAACGCTACATGGTTATAAACACTCCAAAGAGATCTTGCTTCAGAATTATAATCAAAAGAAGGCTTGGACAACTCTTTCTTAATAATGGAAATCTGTTCATTTGAAACAATATTATATTTCAAGTAAAGAGCTCCAATAAATCTATTGAGCATATTATCAGTTAAGATGATAGTTTTCATTATATTCTTATCAGCGATTAAGTTATTAAAATAACTTCCTGCATTACTAATTTGACTAACAATTGTTTGAATAGTTTCTTGATCTGCAGTACCAACATGCTTACGTCCCCAGGTGTTTACGTCACCATCAATTACTCCATTTAATGAAGTGTATACATATCCACCAATTGCACATCTAAATCTCATAGATTTATCATAACTGTTTGACCAAGCAAACATCATACCCATGTCATCATCTTGACTGTGCTTTAAATAATACATTCCTTGAGCAAGAGTACCTTCAGCATTTGCTCTATATATTTCCTTATCTACAGAAAAACCATGCTTTTCTAATTGCTCCAATGTGTTTTGCATGACAAAATCATGCGTTATTACTGTATACGTATCAGCGTGTTGAGGTGCTGCTACATTTTGTAAAAATTCTTTTGTTACTACTTTTGCTCTCGTTGCCATTTTAAAATAATGTTAATTGTTTTGTTACTTTAACCTCTAGTTTTTTCAGTTCTCTCTTTACACTATCAATGTAATAAGACATATCCAAATCATATTCTTGAAATGGTTTTTCTATATAATTCATCATCAAAGTTTGATGCCATTTACCGGCTTCTATTTGAGTCTTTCTACCATCATCTTTGTTTGTTTTAAGAATTTTACACCCTTTTTTAGATATATAGTATCTTAAAGTTTTTTGTAAAGGTTCATAGTTATATTCACCTATTTTTGGTGCAGTTCTATTGAAAGCACTTTTAGTTGAAATACCTGTGTTGGCTTCTTTATATTTACTGTCAACTCTCACCCAATTATTATCAGACCATACTTGCTCCCAACCATTTGCTAATAAATAAGTAACCTTCTCTTCCTTTGTATATTTTGCATACTCAGGATCCATTACAGGTTTAACATAATGTTGAATAAATTCCCAATTACCTTTAATTTTCTTACCTCCAGAAAAATCAAAAATGTTATGTTGAGTTTTAAAATAATCTTCAGGTTCAACACCATGCACGAAATATTCATATATGGCTTTAGGTATAATGAGGAAACTTTTATTTTTATGTAAAGCTAAATCATTAAACTCAAATCTACCTTTACACTTAGAAGCTTTATAGTAATATTTACCAATCTCTTCTTTATAAACATAATGTGGAGCTGATTCTTTTAATTTAAGATACTTATCTTTATCAACTTCATTAAATTCAGTAAGAGCTATATAATTATTTACATCTCCTAAAATTAATTTAGAATATTTATCATGTTCAAGTTGAAGATTTGTTATTTCTTCCCATTCTTTACAAATATCTAAATATTCTTTTTCATAGTTTTTTGGTATTATTGTTTCTAAACCATCAGTATTTTGCATTAAAGGCTGTGCTCCAGGGATTCTTTCAGTAATCATTTCATATAACATGCATAAACTTAATTGTCCATTTATTGTTATACGCATTGTAAATTCAGGATCATATAGAAAACTATGTTTATCATTTGATAAACCATAAGTTGAATTTAATATAATCTTGTAAACATAATTTCTAGGATCAGACTTAGGTATCTTTCTTCTTTCATTAAAGAACCATTCGTACAACTCACAAAAATCATGTGTAGGTAAATGTGCAGGAGCCCAACCATTTCTAATAGCTAAATTAGGATAATAACTTACAACATCTGAAGTCATTATTATAGTATTTTCAGTAACTTCATAAACACCTGATGTTTTAGCACCATGTATACCACCTAATCCAAAATCAGTCTTTACACCTTTATAATTTATTGAGTATTTGAAACCTCCTTTAGTATGTTCAGGATAAACAGTTATCTCATTAAACCTCTTTAGTAATTTTTGAAAAGTTGCTGTTTCAAACTTTATATAAGGTAATATTAAATCTTTTACAACTATTTGTGTACGATTTGTTCTTAATTGTTTCAGTTCATATTTTTTTATACCTGTTTTTTCACTTAAAAAATGTAAAAACAACTCTTTACTTATTCTTGGTTCAGAAGCACTAAATAAAGGTATATTGTATTGCTCAGTTAGTGTTTTTCTTAAAGCTATTTGTTTTTTACTGATGTACATTATAGCTTTAGTAGATTCTACATCGTTAATACAATACTTAATTATCTCATCAATTTCATTATGTGTGGTAATAGTTGCAGTATGTTCAATAGGCATATCTAAAACATTGTGCCAGTCCATACTATATTGTATCCATTTTAGACTGGATCTTTTTGCAGGATTATCCCAATGATTAAGTTTAAATAAGTCAACTTGATTGATATGCATGTTTTTCTCATAAAATTCTAAGAATTCGTTTCTGTTCTTAGCACTTATTACTTGTTGAGCTTTGCCATATATCCAAGAAGCAATTTCACAACCTGACATAAAAGTTAAAGATTCAGCATGCATTATTATATACTCTGTAATTTGAGCATCAAATGCTAATCCATTATAAGATACATGCCACTCATGGTGTAAGATATTTCTCTTTAAAAACTCTATGAAATTATCAAAATCATTGATTAAATCATGAACAACAAATATTTCTTTATGATCACTTTTTACATCTATAAACACAGCTACAAAACAATTGGATATTGTTTCATAATCCATCACCCAATGTGTTTTCTCCATATTTTTTGCATTAAAAAAGGAGGGTTTTAACACCCTCCTTTAATTATCTTAAAATAGTATTATTACTTTTTATCAATATCTGTATCAGAACCTTTTGACTTTTCAGTATTTAAAAGACTTAAATAATCAAATTGTGATTCATTAATAGCATGTAACTTGATTAATGTTTGAATATCAATAACAGAACCAATATAATACTCCTGAAATGTTTCAATAGACTTTCTTTCTTCTTTTATTAACTTACCGTTTCTTCTTGGTACTTTAGTAGCCATAGGATCTCCATTTTCATCAAGTTTTGGTAACATGTGTAAGGAAGTCTTTTTCACTTTGGAAATTACTACAAATACTTTTGATTCTGGATCATATAGACATTCTACATAAGGACAGTTATCCGTAACAGGCATTAATCTGAATGATGGTTTATCATTCCAGTCTGATGATACTAACATCATTGTTGGTTTTAAATTTTCTGACATTCTTTTATTTTTTTTTTAAAATTAATACTATTTATTTAATAATTCAAGTACTTCATCAAACACTAAAGTTTCTTTTTCAAGATTAGGCTTATCACATAATTCTACAGCTGTTTCTAACAAACTCACTGTTACGCCAAGTAACTCAGCATAAATTGCATAAAACTTTTCAGGAAAAAGGTAACTTTCAATGTATTTTGCATTGGAAGCAGAGTGTTTGAAGTAATCTTTAATCTTACGCTTTATTTTTGGATTCATCTTACTATACCTTCCGGCTATAAGATGTTCCCAATCAGTTTTTATATCACCAAAATCAAATGTACATGTTATTAAACCATTTGATTCTTGGTAATCTATTAGTCTTGTGTGTTTCAGTAATATATTTTTTTCAAATTTGATGAATTCATCATCATTTCTTTTTTCATAAACAGCTACAAGCTTGCTATCCTCGGGTTCAACACATCCCTCCAATTTAAAATACGTTTGTATTGGAGTTACACCTGTCCCTTTTTTGATATCTAAGAGCGGATACACAAATATCTTAGACTTTTGAAAGTATACCTTATAAAGCGTACTGATTTCCATATATATTATAATTTTACTGTGTTACATGCTAATGCATAAGGAAGATTATAGTCTTTTTCTACATAGTGATAAGAGACTTCTTTTAATACTTCCGTGAACCGTTTTTCCCATTCAATCATTGATTCTTGAGAAACTTGAAAAGGATATATAAGATTGTTTTTGTCAATTACAACAAATGTAACAACTATATTCCAATCTTTAGATGATTTATCTTTTTTAGTTAAGAATTCATTAATTACAAGATGTTTGTATATTACAGCTTGCATCCAGTATTTATAGTATTCAACAGAATCAGGAAAATCTTGAATGTTTTTACCTAATGTTTTTAAATCTGTTATAAATATGGTTTGTGTATTGTGATCAATTACAACATTATCAACAGCTCCTTTAAACCCAAATGGTAATTTTTTTGAAGGCATTTTAAGCATTAATTCATTAAATACTTCAACACCTTCTGCAGGCTCTATATCAATTTGCATTAAATTACAAACATTTTCATTAGCTTTTATTTCATCAACAGCTATTTTAATATTAGCATAAATTACAGGATCAATTACAGATTTACCTTGTTTATCATTAAGAAATTTAAAATAAGAATTGTTATCTTCATTTATAACTTTATTTAATCTTTGTTCATCAGTTTTTAATTTTTGATGCCAATCTAGACTTTTCATTAAATTCAATATTTCTGTAGAAAAGTCTTTTAATGTTAAATCTCTATCGGGTTGTGAATCAAATACTTTAAAAATTTCATCAACTATTAAACGGTGATTATCTTTAGGAACTTTTCCAGGAAGTATTACAAAGTTATTATTAAAATTTTCAGGTTCAAGAACTAAACAATGTAATAATTTACCACCTACTAAATGAGCATCTACAGAATCTTCTCTATCATTTAAGATGTAATGTCTATAAAAAGACTTAGGTGAAAATAATAATTTGTTTATACTTGAGTAACTAAAATTGAAAGGGTAAGAATAAAATCTTACCATTTCTTCTTGCATTTCTTTTTCCATTAATTGTCAAAATTTATAAGTTCTGGTTTTATAACTTCCTCTTTTTCTACAGGAATATAATCTTTTTGCATTTTTCTTTCATAATTTACATTTAAAAGTTCTAAGTTTTCATCAGTTAATGAAACGCTTTTAACTGTAAATCCTGATAATTCAGGGTCTTCTACATTTAATAACCTAACACCTAAACATGTTAATAAAATATTAACATTTTCAACTGTGAATATATTATATTGCTTTAAGTAATTTATTAATTCGTAAGGATGGATATGATAATTTAAACCTGATGGTATAAGACTAATTAAAGATTTAAAATTAACGTGCTTCTTTGTAGGGTTATAATCCATTTTTCGAGAATACTTGAATAACAATACTAGCAAATAAGGTAATGATTTTTTAAAATCTGCATTTGCCATAATTTCCATAGCTAATGTTGTATTATCATTATCAGAACTTGATAACATCTCATCTAATGTTTCATAAGTATCTTCTTCAATTGTTATAGCATCTTCCGCATTTAAATGAACCATTAAATCTGTTTCAAAATATATTGGTTTATTTGAACTTATTAAAGATTTAGTATATTCATATCCATTATTAGTTAGAATATGCGTAAGATTACTTTTAATACTTTTTACTTGTGAAGATGGTTCTAGACTTAAGTTTAAACTTTCAATAAAACTGCTAGTTCTATAATCAACTAAAATACTTTCAGGAATCTTATCATTATTTAAATCAAAACTATTGTTTTCAATAATAATCATTTCATAATCATCTTTAGTTATTAAGTTTTCTTTTCTTAAGTAACTTAATAACTTTTTAAAAGTTTGACCATCGTATTCATACATATTGTATATACTAGAAGTCATTTTTGTTAAGTAATTTTTACTTATAAATATAGCATCAGCGTTATCTAATTTTGTTGTAACTTTTATTTTATATTTTTCAGTTAAGTTTTTAACTTTAACTCTAGGTATATTGCAATGTTTAGCAATAAATAACTTATTCTTGTGTTCAGGCTCATATGTTTTTGAAGATATTAATTCATTTATAGATTCAATACTAAATGAAGCATGACAAGAGTTTAGTTTAAAAGTTAAATCTTTGATATTTTCTGTTTCATAATATTTACCTACTTCAAAATTTATTATTAAACGTGTTTTCATATTTTTTAAATTAAAAAGAGGAGTTAATTAACTCCTCTTATATTTGTTTTAAATTTATTTATTGTTCTTTTTATGGGAAACTGAATAATGTTTTTTTATTTTAAAGACATCTTCATTACTTGAGTATTTCTCATTAATCCTGCAAATTTAACCTTGTGACCAGCCAATAATTCCTTGACCATGTAGTATCGTAAATCATCAGTAAAAGATTCACAATCTGTGACTAATTTGATTATTCTATCTGTTACTTTTGCATCAACAGTGCCTTTATTTGCCATAACTAATGCATAATTTACTATACGAGTTGCAACAATACTACTAATATCTGCTCTAAAGTCATCATCTTTACCAATACAAGAGTTTAATGCACCAATAACATAAGTTTCATTAGGATTAGTAAGAATTTCTTTAGGGGAAATAATCTTATCCATTTTGTTATTGATGAACATTGTAAACATGCTAGTGAAATCTTCTCCAACTGAGCCTTCTCCAATCATTTGAATTAAAGGAAGAGATTCTTCAAATTTTTCAATTGAACTAATAGCATTAAAAAATGTAGTTGCAGCTCTTGAGTTAACCTCTTTTGTAATTGACTCAGGATTCATTAGTATGAAATTTATACATCTATTGTCTAAACCTTCAGTCTCAGCCCACTTAGCCCAAACATCAGAATCAAACTTAACATCTACAGATATATATCTAGTTGTTTGAGCTATATCTTGAGAGTTTACATTATAATCTCCATTATCAGGATTTTGTGATAAAAGTATATGCCAGTTTTTAGGTAATTTCCAAGAAATATATGTTTGTCTATCAATTAATTCCATTGATGCTTGAATAAACCTATTGTCAGCTCTATTAAAATCATCTAATAATAGTATTCCACCATCAGATTTACCTTCAATCCATTCTGGTGCAGCATATGACATTCTATTTCTACTTGTAGGAACATATTTAGCTTTTATGTATGTTTCCATTAATGTTTCAGGCACCCATTTAATAGTACCATCTTGTTTTTTCATTTCAAACTCTTTGTAAGGAAACCCTACTAAGTCACCTAACTCTTCAATCTGAGTTAAATTTATTTTTACAACTTCTAAACCTAATTCTTCACCAACAGCTAATATTGAAGAAGTCTTTCCTAATCCTGCATCACCAGTTACAGCTATTGCTGTAGGTATTTTATTTTTATCTTGAATAAACTTATTATTACCAATTACATATTTGATAAAACCTTTTAATTCTTCTACAGTTAATTTTGTTTGAGCCATTTTTTTAATTTTTAATTTTTAATTTTTATAATTCAAGTTTTATTACTTTACCTGGTAAAGAATCATTCATACCTGATCTTTCAGATAATACCCATAATGTAGGTATTTTAGGTTTCACACTAGCAAAACATTCACCATCTGTAAAATACACAAGACTAGTGTATTTTTTTAAATTTGCATTGGCATACTCTAGGACAGGATCAAAATAAGTTCCTCCTCTACCATGTACTTTTAAATCTTTATCACCTGTGTAAGGTAATATACTTCTTATTAACGTGTCACATTGTATGATTGTAACATCTGTACCTAATTTATAAATATGATGTATTTCATTCATAAATTCAATAAGTTCTTCTGAAGATACAGATGCTGATGTATCAATAGCTAACAATATATGTTGACGCATTTTAATTTTCAACCCTGGATTATCAGAGTATCTTTTATTTTCTTTTCTTCTTAATTTTTTGGTGTAAACTTTTGTTGATACACCATTGAATCTTCTTATGTAGCTTTTCCAATCAAATTTTGGAATTTTAAGTTCTTCAAGTACTATGACACCTTCTATTTCCCCAGGTACAGTACCTCTTTTCTTTTGGGTCATGTCTTTAGCATCTTGTAGAATTTTCTGAACTTGTTTTTCAATAAGTCCTTTTTCTGATTCTGATAAGTCTTTAAACTCTTCCCAAGTAGAGTGATCGGGTAAACTATTACCTTGATTATTATCACTTTCATCACTAGGATCTTTTGAATTACCAGGATTTCCTGAATTACCTTCTAATTGATCACATAATGAATCAAAGTTTTCATCACCACTTGTACCTTGAGATTCCTTTTGTTCTTGAGCTTTTTTCAGCATTTTGTAGTAATATCTACAACCTGCTTTTCTATCTAAATTTAAATCCGGATAGTCATCTATATCAATACCACCTTCAGGTAGCCATGACTTTTCAATGTATTGGTTAATCTCCATATCCATTGCAATATTGGCCATCTTTCTATCTGCAAAATCAAAATAAATTGTTAAATGATTGAATGCAATATGTAAGAGCTCATGTTTGAGTAAACCTTTTCTTGTGTCATCTGTTAACGACATCCAAAAAGATTCATTAATAGCCAGTTGGAAATTAATATTATGTTTACTAACACCTGCTGTAGGTATTCTGTCAGTCCACGTTTTATTTAACATGATTAAAAAGAACCCATAATAAGGCTCTTTAAACATCAGGTCTTTACTGGTTTTACTTAAACTAGTTATTTTGTCCATATTTGTTATTTTTCAGGATTTAACGTTTTTTTCAGTTCTTTGAATATTTCAGTTTTTGTTTTTTCTTGACCATGCTCTTTTGCAGAATCAGAAATATCTTTTTCCAGCAGTAAATGGATACCGGATAACCCATACCTGTTTTTATATTGAGCTGTTGACTTAATACCAGCTTCATCATTATCAAGTAACACAATTATTTTATGATACTTACTTTTTAAGTAATTAATATTCTTTTCAGAAATCATTGAATTTTCACTATTTGGAGCAATGCATTCAATATTATTAATACCCATTTCATAAAAAGACATTAAGTCCTTCAATGATGATGTAATCAATAAATATTTACTTTTAAAAGTCAACTGATCTTTACCTTGTAAGTAATCCTTTACTAATAAGAACTTTTTATCAAGATTTTTAGGCTGATATATTTTGTATATATCACCATCTTTATTAAAATAGCCATATAGATGGTTACCTTTAAATTCAATTACACTAAGTGACCCGTCTTCTTCAGTTCTTGATAGTTTATAATAAGACAAGGGTTGCACATTGAAATGTTCTAAAGTATTTGAACTAATATGAAACTGTTTCCAATATGTTGCATCAAACGAAGACCAGTGTCTAACTTCATGTTCACAAAGCTTATATTTCTCATAAATTTTAACTTTAGGTTTCACAACTTTCTTATTATACTTAAGATACTCTTGATAGTCTTTTACAATTTTATTTGCTGCTAAACTTCTGTTTTTTAAATTAAAGAGTTTTTCTACCAATTCAATGGAATCTCCTTGATAACCAGAAGAGAAATCTTTAAATTTGTAACGCATGTTATCAGCAATATAGATAAACATGGATGGTGTTTTTTCAGATTTAAACGCTGACTTTATAACTATTTCTCTACCATCCATAGGCTCACTTATACTCAAGTAATTTTCATATATCCATATATCTGGTACATCTGTTAATTCTATTACTGTTTTTGTTGATAGCATGATACAGTTAAATTAAAAAGGGTCCCATTCTTTAATGAGACCCTTAAGATTAAAATAATGATTGAATTAATCTAAATCAAAATCTGAAGCTGTAGCTGTACCTGATTCTGTATTATTAGACGCAAAACTATCTACTTTTTTAGGAGTATTTCTTTTGATATGCGCACTTTCTGAAAACAATAAAGTTTTACCTGAGTCAACTTGTGAAAAAGCATAACCATCTCTAGACGATTTTGGTAAATGTAAATCATAAGCTGTATAACCTGCTCTATTTTCATATTCTTTACCAGCTATACAAAAATCTAAAAATTTATCTTTGAAAGGTTTCTCTTTATTTAAAGCTTCAATGAATTCTTCAATTGAGTCATGTTTCTCATCTTGAGCATCAAACCAATCTAAGATATCTAATGAAGTACAAAGAGCTTTTATAAATACTAAAATACTGTTATCTCTATTAATTTCAATACCTGATTTAGTAGTACCATCTGCAAATGCATATTGACCAGCTTTCACTCTACCAATTTGTCCTGAATATCTACCTAAAGACTCATTATCTTTATCAATAAAGAAACCTTCAAAACCATTTATAGGTTCAGTCTCAACATTTAATAATATGTTCAATGCATCAGGAATAAATTTAAACTCTTCTGCTACAATAGTGTTGATTTTTAATTTATAATTACCTGGACTGATAGTTTTGTTAATACTTGTTCCACCACCTTTTACATCTTTAGTTCCAATTGCCATCTTATTTTTTTTATTTAATTAATTAATTATTTTTTATAAATTTTGTCCCAATTTGTAGTGATAACACCTTCATCATCAGATTCAGAAATAACTATTTCAGCATTTCTTAAATGTTCAGGTCTTGCACCACAAGTAACTTCATCATTAGTTTTAAAATTAATGATCACTTGATTTTTTTTTCTGAACATATAACCAATAGCGTCTGCATTAGCACACAATAATGATTTAATTTTACCAGTAAGATCAATATTTGCAGACATTACTAATTCACCTTTATCATCAACTTGTTTGTCTTTGATATGACCTGATAAAATAATACAGTCTGCTAAACTATCTATAAATTTTAATACTTCAAAGAAAGCTTCTCTGATATATAAATAACCTGCACCGTTAGGTAAACTTAATACATTGTTACCATCATAGTTCTTACCCATAGGCGTGGATTTATATTTTTCAATTGCTAAAGGCATCACCATTTCTTCTAATGCTGTAACAGTATCAATAGTTACATATTTATAAGGTTTTCCAGCATCTTTTACCTTTTTGCCAATAGCAATCAAGTCTTTTAATGAATTTGCTTTAACTTTTAAAGCATCTACATAATCAGAACCATTTTCTAAATCTATTAAAAGATTATCTTCAAGTCCTGCAAATGCAGTTGTTTTACCTGTTTTAGGTTTTGAATAAATTACCAGTCTTTTGGGGTTTACTCTTTCAGCTTTTACTTTTTTACTTGGGAGTGTAATTTCCATTTTTTACTTTTAAATTAAATTATTTAACCATTTTTTATTACTTACTGGTTTTTTCAACATGATTGCTGCTAAATCTCTAACAGTCATTGCACTTAATGGTGCGTCAGTATCAGGATCAATCATTGCATCAAAATCAGGAAATAAATCATTTGTGTCATCAGGAGTTTCTTTTTCAGTAATGAATTTTTCAGGTTTTATTGCTATCAATTCAGATACAGGAATTAAGTATCTTACATGCCCTTGAGCATTAGGCTCAGTGATATCATATTCTTCTTTATAAAAAGGATTACATTTCCATTTATACAATATTCTGTCAGGATCTTCTGACTCAAGTGTAACACTTACAAATTCTGTATATATATCTTCACCTCTTGAGATTTCACTTTCAAAAAATGCTATGTGTAATTCTTGTTTTCCATAAGGTCTGTATGCACACTTAGGAATGTATAACGGATCATTTATCATTAATTTTTCAAAAATCCATGCTTGATCTTTTAATAAATTTGCTGTAGCTATTTTTCTATTGAAAGGTGGTTTAGCATTACCACTTGTACTTATACCCATTTTATCTTGTTTTTAAACCTCTTTCTTGTGTTGCCGGTGATTCCATTTCAACTATTGACATTCTTTCAAATTGAGCTTTGAAAAAACTCATTCTTGTATCACCATTTCTACACTTTAAAAAATGTAGAACTAATGTATTCATATCTTCAATAATGAATCTATCAGGACCATAAAATTTAATTTTCTGTTTAGCTGGTCTATTTATTCCCACAACTAAATCAGCATGCTGTAATAAGGCATCAGCACCAAATATGTCAGATTCTAAAACATAGTTACCATACTTACCATCTTCAGCTCTATCTGGGTGATCAATATTTCTATTAAGTTGACTTAAAACTATAAAAGAAATAGGAAATATCCTTTTTAGTTTAGTCAATGTTTCACCTAAATTATTCAACATGTCACTTTTATCTTTCTCATGTGTATCTTTTTTAAAGAGTAATGAGTGATCAATTGTTATTAAAGTTTTCACAAAAGTTTTAACGCCTTCACTATTAGTATTGGAGTGCTCTTCCATGTATTCCCTAATAGTTTTTTCAAAATCTCTTACTGTACATGGTTCTTCAACTATGTCAATAGGAAACTTAACCTTCTCTTTAGCATATGCAAAGCATCTTTGAAGATCTTCTTGTGTTAATTTACCTTCTGTACTACATAAGTACTTGTAAGGCTTTCCTAACACACTAGAATATTCTCTAATAGCTGAAGATCTAGCAAGCATTTCAAATTGAAATTGTAAAACTCTAAAGTTTTCACCCACATTCAATATAAAAGATTCTCTTACTATTTGTTCTACAATTAATGTTTTACCACTAGCAGGTCTTCCACCAATTACTGTGGTAGTATTCCATTCAATACCACCTGTTCCGGCATCGTTAAACTTTTCCCAAGGTGTCAAAAGACTTTTAATGTTTCCTTCCATTCTACCTTTTAAGTATACTAAGGATTCAGTAAAACCTGTTTTTTGACTATTCCATTTTTTTTTACTTTTTAATGCCATGTTTTAAAATACTTGTATACACTATTTCCAAAAATATGCATGCATGTAACAATTACTTCTATAAATAAGAATGTTACAAATGATATATTTTGAATAAAAGTATTTACTATAAAATATCCTACAATTATTGTAATAACAGTTATTAATACCCTATAAAATTTGTGCATATGTTTATACTACTTTTTCACTAAAATAAGTTTGATCAGCATCTTCTGTTCCATTAATTATAATGTCACAATAATTTGCTAATTCTGAATCAGATTCTCTATCTAAATTTTGTTTTCTGATAAAGTATTGAGATGTCTTCATGTATTTAAAATTTACTCTCTCGTATTCATCTACATACCTTACTGTTGCTTGAATTACAGTATCCCAGCTGAAACTATAAGTTTTAAAAAACCATCTGAAATTATTCTCTAAATTCTTTTTATTTGACCTTGCATATTTACCAGAAGGAAGTTTAAATTTAGGAAAAATTTCTAGATATTCTGTTATCTTTTCATTAAAATTGTTACCCATTAAACTTTTTGATGTATTCTTTTTTGTTGTTTTAAAATACCCATTTATTTCATCTAATAAAGCAAATGCTTTAGCTGTTGGAAGATTTTCTTCATCTAACCAATTATCTGACCTTAATCTTGTAACTTCTAAAGCTATATTAATAAAACCTTCTACAGCAGTTACTTTAGTTCTTATACAGTTTAATAAATAAACTTGATTGGGAGTTATTTTTTGTTTTATAAATAAATTATATATTTCATCCATTACCATTTCATATTAAAGTTGTAATTTTCTTTTAGGGTTTTTGTGATTTTATTAAAAGCATCTTGTGAATCCCACATCCCATTATTATACATAGCACCTATAGGATGCTTAAGAATTATTTTATAATTGTTATCATCAGAAACATACGAACACCAATCTTCAGCTTTTTTACCAAAGTATACATATATTAAACCTGTATTATTATGGTTCAACATATCCATTAAATAAATTATAAAAGGTTCCCATAATTTAAGATGAGATGTTACTGTACCAATTGTGACAGTTAGTGCCGTATTAAGTAATAACACACCTTGATTACTCCAATCTTTTAAGTCATCTTTTCTATCATAACCTGAAGGAAATGTAGTTCTTTCTAACTCATCAATAATGAAATTTAAAGGTGGTAATAATTTATCTTGCCCACTACAAGAAAATGCTATTCCATCAGCAACACCAACTTGAGGATAAGGATCTTGACCAACAAATACAACTTTTAAATCTTCATAAGGACATTCCTCAAAAGCTCTAAATAATTTTTTTAATGTTGGTGTAAATCTTTTTCCATTGTTTGCATCTTCAACAAGATGCTTTAATATATTATCAAATTCACTACTAAATATAAAACCTCTGAGTACTCTATCCCAACCTGAAGGCTTTAATTTCTTAAAAAATTTTTCTTTTATACTTTCTATGTCTATATTTACACTCATAAAAATTAATATTATGATAAAGGTAAAAGAGTTAAAAGATAACGCTAAGTTAAAAATTGAAATTAACAAAGCATATTACATTATGCTTAAAAACACATTATTGTTTTTAATAGAACAAGAATCTAAAATCTCATCTAATGAGGAAGCTGTAGCAACTATTGAAAAAGTATCTGAATTAAAGTATGAAGAGATGACTCAATTTCAAAGATCTTTTTATACTATAACTTTAGCTGTTGCTGAAATTGAAAGCATTGCTGTCAATGACCCTGATTTACATGAGGAAAAAGAGATTCCTGAACCAGGTGAGGAAGGTTATGAAGAACCTAGCCTAGATTAAGGTTGTAATTCATACCAATCTCAATACAAGATTGTATAACACTTGACAATTCATCTTTAGTACATTCAGCAAAAGATTTTGTCAAGTGTTCATCTTTACCATCATCCTTCACTATAAATGACAAACCTGCACTTTCTTTAACTAACTTTTTCATTTCTTCAAAAGTGTATCCGGATTCTTTAGATAATTCACGTATTGAAGCATGAATTTTTGATATTTGAGCGTATGAACCTTTTTCAGTGTCTAAGCTTATAAACATTTCAACTACAGCACCTTCTGGGAGCTTATTAACAAAAGTTTTATATTTTACACCATCTTTTTCTTCTTGGTAAGTAATTTTACCATTCTTTTTTATAAATTTTGCATTGAACATATTTTTTTATTATTTATGTTTATTTTTTAACTAATTTTTTAATGAAATCAATAAAAGTATTATAGTCTTCTATTAATTTTATTATAATATTTAATTCATATATATGTAAGTGATAATCATTATTTTTTACCATATCACTTTCATCACTACTGATTAAAATTGTATTATTAATCAAAATTCTGTAAAAATAATAATCATTATCATTACCAGAGTCTTCTTTAGTTACAAGGACTTTTTCAAAGCCTGCATCTATCATTTCAGTTTCCGTCATTATTAATCAAATTCAGGGTTATTATGATATGTTGTCAGTTTTTCTTTTTTTAAGATGAAAATATTCTTTAAAAATATTTTCTTACGTAACTTATTTTTTTGTTTCATTACAGGTGTTATTTTATCACCTACTCTTACTTTTAATTGTGTATTATACATTTTTCATAAAATTAATGAACAATATTATTCCTACTATTGGAGGCATCACATAAATTATTATGAATACCATTAGTAAACCTAGTTGATACAATCTCATTTTCCAAAGCTTCATTTGTCTTTTTTTTATTTATAATTGATAAAAATTCAGATATTGTTAAACCTTCAGGTATTTGATCAACTGATCCATATTCTTGAATAATATTAAAATATAATTCTTTTACTCTACCCATTATTTTCCTTTTTTTGTTTTACTTTTAATTTTTTTAATTCAGCTGTTAAAACTTTATCTAATAAACCATCAATAACTTCAGTAGGTTGAGTTTCAGTTATTTCACAGTATTCTCTAAATTTTTGTAGAACACCAATATTTTTAATGTTTATGTGAGATTTTAACTTAATTTTGTTTGTCACAATACGATGTTCAAAATCAATAGGGAATAATATAAATAACTCTTTAAGATTTTCTTTAAATCCAGAAGTAGGAAAAGTTAATAAATCATTAAAAGTTCTTTTTACATAATTTATTGAAGAATGATCAATTTGAAAATATTCAGCTAAAACTTCTTCTGTATAAAAGAACTTATGATATAATATATATATTAGATAATTTCTTTTTTCTAAATATACTCTTTTCCTTGTTTTTTGAATTTTAAGTTTTTCCTCAATATAATTAAATATATCTAGACTTTCATAACTCATAGTTATATAGTTAATTCCAGCTCTTCTAATTCTTTTAAAATATTATCTTCTTCATCATGAGGACTAAACCTTGCAAGATCATAATATTCATAAGGGAAAGCTGAAGGTTTTAAATTTATTTCTTTTAATAACACCCCATATTTGTCTTTTTGTATACCCATTCTTACAATCTTAATAGGAGTGTAAAAACTGTTTTTTTTAGGCCAGTCTTCTAAGGGTATTTTATCAGGCTTATTTGAATCATTAATACAGACTAATTTCATTTATTTCTGAATTTATGTTTAAATCAGATAAATCTTTATGCATTTCAAAAATGTTATCAAAATCACCGGAAGCAATCTTATAACTTTTTTTATAATGTGCTAGCATTACACATTGTTCTGCTTGAAGAGCTTCCATCTTACATATTTTGATAACACAAGCCATTACATATAGCATATCATTTGTGTTATCATTTAAAAGTGTTAAATCGTGTGTTTTTTCCAAAACCATTTTTATTCTAATTTAGTCAATTTTTGTCTTAGGATCAAATAATATTTTCATTCCCATTTCATCAATAACATCTACAATTTTTTGAATAGTATTACCATGTTTATCAATAAACAAAGTTTCTGATACTATAAATTTAGATGATTTAAATCTTTCAAGTTTAACTATTAATTTATACACATAACTTTTGAACTCATGTTCTAATTTATTTAGATCATTAAGAGCAGACATCATTTTTGCATATACAAGATTGACTTTAGTTTTATACTCATTTTCAATAAATATAGAATTTTCAAGATTATCAAATTTTACTATAAGATCATATAAACAAGTTATGTCAACTTTTCCAAAACTGTTTAAAGGACCTTTCATGTAATCTTCAACCCAATCTTGGAAAATGTTAAGTTCTTTTTTTATTAACTTTCCATATTTTGACATGTCTTGTAAGTCATCAATATCATTAATAACGCTTGATAATTTTACAAAACCTCTAAGTAAGAAAAGATTGTTGTTGTATTCTTTTGTCATAATGTTATATTATAATTTTTCCATTCTATTTTTGTTTGATCAAACGTTGATAATGCATCAACAACCCATTTTTCATCTACTGTACCTTTATAACAAAGTATGTGTATCATTGCTGTTTCATCAGGATTGAGACGTAAACATCTACCAATTCTTTGAGCAGCTTTTCTTTCATTACCATAAGCATGAAGTATTACACCTTGTCTTAATTCAAATATGTTTATACCTTCACTTAATTGTAAAACACAAGACAAAAGCTTTACTTCACCTGATTGAAACTTTTCTAAGTTTTCATCAGATTTTGGATTTTCACTATGATAACTATGTTTACATAATCTTTCAGCTTGGTCTTGTGTATTAGCAAATATGATAGTTTTAGATTTAATAGCTTGAATAAGTTTTTGAGTATACTTTTCTTTTGATTTGTATCCCATCATTGCTTTCATTCTCATTATTCTGCAAATTGTAGATTCCTTACCATAATTTGCATTTTCTAATCTGTTTGTCCAATAATTATAATTTGCTAATTCAGTAGTATAAAACTTTTTATGTTTACCTGATTCTACATTTTTGTTTACGTTATCTAATTTTAACTCGTGTACTATAATTTTATAGTTATTAAGTATTCCGTCATTTATAGCATCATCCGTTAAATATTCATATTGAATAGGATAATATTGATTCATCAAGATTCCTTTTTCACTCATTTTATTTTTAGGAGGCGTTCCTGTTAAACCTAATATAAGACCATTATAATTTTCTAAAAACTCTTTATGTGAATCTAATAAACTATGTGCTTCATCTAAATATACTATGTCAAAATCTTTAGGATTTGTTTTAGTTAAACTTAAATACGTAACAAAATGAACACTGTTCATTAAATGTGTTTTATTAAATTTTGCAGCTTCATTAATCCATGATTTATATATTGCTTTTTTTGGTCCTACTAATAAAACACGAGTTCCTATTTCTAAATGTTGTTCTAAATGTTTTAAACCAACAAGTGTTTTACCAACACCTGTTGCTAATGCTAAACCAGCTTTTGATTTCCCTTTTACAGCCTTTAGTGCTGCTTCCTGAATTTCTTCTCTTGTCATTTTATTTGGTTTTTAAATATTACAGGACCACCTTTTGTATAAGTGTTATAAATTTCTTTTTGAGATATACATGAAGCAAGTATAAAAAGTAGTGATACTAATAATATTATTTTATTTTTCATTTCTATTATGTTTTAAAAGTTCTAATCTGGAAATAGCTTTTAGATTGGAAAGGTTATCATTATGTTTATTTCCATCAATATGGAAGATGACATAACCTTTAGGGATAATACCATTTGCTTTTTCCCATATGTGTCTAGGTCTACGTTTCCTTTTGTTTTTACTATCCCACAAATGTACACAATCTTTTTTATTGTTTTGTACACCACCTTTCCAGCTTGGATGATTTTTACCTACAAATTGATCTTTCTTAAATTCTGTTTTAGGAGATACTCTTAAACCTTTTAAACCTTTATTCCAAGGTTTATTTCCTTTTATGAACTGACCTTTATTGATATTTTATATTTTATTTATTTAACAATTTCACATAATCTTTCCAGATTTGAGAATTTTCTTTTTTTTCCAACCTGTATATTTCTTTCAAGAGTTGCCATAAATCATCTTTAGAGAACGTACTGTTTATGTATAAACACATGTCATCCATATCAGCAACTACTTGTGTAGATGAATTAATAGATGCTTCAAATACAGGAAATAATACTTCTATACCACTCTCTTTAGCTATTTGTATAACAGATGCTTCAAATGATAATTCAACAGGAACACTTAAATTAGGAGTAACAATATTTATTTCTATTTTGTTACTGAGCCAATGTTCAGATTCACTTAACCTTTTCTTCCCTATTCTAAAACGAGAATCAGCAGTTATGTCATCAAACATTTCTGAATGTATAGCAGGTAAAGTTTCATTGTTGTACATGCTATTGACTACACTAACCCATTCATCAGAAAAATTACCGTACCCACATAATCTTGAATCATGTAGCTCATGGTCATAATTATTAAGAAAATCCATAATAAATGATACATCATTACACTCACGTATAGCATACGATATTTGTATTTCTGATGAACTTCTGTTACGTATAACACGCATTTCATCTAATTCTGCTAACATGTGGTCATATACATACTTAGACTTTCTATTAGGATTTGAATACACTTGAATACCATTCTTGTAAATTGTAAAAGGTTGTCCAGGTAACTCATTACGAGCTATTTTAATTTTATCAGTACTATAGATATACTCACCTTTGAAGAAATAATTATTAAAATTATCAAGTACATTTTGAATAGCATCATTAATTTTGATCACAATTTTTGTATCATAGTTATAGTTATAAGTTTCTTCTACAACACCATTTTCATCTAAGCAATTGCTATATAATTCTCTGATAGCCATCCAAAACTCCCAGTCATAACCTAAATTAACAGCAAATGCTGTTGTAGTTCTAGTTGTAACATGTGATCCTTCATCAGAAAAATCTGTATTTATTACTTGAATTAATGTTTTTTGTTTACCTGTAATAGGGTCTACTTTAACAACTTTATCAAATTTGTATATGTTATTACCAGACTCAATGTAAAATTCCACATTATTTCTTAATAGTATAGCTACTGCATACTTTAATCCTGAGTCAAATTGACCTATTTTAGAATCATCGGTTTTTTTTACTGAATCTCCCATAGTAGTAATATCAATTTCTGATAATATACCATTATTACTAAATATTAATTGATTTTTCATTTTAATACTATATTAAGTTTAACTTATTGATCATATTTCCAAATAAACATTACCCGATCAATTTCTTCTGAATATGTTTGTTCACAATATATATTGAAACCTTCTGCTACAAATGCCCAATTACCTTTTGATATAGTCACCATTTCAGTATTATATTTGTTTATAAAATACTGAGCTGATTTTACATCTGAGACAAATACTGTAGATAAGTAACAATAACCATTTTTATCAAATACATGATATAATTCAAAAAATTCAAATTTGAGCAGTATATTCTGTCTGAATTCAAAATTTGTTACTTTATCAGGAAATTCATTATATATTTCATCATAAGTAAAACCTAATCTACTTTGTGATACACTATTTAGACTACATAGTATTAAAAGTATAGTTAATATTTTTTTCATAATTCTCTTTTTGTTTTAATATGTTCTAATGTTATTTGATACTTCTTATTATCCTTAGTAGTTACTATACCAGTTGGTGTAATACTTTTTACTTCTTTGTATATAGCAGCATGTTCTATTCCTAAAAATTTACAAATAGAATATCTTGTAGCACCTGCTATAATACTATTTAATTTATAACTGTTCATGGTCTTATTTATTCATATATCTCTAACTGCACGCACATAGTAGGCGTAGTCCTTATCGTAGCTGGAGGCACTCCCATTGAGGAAGGAGAAGAGCCACGCGAGGTAGAGGCTGGCGTCCTCCGTACTACTCCAATAGTCTTTATGACTAAATTCTTTTTTTAAATTACAATCTTCAGAAATGTACCATAATTCTTGTATAGTAGGTAACCTCCAACCTTCACTTAAATTTTTACAATATTCTATAGAATCATCCCACGTCAGTTCTTTTTCTTCAGGATGTATTTCTATATTAATTTGTTTAGACAACACAAGAGGTTGCTTAATTTCTTCTAAAGCACACTCTTTATATATAGTACTTTTCCAATATTCTAATGTACCTTCTGATCTACATTCAGTATTTACATACTTTAACACTTCTGGTTTTAATGTATATAACTTTTCCATAATTTAATTTTTCTAAATTTATTTACATTCTTGACATTGTTTATACTCTGACTGAAACAGTTTTCCCATTGTTTAATTTTTACTATACCTAGACAACTATGTAAAGTTTATCATTTTTCACTAAAGTAACAGATATTTCAAAAGGAAAATCTGCAGGTTTAACTCTTACTTTATTTTTATTGTCTACACCATCTTTAACTACTACAGCTAACCTTTGTCTAGCCCCATCTTGTAACAACACCGTGTCACCTTTTTTAAAATTTGTCTTACTCATCTTTGTTTTGGTTTAATGATTTAAGTTCTTCTTTTAGTTTAAGTATTCTATCAAATATCCCTTGACACCTTTCCTCTTCGTATCTACCAACA
>Ga0228664_1000148_pt1 | contig 47853 bp, 47 predicted proteins | sample 78DmetaG_FD_183029 | JGI IMG/M metagenome (GOLD analysis project Ga0228664, IMG submission 183029) | Seawater microbial communities from Monterey Bay, California, United States - 78D | ecosystem: Environmental > Aquatic > Marine > Coastal | place: USA: California | collected 2016-09-26 | reverse complement strand
CATCATCAGTTAGCAATGTAAGGCGCACATCAATCAAGAGTTTGCCGTCATCGCGCAGTACAAACCAATCTGCGCCGCCAGGTGCAACCGAGCCGTTCAGCCGGTCTCCCGTAAATGTGCCGCCAGTAATAGGCGCTATCTTGCGTTGTCCGCCAGCCGTTCTACCAACTGTAACAGTCGCTGCAGAATTAACATCGAGGCTTAGCGCTAAGAGATGTTTGTAGGGGAGAGACTAGTCTGGATAATTTGCTCCTACTTTGCCGCGCCCACCACAGACTGGTTCATGAGGGCGGCTTTGGGCTAACGCTAAAGTCACCGGGCGAGCCGGTATTTACAAGACCAGATGGGCAGGAAATTGCGTTTGGTCCAGATAAGCGTTCCCGCGGGAACGTTTTTGCGCTCTTCTCACAGAATCAAATTAAGAAAATTCCGATCGATTCGAGAACCATCTTACCGCGCTGGACTGGAGAGAGAATGGATTACAAGGTGGCACTAGATGTCTTGGTGGGGCTTAGATCGAAATCTATTTATAAAACTTAGGGAAAACCACCCCGATGCTCACACCTTCGATATCGATGCGATTCTCAGCGCGGATCGAGCCGCCGTGATACTCAGCGATTAGGCGCGCGATATGAAGACCCATGCCTAGGTGTGGTTCTTTTTGTTTTTCTTGTGGGCGTACCGAGATCATCGACTCGAAGACGCGATCTTTCATTTCTTCGGGAAGATAGGGGCCTGCGTTAGAGACGCGAACCAAAATATGGTCACGCAGGGTTCGGCAGTGAAACACGATCGGCTGGTCGGGATAGGAGAATTCGACGGCATTTGCTGCGAGTTTATCGAGCAACTGGGCGACATATTCGGGTACACCGTTGATGAACATTTTGCCTTCTTCGGTGGCGAGTTCGAATTTTGAATCGGGGTACGCGAGTTTATAACCCTCTACACAGCCGTAAACGACGGCGTTAACATCCATCTTCTCTTTGTCCGATGTCTCGAGCATTTGCTCGAGGCGTGTTGCCTCGCTCATGCTCGTTAAAATCAGATTAAGTCTACTAATGCCCTCTTCGGCACGGGCGATGTAAACAGCCGTTTCGGGATCGGTGCTGTTCATTGAAAGGTTTTCGATCGAGCTGCGAACAACGGTGACCGGCGTGCGCAATTCGTGTGATAAACGCGAAGACATGTTCTCGAGATAACTCGTATACTGAGACAGTCGTTCTAATATGTTCGCAAAACTGCGCGATAGATCACCTATTTCATCCGAATTTCGCGACGGGATCATGGTGTTCTTAACCCTGCCCGAATCATCAATTATGCGCTCGGCTTGATTGCGCAGTGTGCGAATGCGCGTCGAGATTCTCGAGGCGAATAAGAAGAGGCCGAGTACAACAACGAGCATAACCGCGAGGATTGTATTGAACAGTGTTTCGAGCGCCTGATTGCGAAAAGTACGTAGGCCGTTCATGTTCTGATCGACCACCACGGCACCCAGTATTTCGTCATCGGCGAGAATGGGGTGCGCAGCCTCGAGGAGTCGTGTTTGCGTATTGGCGAGCGAGCGAAATTGGGTAATGGCCTCACCCTGTAACGCGGCGTCAATATGCGCGCCTTCGCGCGTGACTCCCGAATACAATTCGTCGATAAAGTCGTTACTGGGTTTGGAGAGTATTTGGTAGTAGACAGGGTTAAGAATTTTTTCCTGAATAAAACCAAAAATAGGATTTGAGGACTGATTTCCGGTTGGCGGCATAAGTGTGATGCCGGTTGCGGTTTGAATATCGCCAACGGTAAGCAAGACTCGTCCGCTGCGATCCACAACCTGAATGCGCGCATTGACGTGACCCATGCCGGCAACTATGCGATCGATCTCCGGCGTGGGGAGCCTAAGCGAACCAAGGTCGTTTATTGACGCAGTGTCATAGGTTGCAATCGCTGTTGAGACGGCGCGTGTGTCCACGTCGTCAACGTCGAATAAGGCGAAACCTAAGCGCGAGCCGAGCATGTCAAAAGGGATTTGCAGTTCGATCTCATAGCCTTCGCCTGTTTCGTACCACTGACCGCTGATGCGTTCTTCGTGAACAGGATTAGCAAAATTCTCATCGACAGAGAAGGGATATAGAAATTCGGGTTCGTGCGGCGCAACGATATAGTGTTTTACTTCGTCGCCTTCGCGGCTGAGCATCGAGATGCGCAAGAAGTCTGAGCGATTAACGCGCAGGCTGTCACGGCTGCGATACACGACGGCGTCGTCGCGTACCTTAAAATACGCATAGAGCGAGCCGTTGTGCGAGCCAACCATAGTGCGGTAGCTAAGCGTGTCGTCGCGGCCGTAATAGCGCGAGGGGTTAACCACTGTGCGTAGGTAGGCGCTGTCGTCGTAAGCTACTTCGTAGCGCTGATATTCGCCCCAGTCAACGAGCGAGCCGTCGTTCAGAGACAGCGCAGAAAAAATAGGATAGACGTAAAGATCTTCGGTGCGACGCGCAGGCTCGTAACTGCCTTCGTCGAATAGTTCGGGGCGTTCGTTAAGCGCGGTGGCGAGCGCCTGCGCGGTGCCAAGCACGGTTTGCTCTTGCCCGCGACGCAGATACTCCTCCATTTCGAGAATGTATTGATAACCTAGCCAAGGAATAACGAGCAAGAAAGCCGACATGAAAACAAGTTTGGAGCGAATGCCAAACGGATTGCGGCTTACCTGCACACTCACGCTACGCGGCCTCGTCGGTTATATTCCAACGGTAACCCATGCCGTAAACCGTCTCGATGCAATCGAAGTCGTCGCTGATTAACAAAAACTTTTTCCGAATGCGTTTTACGTGTGAAGTAATCGTGCTGCCGTCGACAAATATTTTCGACTCTTGCATGAGCACCTGACGACTCTTCACGTGGCCAGGAAATTTCGCGAGTGCGTGTACCATCCAAAATTCGGTAACAGTTAAACCAATCGGGTGGCCGTCCCAAGTCACAGTCAAACGGCCAATGTCGAGTACCATCTTGCCTCGGTGTAATAAGCTCTCGGGTGAAGGCGGCTGATCGATAACGTCTTGGCGGCGGAATAGCGCAGCGATGCGGGCGGTGAGATGGGGCAGGCTAATGTCTTTGGTGAGGTAATCGTCGGCGCCCATGCGCAAGCCACTAACGGTATCGAAATCGTTGTCGCGCGCGGTGAGAAAGATGATTGGCAGCGTCTCCGACATCGACCGCAGCGCCTGACAGAGTGTAAACCCGCCGTCGATTTCGTTTTCGAGACCGATGTCGATGATAGCGAGATTAGGCAGGCGCATATCAAACGCAGCCATCGCGTCTTTGCGATTAGCGTAAGTCTGTACTTCGTAGCCTTGTTTACGCAAAACATCGGCGTAGTTTTCTCGAATGGCGGCTTCGTCTTCGACGATCGCGATACGTCTGCTCATTTCGCACTCTCGTAAGTTATTTTAGCGGATGGCCGCGACTATACCCGAATCAGCGAGCGCAGCGCAGCGCATTCCTACGGCTTGTAGCAATTGCCACCATTTTGCCATATTTAATCAGCAACAAGCCCTCCAGCACAGGGTGTTTAGTTACAAAGTGCAGGTTTAATGCTCCCATCAAAGTAGAAAAGTGTGACGGAGATGCCATGAAAGACCTGCGACTCGTTATTGGTAACAAAAACTATTCCTCTTGGTCATTAGCGCCTTGGCTATTGCTCAATATGCACGACGTCGATTTTGAAGAGATCCAAATAGCCCTCTATCAAGATAACACCGCCGAGAAACTCGGTCCCTATTCCCCTTCGCTTAAAGTGCCGGTGGTGCAGCATCACGATGTCACAGTGTGGGACTCGCTGTCGATTTGCGAATACCTTTCCGAAGAAGTGCTGTTAGGCGCAGGTTGGCCGGTTGGTGCAAAACGACGCGCTGCGGCACGCTCTATCAGTGCCGAAATGCATTCTGAGTTTCCTCACCTTAAGCGCGACTGGCCAATGAACTGTTCGGCTAGCGTGTCTATGAAGCCGTCGGAGGCGCTGCGTGACGAGATCGCTCGCATCGACGCGATCTGGAGCTGCTGCCGTCGCCGCTTCGGCGAGAACGGTAATTACCTGTTTGGTCGATTCTCGATTGCCGACTGCTATATGGCGTCGGTTGCGATTGTCTTCAACAGCTATGGCGCAGAACTCAGCGCCGAGGCGAACGCCTACAAAGAGGCGTTGCTCGACAACCCATTCGTGCAAAAATGGATGCTTGCTGGTCAGCAAGAAGAACGCGAGGCGCATGGCGAGCGCATAACACTCACCAGCGTAGGGTAGTTGTTGGGTAGTTTTAGGCTAGTAGCCTAGCTGGTGCGCGTAGGCAAAACGTCTCGTAGCTTGTCTGCCATCTCGAGAATGGCGATTTCGGTTGTCGCCCAGTCAATACAGGCATCGGTAACCGACACGCCGTATTTAAGCTCGTTCAGATCTTTTGGAATGCTCTGATTGCCCGCATTAATATTGCTCTCGACCATCACGCCGATTATCGATTGATTCCCTTCCATGATCTGATGCGTCACGTCTTTCAGTACTAGCGGCTGCACGTTCGGGTCTTTATTCGAATTCGCATGGCTGCAGTCAATCATGATGTTATTGGTCACCCCTCCGTCGAGCAGCGCATGCTCGCATTGCGCCACGTGCACGCTGTCGTAGTTGGGGCCATTGCTGCCGCCTCGTAGCACGACATGCCCATAGGGATTGCCCTTGGTCTCAACAACCGACACCTGCCCCTTGCCATTTATGCCCAGGAAACGATGCGGATTGGACACCGACTGCATAGCGTTAACTGCCACGGTTAGGCCGCCATCGGTACCATTTTTAAAACCTACTGCCGAAGACAATCCAGACGACATTTCGCGGTGGGTCTGCGATTCGGTTGTCCGCGCGCCGATAGCCGACCACGAAATAATATCTTGCATATACTGCGGCGAAATAGGATCGAGCGCCTCGGTTGACGTGGGCAGGCCAATGTCGACGATGTCGAGCAGCAGTTCGCGGCCTTTACGTAAGCCATCTTCGATTTTAAACGAGTCGTCTAAGTAAGGATCGTTAATCAAACCCTTCCAGCCGATTGAGGTACGCGGCTTTTCGAAATACACGCGCATGACTATATAGAGCGTATCGGCGACCTTGTCGGCCAGCCCCTTGAGCTTACGCGCATAGTCTAGCGCAGCGTCGGTGTCGTGTATCGAACAGGGGCCAACCACCACAAACAGGCGCGGGTCTTTGCGGTCGAGGATATCGAATATCGTCTGCCGCGCAGCAACCACCGCGTCGAGGGAATCGCCAACGAGAGGCAACTCCGATTTCAACTGTTCGGGGGTGATGAGTGCCTCGTTTGAGGCGATATTTAGATTATCACTTTGCATGGGATTCACTTTTAGGCGGCTGGCAATAATAGCAAATAGATGCTGACTCGCAATGCCTTTGTTAATCGGGGTTTTAGTTAGAGTTTTTTGGCTACCGACCGAAACCCTAGAGATCAGCAATCCACACTTTAACAGGAGTTACCGTGCAAATAAGCCAAAATTTCGACGGTGGAAACATCGAGGTCGTGAGCGCCGAGTCAGCGCACGACATCCGGCTCAACATTCGGCACGACCAAGACTCCGAGTTTTATCAGTGGTTCTATTTTCGGCTGAGCGGCGCGCGTAATATTGCCTGCACGCTTAAGATTCTCAATGCTGCCGGCGCGGCGTATCCCAAGGGCTTCGAAAACTACCGCGTAGCCTATTCCTACGACCGCCAACACTGGAATCGCTGGCCTACTTCATTAGCCAACGGCGTGCTGTCTATCGAGATCACGCCCGAGCAAGACTCCGCCTATTTCGCCTATTTTGCGCCCTATTCTATGGAGCGTCACGCCGACCTTATCGCCCGCAGCCTGCAGTCAGCGCGCTGCAGCCTCGAGGTAGTGGGGCAAAGTTTAGACGGTCAAGACATCGACCTGCTCAAAATAAGCAGCGGCGGCAGCACACCTACCAAGCATTGCTGGCTAATCGCGCGCCAACACCCCGGCGAGACCATGGCGCAGTGGTGGATGGAGGGGGCGCTGGAGTGGCTGCTCGACCCAACCAACGCACAAAGCCGAGCACTGCTTGAGCGCTGCACGTTCTTTGTGGTGCCTAATATGAACCCCGACGGCAGTCGCCGCGGCCATCTGCGCACCAACGCCGCCGGACGCAATCTGAACCGCGAGTGGGCAGCGCCTGCTATGGACGCCGCGCCCGAGGTGTTTGTTGTGCGCGAGGCGATGGCGCGCGAAGGGGTCGATTTCTTCCTCGATGTGCATGGCGACGAATCGCTGCCTTACTGCTTTATCGCAGGCGTAGAGGGACTTAGCGGATGGGATGAGAGTTCACAGGCGCAGTTAGACTTTTACAAGAATCGCCTTGCCGATCTTAATCCCGACTTCCAAACTGCCGTGGGTTATCCTCCCAAAGCCCCCGGCGAGGCAAATCTCACCATGGCCGGTGGGCACGTCGGGCACCACTTTGGCTGTTTGGCGATGACGCTGGAAATGCCCTTTAAAGACACAACAGCAACGCCCGAGCCCACTGTGGGTTGGAACGGGCCGCGCAGCAAGGCACTCGCGCACTCGTGTTTGCTTGCCGTTGGCGACTATTTTGACAGCAAGGTCAGCCAGTAACTTTTTCGACCAAGCGGCGTTATACGGTTATGCGGCTATAAGGTTGTAGAGCACACGATTATTGTTAAATTGTCGCTTTTGGTAACACTGTGTAGAATGCCGCTTCAATTATCGATCCTACTCAAGGCAATATATTATGGGACGAATAGCTCAACTCGCAGGTGTCGTGGCTCTTACGGCACTCAGCGCCTCAATCAGTCAAGTTAGCCACGCTGCCGACGATCTTTACGACGTGTTAGCGCTAGCGCTCAAAAATGACCCAACGCTGCGACAGGCCGAAGCGAATTACCGCGCAAATCGCGAGAACATGATTCAGAGCCGAGCCAATCTATTGCCTAGCCTCAACGCGACGGGCAACACAACGCGCTCTACGAATGGACCATCCAATGAAGTCCGCGGAGTAAACCTGTTCACAGGGCAGCCGCAAATACAGGCTGCTCATAGCTTCAGACCCGGTGTTAACAATCACGGCTGGGGCCTGAACCTAGGCCAGAGCCTGGTCGATCTTGCTCAATGGTACGGCTTTCAGAGCGCTCGAGCCGCAGACAAAGCCGCCGCGGTTAACCTCGCAGCGCAAGAGCAAGACCTGATCATGCGCGTGTCGATGGCGTATTTCGATGTCCTGCGCGCAACCGACCTTCTCGACACTAATATTCAAGAGGAAGAGGCTGCTCAACGCTCACTGGAGCAAACCCAACAGCGTGAAGAAGTTGGGCTTGTTGCTATAACCGATGTGTACGATGCACAAGCGGCCTACGACCTTGCGCGCAACACGACAATTATCCAGCAAGACCTGCTTCGCTCGAGCTACGAAGCACTCGAGGCAATCACCGGCCAGCCTCACCCCGAAATTAAGACCCTCGACTCTGAGTTTCCCATAATGACCGCCGATGGCGCGCTTATTGAGTGGGAGATTCAGGCTAAAGACAGCAGCCTTGCAATCGCCGCAGCTCAATTCACCTTGGATTCGCAGGAAAATAATCTCAAGGCACGTAGATCCGATCACCTACCCACTATCGCGCTTGCCGGTAACTTTACCCACAGCGTGTCCGACCCGCTATTTCAGCCGGGCATCGGCTTCGCGGTTGGTGGCGGCGCGTTCGACCGCACCTCACTCGCTCTTAATCTCACCATTCCGCTCTACAACGGTGGTGCGGTAAGCTCGCGCAGGCGTGCTGCCGAATACAATGTGATTGCGGCAAAAGAGTCACTTGAGTTTACCGAACGTCAGCTCACGCAGAATATCCGCAACGCTTACCGGCGTGTGAACACCGACGTGAAGGTAATCGATCAGCGTAATCAGTCGATTCTCTCGGCGCAGACCGCACTCGAGGCAACCGAATTGGGCGCCGAGGTGGGTACCCGCAACATTGTTGAGGTGCTCCGTGCTCGCGAAAACCTCTATCGTGCCCTGAGAAACTATGCCGACGCGCGATATACCTACATACTCGACAGCCTTTTCCTAAAGCAAACCGCCGGTATTCTGTCGCCGCAGGATGTTATCGAATTGAACGAATGGCTTGCTGAAGACTAGACTCAAAATTCAGTTTAGTAGCGCTCCTTGCCATAAAGCCGACTTTCCAGTGTTGCACCAGCGACCGTCAGGAGAGTTGGCTTTATTTTTCCCCCACTAAAATCCCACCAAAATGCTTTGAAATAACGCGAATTTTCGATTATTTGACATAAATTTTCGCTTTCCCACCACTTGCCTCTAAAGTAAGAGCTCAAGCAGACGATACCGCGGCACTGATCCTAAATCGCCCTAAGACGAGGATTTCTATGCCAGTTTTAAAACTCTCGCAAGGTTTGCTAGAGAGTCTAAATAGTCGCGGAAAAGACAAGGAAGATTTCTTCGATTCGACAACAAAAGGCCTGATGGTTCAGGTGCGCGCGAGTGGACGCAAAACGTACTATTTCCGCGAGCGTGGTGAAGACGGGAAAACGATTCAGCTAAAAATCGCCGATGCCGGCGCTATTCGCCTAAACGTCGTGAGAGAATTGATCAAGCAGCGCCGCGCAGCACAAGCAAAGGCCGCGCTCGCCACATTTGCTAATCCGATGGCTGAGGCGTTAGTCGCGCCGCCCTCAGAACCCGCGGCCTCTTCACCTCTGCTCGCAACCTTTGTCCGCGAAGCCTACCTTCCCTTTATAAGGACATACAAACGCTCGTATTCTTGCGACGTCAGCCTGCTGAATAATCACGTACTCCCCTTTTTTGGCGACAAACAGCTTCACGAATTGACCAAAAGCGATCTTGTCGACTTTATTAACACGCGTCGCGCGACGCATAAGCCTGGCACTATTAACCGGGTAATTATCCTTATGCGCTACATCTATAATCTAGCGCTTAAGTGGGAGACTCCCGGCGTCGACAAGAATCGCGTGTCGGGCACCCCGCTGCTCGAAGAGAATAACAAGAAGGAACGCTTCCTTACCTCCGAGGAGGTCGACCGGCTTGTCTATTGCGTTAAGATCTCGCGCAATCCGATGCTCAAATATATTGTCCCCGGGCTTATTCTCACCGGCGCGCGCAAACAAGAGCTGCTGAAGTCACGGTGGGTGGACTTCGACTTCGACACGAAAATATGGCGCATACCCATGAGCAAATCTGGCAAAGCGCGGCATGTCCCCATATCCGACTCGTTAGAGCTGCTGCTAAATTCCATCCCAAAAACATGTGAGTGGGTCTTCGCTAACCCCAAAACGCTCAAACCATTTACGAGTTTCTTTTACTCATGGGACACCGCTCGCTGTCAGGCCGGATTGGGCGATGTGCGGGTTCACGACTTAAGGCACAGCTTCGCCAGCTTTTTGGTGAACAACGGCCGCAGCCTGTATGAGGTTCAGCGCATCTTGGGTCACACCCAGATCAAGACCACACAGCGCTATGCGCACCTCGACCAGAGCTCTCTGCTCAGTGCGGTGAATGAGATAACCAGAGCTGCACCGAATGTCCTCGGCGAGGGGTCGAGGCCGCAGCACCTGCCAGATATAACCAAAGCGCAGGTGGTGAGAGCATCGAAAGCATCACGAGAGCCGACGCGAAAAGCCTGCCCACACGAACTTGAAATAATCGCCCGCGCCGAGGCGCTTCGCGCAGGAATCGCCTTTTGATCGCCTCTCGGCTACAATTCGCAGCAACTGCCAGATTCGTCCGGCAAGAACTTGAATACCAGACCTAATTAGGGACCAAAGCAATGGCTACAATCACGATCGATGGCAAAGAATACGATACAGATACACTCTCCGACGAGACTAAAGCGCAGCTAGGCAGCCTACAATATGTAGACTCAGAGCTTGCGCGCCTGCAGGCTCAGGCAGCTGCGCTTCAGACAGCTCGCATCGCTTACGGCCGTGCGCTTAAAGAGACTCTGGAAAACGGTTCTGCACCACAGCAAGAAGAAGTAGCCGTTGAAGGGCTAGGCGACACGATTCAGTTCGACAAGTAAGAGCCCGCCTCTTATCGAGAACGCCACGAAACGGCTGCTGGGGTCTCCCTCGCAGCCGTTTTTTGTCGGCATTAGCTAGGAAACTAATCGGTGCCTCAGCGCGTCTTACTCTCATAACCGCGAGCTTGCCAGACTTTTAGTTTTAGCGAGACAGATGGCAAAAATGTAGGAAAATTTCTTAGCAACGACTACGCGAAATTCGATCATTAATCATCATCGAAGGACAAAAAATGAAACTTATACAGGATGTTAAGGGCGCTGCAGCGGACTCTCTGAGTGTCGGCCGGCTACCAAAAATTCACCGAGTTTCTTCCTTTCTTCTACCAAGCTTCTACGCATTGACTATTTTGTGGGCGCCACAGAGTCTGGCGCAAACAGTCGGCGTTGAGCCGCGTGGCCCGCTGACGCTGTTCGAGGCAATCGATACCGACGACCAGAACCGAAACGCGGCGAATAGCTCAAACAATCGCCGTGAGCAGCCCGGTTCGGGCGGCGCCGACGAAACACCCGAATTTAGTCTAATGGGTATGACGCGCATCGGCGCTAAACGCTCGGTGCTTTTGCTGCATAAATCGGGCACACCCATTTCGCTCGAGGTTAGCAATGGCGGTAACAATGGCGCAGGCACGCCCATCCCTAAATATGAAACCTATGCCCTCATTGACTCGGCCAACGGAGAGGTTATTGTGCAGTATCCCCCCTCGCGGCCATGCCGCGCCTCCGAGGCACATGGAATAACCTGCGACGCCGAAGCCAATCGCGCGATTTTGGCACTCGCCGCCGCCGACCCACTGCCCGTGCGGGTTACCGAAGAAATTCCTGAGGTGATTGCAGAGGAGAGCGAGCCACCACCCAATCCCTTTGAGGCATTGAGACAGCGCGCAGCCAAAGGTCAGGCGAGCGATGTAATTAGTGCCGAAGATCAGCGCCGCTTTCGCCCGAGGCGCATTAACGCAGACCAAGTGCCCGATGGCATGCGCGTTGTGTCGACGCCTTTCGGCGATCGCCTAGTCGACATTTGAGACCTGCATGACCACACCGCGCCTCTCGGCCTCGATCGTGACTTACCAAAGCCCTCCCGGTGAGTTGCTGCGCCTGCTAGAGTCTATCTGCGTGGCGATGGAGGCCGTGCGTAACAGCGAAGTACGAGGCCGGGGAGTCGCAACCCTCGTAATACACCTTATCGACAATGCCGACATCCCCGAGCTCGATGTGCGACTGCTCGGCGTCGATAAAACCCGCCTTACCCTCGCCGGCATCACCCTTGTGTTGCATCAGGGCTGGGGCAACGTCGGCTACGGACGCGGGCACAACCGTGTCTTGTCGTTGCTCGACTCAGATTTTCATCTTGTGCTTAACACCGATGTCGAGATGGCATCCACTAGCCTCATTAAGGCAATTGATTACCTCGAGACCGCACCCGAGACCGTGCTCATAAGCCCAGCGGCGACCGATTTTCTTGGTAATAAACAGCACCTCTGCAAATCCTATCCTAGTCTTTTTATTTTTTGGCTGCGTGGCTTCGCGCCGCCGTTTGTTCGGCGTAAATTCGCCAAGCATATGGCCGCCTACGAGCGCCGCGACCTTGAGACCCGCCCAAGCGCCAAGACCGACAACAATGTCGCCTCGCCCGTTGAGATCGCCAGCGGCTGCTGCATGCTATGTCGCACTGCGGCGCTGCAGCAGGTGCACGGTTTCGACTCGGATTTTTTCCTCTATTTCGAAGACTTCGACCTGTCTTTAAGACTCGGCAAGCTGGGCGATGTTGTCTATTTGCCGTCTATGCGCGTGCGCCACGGCGGCGGCAATGCCGCTACCAAGGGCGGCAATCACCAACGCTACTTCCTGCGCTCGGCGCTGCGTTTCTTTAACAAAAATGGGTGGAAGTTATTTTGAGCCAGTCTTGGCTCATTACTGGCAGCAGTGGGTTCGTCGGTCGTGCGTTGCTTGCGAGGCTTGCCACTTTTAACCAGCGGCCGCCGTTGCTACGTTTGCTCGAGCGTGGGCCAACTGAACCTCCTACTGTGTTTCAGTCTTGTGCTGGCGATCTCGGCGACCCTCAGTCCCTGCGCCGCGCCTGCGAGGGAATCGATACCGTTATTCATCTCGCCGGTATTGCGCACGTAGGCAGCGCCGCCAGTGCCGAGGCCCGCGCGATAAACCTAGACGGCTCGCTGTCTTTGCTGCGCATGGCAATCGACGCCGGCGTTAGGCGCTTCGTTTTTTTAAGCAGCACCCTAAGCTCAGACCAATCCATTCAGTACGGCCGCGACAAGCACGCAGTCGAGGAGGCGCTGCTCGCCGCAGCCGCCGCAGGCTCAATCGAGGTGGTGATTCTACGCGCGGTGAATATTTACGGCGTGGGCATGCGCGGAAATATTGCTGCGATGATTAGACTCATCTCGTCGGGCGTTCTGCCACGCTTGCCCAAACTCACCAATCGCCTCTCGTTAGTCGGCGTCGATGACGTGGTGAGTGCGCTGCTTCTCGCAGCGACTCTTGACTCTCCTGCTGATCCTTCCGTTTTAATGGCAAAACTTGCGATCAGGGTCACGCTCACCGATGGCTGCACCTATGAAATAAATGCAATAGAGAAGTCGATTTACGACGCTGTCGAGCGCTCACCGTCACACTGGCGGCTTCCTGTTGTGTTACTATTCACGGCCTCGGCGATGGCGGAACTTCTTGAAAAGCTGCGAATTTTTCGCAGCGGTATCGGGCTGCGCACTTACCGAAATCTTACCCGCGACAACCTGTTCGACAACCATTCGGCGAAGGCCGAACTTGGCTTCGAACCAAGCACCACGTTTTTTGCGCAGGTCGATAAGCTAGTGCGCCGTAGTGAGTAAACCGTAGAGGGTGGAAAGCACGGAGTTAGAATTTAAGAACAAGAGAAGATTATGACCAAAGGAATCATCCTCGCAGGCGGCAGCGGAAGCAGGCTCCATCCCATGACGCTCGCAGCATCAAAACAGCTGATGCCCGTTTACGACAAGCCAATGATTTATTATCCGCTCTCGACACTCATGCAAGCCGGCATACGAGACATATTGATCATTACCACGCCCGAAGACGCGCCAATGTTCGAGCAGCTACTTGGCGACGGATCGTCGTGGGGCATCAACCTAAGCTATGCTCAACAGCCAAAGCCCGAAGGGCTCGCACAGGCGTTTCTCATCGGTGAAGAATTTATCGGCGATAGCCGCGTCTGCCTGATTCTCGGCGACAATATTTTCTATGGGCATCAGATCGAAGAGACCCTGCGCAGCGCGGTCGATCAAGAAAGCGGCGCCAGCGTATTTGCCTACTATGTCACAGATCCCGAGCGCTATGGTGTGGTGCAATTGGACGCTGACAATAACGCAATAGACCTCGAAGAGAAGCCAGCCAATCCTAAATCGCATTATGCGGTGACCGGCTTATATATGTACGACAACGACGTGATTGATATCGCGAAAAACATTAAGCCCTCGGCGCGCGGCGAACTCGAAATCACCGACGTGAATAAAGCGTATCTCGAACGAAAGGCGCTTAAAGTTGAATTGTTCGAACGCGGCACTGCGTGGCTAGACACCGGCACAGTGCAATCGCTACTCGACGCCGCTGTGTTTATTCGGGTACTCGAAGAGCGTCAGGGATTGAAGATTGGCTGCCCCGAAGAGATCGCTTATCGTCAGGGTTTTATCGATAGCGAACAACTGGCGAGGCTCGCTAAAAAACTTGAGAAAAGCGGCTATGGCGCCTATCTCCAGCAGCTTTTGCAGGAAGAAAGCCGAGCATGAAAATTACCGAAACTGCTATCCCCGATGTGCTGCTTTTTGAGCCTACCGTGCATGGCGACTCGCGTGGCTACTTCATGGAAACATTTCGACAATCGCATTTTGCTGAGCGCGGCATCGACCTCGAATTTGTACAGGACAATCAGAGTCTCTCGAGCCAAGGTACGCTGCGAGGTCTGCACTATCAGCTCAAACGTCCGCAGGGCAAACTTGTGCGTGCAGGTGCCGGCAGCCTTTTCGATGTCGCTGTCGATATGCGTAGAAGCTCACCCACTTTTGGTCAATGGGTTGGCGTAGAACTGTCCGCCGAAAACAAACGTCAGCTTTGGGTTCCGCCTGGTTTCGCGCATGGCTTTTATGTCACCAGCCAAAGTGCCGAACTTATTTATAAATGCACCGACTATTACGACGCCAGCGATGATCAATCGCTTCTATGGAATGACGACACGGTTGGCATCGACTGGCCCTTAGTGGGTGCGGCGCCGCTACTCTCCGCTAAAGACGAAGCGGGCAAGCGCTTCGAAGACGCCGCGACCTATGCCTAGTGCGAACGCCCGAATAGTCTTAACTGGCGCGGGTGGTCAGTTTGGGCAGACGCTTGTTGCCTGCTGGCCAGATTCTTTGCTCTCACAGTATGAGCTGATTCCGCTCATGCGCTGCGATCTCGATATAGCCGATGCCGCCGCGGTGCACTCAACACTCGACGCCCTGCAGCCTGTGCTCATTATCAATGCTGCCGCTTACACCGCAGTGGATAAGGCTGAGTCGGAAGCCGAAGCGGCCTTTGCAATTAACGAGCGCGGCGTTGCAAATCTTGCTGCGGCCAGCACGTGTCCCTTGATCCATCTCTCGACCGACTTTGTCTTCGATGGCGCAGCGAGCACGCCGTATGCAGAGAACACCGCAACAGCGCCCTTGAGTGTTTATGGCAAGAGCAAACTCGCCGGTGAGAAGGCCCTATTAGCGCAGAAGCCCGACGCGATGATTATTCGCACGTCGTGGCTTTACAGTGAATACGGGGCAAATTTTGTAAAAACAATGCTTAGGCTGATGAGCGAACGCGATGTGTTATCAATCGTGAACGATCAGATCGGTTCACCCACGTCGACACACAGTCTTGCAGCCGTCGTTTGCTCGGCCGCCAGCACACGGCTTGACAGCGCAGCGATGCCCAAAGAGCCCACAGGAATTTTTCATTGGAGCGATGGCGCGTCGATTACTTGGTTCGATTTTGCGCTCGAGATTCAAACGCAAGCCCTTGCGCTGGGCCTTTTAAAGAGTCGCTGTACCCTTAGGCCCATTCCAACCAGCGAGTATCCAACGCCTGCCGCACGCCCACTCTATAGCGTGATGAGCCGCGCGCGCGCGCGCGCCGAATTCGACTGCCCTACCAATACATGGCAGGCCGAATTGAAGCGGTGTCTGCTGGCAAGTTCTTAAGGTTAAAAACCGCTACAATGCGTAGCCTAAACAAAGTAAGCAGTAGGTCATTATGAGCAAGCTTCTCGTCACCGGTGCGGCAGGTTTTATCGGCGCCAATTTTATTCACTACTGGCATCGCGCCAACCCCAGCGACACACTTGTCGCGCTCGATAGTCTGACCTATGCGGGCAACCGCGATAATCTGGCTGCGGCAATGGGCGAGCCTTGGTTCACTTTCATCGAAGGATCCATTAACGATCAAGCATTAGTTGAACGTCTACTTCGCGACCACGCGATCGATACGCTTGTACATTTTGCCGCGGAAAGCCATGTCGATAGATCGATAACCGGCCCCGATGCCTTTATTGACACCAACATTGTCGGCACGCATTCGCTGCTTAAAGCGGCGAAAAACTGCTGGCTCGACGACGATTCTACGCGCAACAATCTCTTCCATCATGTGTCGACCGATGAAGTATATGGCACGCTTCTCGCGACCGATCCTGCGTTTAGCGAGACTACGCCCTACGCGCCCAATTCCCCTTATGCTGCAAGCAAAGCAGCAAGCGATCATCTCGTGCGCGCCTATCACCACACGTTTGGCTTGAGGGTAACCACCAGCAACTGCTCGAATAATTACGGCCCCTTCCAGTTTCCAGAGAAGCTCTTGCCACTGTGTATGCTTAATATTCTTGGCGGCAAGGCACTGCCTATTTACGGTGATGGCTCGCAGATCCGCGATTGGCTGTTTGTCGACGACCATAACCGCGGCATCGAGCGGGTGATTAAAGCCGGCCGTGCTGGAGAGACTTATAATATCGGAGGCCATAACGAATGGCGTAACCTCGATGTGGTGACTCTGCTCTGCGAACTTTTTGATACGCGTTTTGCCGCAGATCCAACGCTCGCAATACGCTTCCCCGATTCGCCCTGTGCAGTTGGCCAGAGCGCAAAATCACTGATCACATTTGTTACCGATCGCCCTGGCCACGACACGCGCTACGCGATCGATGCCTCAAAGATCAGCGACGAACTTGGCTTTGTGCCGGCAGAAACGTTCGATAGCGGCCTTGCTAAGACCGTCGATTGGTATTTACAAAACGAAGACTGGTGGAATGCAATTCTAGATGGCAGCTATCGGTAGCAGGATTCTTGCGCTCATTGCGGTATCGCTCGCGCTGTTTTTTGTTGGCGTGCAGAGCGCTGCGTTCGAAATTTCGGGGTCTAAATGGAAGGGCGGCAAAACCGACTTTTATGTGAGCCTAACCGGTGAATCTCCCTCGGGCATTGCGTGGCACGATTCCTTCCTCGCTGCCATTACCGATTGGGACGACGACACCGTTTTCGACTTTAATGTGATCGAGCAGGCAATCGACCCCTGCCTTGAGGACGGACTTAACAGCGTCGACTTTACCGACGAAGTCTGTGGCTCCGAATACGGCGCCAGTACCCTTGCGGTAACCCTTCGGCATCTGTCGAGTACGCTGCTCGGAGAACCTAATATTTTCGAGGCCGACATCGTAATCAATAGCGACGTTCGGTACGACATTTACGATGGGCTTCTTTATCCTGGCAGCAATCGTCGAATAGACTTTCGCCGTGTCGCGATTCACGAGCTTGGGCATGTGATTGGTCTCGAACACGAGAGTCGGGAGCTTGCGATTATGGCGCCCACAATAGGTGACATCGATCGGCCGACCGAAGATGATTTTGCAGGCGTCGACGCACTCTACACTGCGCTTGAAAGCTGTACACAAAACACCCTCGTGCTCGGCACCATAACCAACAGTCTTGCCGACGGCGACTGCACTGTCGCGCAGATTACTGCCGGCGGCACAGACTTCAGCTACATCGACCTCTATCGCATCGATTTAGAAAAAGCGGCGACGCTGTCACTAACCATGACCTCTAGCGCGCTCGATTCGGTATTGCTGATTTCCGACCTAAACCCCACTGTCATCGACTATGATGACAAATCAGCCGAGGGCTGTAGCTCAACGCTAACCCGCCAGCTCGACCCCGGCAGCTACCTTGTGCTTGCAAACACGTTCGACAAACAGGTGGATCCTGCGTGTGTCACCGAAGGCGACTACTCGCTAACCGCGCACTATCAAAGCGGCTACCCCCTGCCTCTGGGCGCCGCCATTAGCACCAGCGACACCCCCGCCCGTGGCATTATTACCGGCGCTGCATCTAACAGCAGTGGGGCGTTTTACCAAACTCGCTTCAGCGCCGATGAATCGATTAAGGTCAATGGCGAGATTGCTATCGCTGCGCAGGATATTGGCGAAGCGGGCTTTGTAGTGGCGGCTGCACTCACCGGCGATCAGGTCTTCGCACTTAACTCTGCCGGGATTTTCGTCGAACGTGCCAATAACGCCAGCCCCTTTCCTAAGCACCGCACAGGGGAACTTCGCGCGATAGAAACGGTGCTCATGCTCGATGCAGTGGTACCCGAAAGCCTCGGTATCACCGAACTAGACGTCGATTTTCTGCTGGGCTATGGCCTCGATAGCGACCCCAGCACCATCTTCTACAATTCGACACCAATCAAAATGGTCATCGAACCCTCGACTCCCTGACAGCTTCTTGTCGTTATATCACTAAAAAATAGAAGGGTATTCGCCAGTTGTGGCTAAAACGGCTATAATTCGCGCCAGAATTTCCGCCATTGGAGCACAGTCATGTTTAAGAAAATGTTCGCAGTAGCAGCACTTAGCCTCTTCGCAGCCGGCGGCGCCAACGCACAAACGGCCGCAGACAATATTCGTCCTGCACGTCAAGTTTGCCTCGCAGGCCAGCCCTGCGTAGGGAATAAAGCTGAGAGTAACGTTGACATGGCTGCCGAAGTAGCACCCGTTGCCGCAGAGCCCGTTGCAGCGGCACCAATGGCCGCTGCGGCAGCACCAATGGCAGAGGTCGCTGCATCACGCTTTGATGCCGAAGCAACGTACATGGCCAGCTGCAACGCTTGCCACGCGGCAGGCGTCGCTAACGCACCTAAACTCGGCGACAAAGCCGCCTGGGATGCGCGCATGGAGAAAGGCATGGACGCGATCATGGTTAACGTCATGAATGGCATCAATGCCATGCCGGCAAAGGGGCTTTGCATGACTTGCAGCGCCGACGACCTACAAGAAATCGTTAACTACATGGTCGCCAAGTAAAAACCAAGTTCCATCAAACATCGTTAGTAAAGTTCAAACACAGTAAGTACCAACTAAGGTAAGGAGTTCGACGTGTTAAATCTGAAAACAGGACTGTTCCTCTCAGCGGCGCTTTTCGCGTCAACTAGCTTCGCCGACGCGCAGCAAACTGAACTTGCCCAAGTAAGCGACGGCTTTAACGCCGAAACAACTTACATGGCTTCGTGCTTCGCATGCCACAGCAGCGGTGCTGCAGGCGCGCCAAAAGTAGGACCCGGCAACGCAGACGCATGGACAGCACGCCTCGAGAAGGGCATGGATCAAGTAGTCACAAACGCAATCGCCGGCATCAACAACATGCCACCTAAAGGCCTTTGCTTTACCTGTAACGACGACGATATCAAAGCGTTGGTCGAGTACATGGTAGACAGCAGCAACTAAGCTTTAGCTAAATAAGCTGTAAAAGAATGAGCCTTCGGGCTCATTTTTTTTGTGTTTTTTTGTGCTGCTATTTTTAAAGGGCTATTTATAAAGCTGAGAGTAGGTATTTGGAGCACTACAATGACCGTCGCCAGCATCCCTTCGCGCGCACTGCTCGGCATCGACGCCGTTGAGGTAATGGTCGAGGCGCATCTGTCGGCGGGCTTACCGGGGTTTACGCTCGTGGGGCTGCCAGAGACTGCGGTTAAAGAGAGTCGGGAGCGTGTGCGTAGCGCGATCATCAATTCGGCGCTTGAGTTTCCTGATCAGCGCGTCACGGTAAATCTTGCGCCGGCCGATCTGCCCAAGGCGGGTGGACGGTATGACCTCGCGATAGCTGTGGCGATACTCGTAGCATCGGAGCAGATCGAAGGGTTCGCAGAAGCCATTCGCGGGATCGAGATGCTCGGTGAGCTTGCACTCGACGGAGGCCTGCGTCCGGTGCCGGGTGTGGTGCAAGCGCTTCTCGCAGCGCGCAAAGACGGACGCGCGATCATCGTACCCGCTGCGAACCGCGAGGCGCTCGAAATAGTGGATTATTCCCTCGCGCTCGGACTCGACTCGCTGACCGAACTTACTGCGCTGTCGATCAAACTCAAAGCAGACGGCGCCACGATTCTCGCAGTGTTTAACGCGGCGCGCGCAGCGAGACAGAAACCACAGCAGCGGGATCCGCTTAAAAAACGTATCGACGACGCCTGTGTGCAGTTCAATCCAATACGAGGCCAAGCTCGTGCTTTGCGTGCGCTCGAGATCGCCGCAGCGGGCGGGCATAATCTTTTGATGCTGGGTCCTCCTGGATCGGGGAAAACGCTTCTCGCCACTACGCTCAGTAAACTCTTGCCGCCAATGACGCGCGACGAGGTGCTTGAGGTTGCATCGATTCGCTCCGCCGCGCGTGGACAACTAGCGCTCGGCAGCGCAGCACTGCGGCCCCTGCGAGCGCCGCATCACTCGGCCACAATGCCGTCGCTTGTCGGCGGTGGGGCTGACGCGGTGCCCGGCGATATCACCCTTGCGCATCGCGGTGTGCTGTTTCTCGATGAGCTCACCGAGTTTAAGCCGGGCGTATTAAATGCCTTACGAGAACCTCTCGAAGCCGGCAAAATTACCATCAGTCGCGCTAAATACCGCGTGGTCTTTCCCGCAAACTTTCAATTGGTCGCCGCGATGAACCCCTGCCCCTGCGGCTATGCCAGCGATACAAGACGGAGTTGCCGGTGTTCGAAGGAACGCGTGAGCGCCTACCTCGGCAAAGTGTCAGGGCCTTTGATCGACCGCTTCGATCTTATTATCGAGGTACCTTCGCTTTCACACGCCGAATTGCTCAGCACGCAAACTAGCCACACAGAGGCCGCGCAGAGCGCGCACAAAGAAAGCCAGCAATGGGCGCGCAGGCGGCGCACGATCGCCGACTGTCGCACTATGCAGAGCCAGCGGCAGGGAGCGCTTAACAGCGATATCAAGGCGTCGGCCCTCGAAGACGCCTGCCAGCTTACCGACGCCAAAAAGGCGATGTTGGTAAAGCTGCTAGAAGACCTCAAAGTCTCCGCGCGCGGCGCTCACAGAATACTGCGCATGGCCCGCACAATCGCCGACTACGACGGTGATACAGAGGTAGGCGAAAGACACTTCTTAGAAGCGGCGAGCTACCGCCGCTGCGCCGCGATGGAAGGGCTGCTCTAACACCCCTCGTTTACTATTTTTCTAAAGCCTCTATCCGCTCCTCTAAATCCGCCACTCGCGCTTCAGCGCGCGCCAGCATCGCTGCCTGCGCGTCGAACTCTTCGCGGGTTACAACATCCAATGATTCGAGGCTGCTTTTAATAGCGCTCTGAATCTTGGCGTTAACCTCACCTTTCATTTCGCTGCCAAGCGCCTCGGCCTTCGGAAGAAGGCTGGCGACTTTATCGCTGATGTCATCTAGAAAATTCTTGTTGGTCATTTGATTGCCTTTCCAGTTTTTTTCGGAAGTCTAGCACCGGTCCGGAGGGGAGTCCCCTGCTTTGGCTTAGAGGCGGTGTCTCTGGCACTAAGTTGGTGCATTGCTTGCCTCGCCTTGGGTCGAGCGCACCGAGATGGATCAAATACCCTACGCTTAGCATCCTCATGCCACTTCGATTTCGCCTATTTACCCTCCTTTCTATTTTAACCTATTGTTTTTAAATAGTTTTACAAAACTGGCACGACCCCTGCTAACACCAAGAGTGGAAACAAGGCTAAAGCGCAGCTAGACCGCGTGCAGCCAAATTAGATCGAACCCCTTATGCGGGAACGCAAAAAGGCTTCGGAAGGCGGAAATGCAACCGAGGCCCTCCTAACAAAGAGAAGGAGCGAGAAGATGAAGCTAGTCACGGCGATTATTAAGCCATTTAAGTTAGACGATGTGCGAGAGGCACTGTCGGAGATCGGGGTGCAGGGCATCACGGTAACCGAAGTTAAAGGTTTTGGGCGGCAGAAAGGCCACACGGAACTGTACCGAGGCGCCGAATACGTTGTCGACTTCCTCCCTAAAGTGAAGCTCGAGATCGCCATCGGTGACGGTTTGCTCGATCAAACCATCGAGGCAATCACGCAATCGGCTAATACCGGCAAGATCGGCGACGGCAAGATTTTCGTGACAACCCTCGAGCAAATCATTCGCATACGCACCGGCGAGACCGGCGAAGAAGCAGTTTAAGCGGCTTGTAAAAAAAGCAGCACTAAACCGAATTAATTAGGGCGGCGCTTATTCAGCCCGCTGGGAGGAAGCAAGGTGGAAAACCAAATTTTTGAATTGCAGTATGCAATGGACACGTTCTATTTTCTCGTGTGCGGCGCGCTCGTCATGTGGATGGCAGCGGGTTTCGCAATGCTCGAGGCTGGCTTAGTACGATCTAAAAACACGACGGAAATTCTCACGAAAAACGTCGCGCTGTTCGCCATCGCAAGCACGATGTATCTGGTGTGTGGTTATCAGTTCATGTACGACGGTGGATACTTTTTATCGGGCGTGACAACCGTTGCGCAAATGGACGAGGCGGCGATCGCGCAGGTGCTGCTAGACTCAGCCGAAGAAGGATTCGATGGCGGCTCAGTCTATTCCGGCGCATCGGACTTCTTTTTCCAAGTGGTCTTCGTCGCGACAGCCATGTCGATTGTGTCAGGCGCGGTTGCCGAGCGCATGAAGCTTTGGGCGTTCCTCGCTTTCGCAGTAGTAATGACCGGCTTCATCTACCCTATTGAGGGCGGCTGGACTTGGGGCGGCAAAGACGTGCCATTCATCGGCGCGCTAAGCTATAGCGACTATGCGGGCTCCGGCATCGTTCACCTTGCGGGTGCCTCAGCAGCCCTTGCTGGTGTCTTACTCCTCGGCGCGCGCCGCGGAAAATACAATGCGAAAACCGGTGCAGCGCAAGCGATTCCCGGTGCAAACCTACCGATGGCAACGCTTGGCACATTTATTCTCTGGATGGGCTGGTTCGGATTTAACGGTGGCTCAACGCTCAAGCTTGGCGGCATCGGTGTCGCGAACGAGGTGGCCAACGTTTTCCTCAACACAAACGCTGCGGCCGCTGGCGGATTAATCGCGGCACTGTTTGTAGCGCGCATTTTGTTCGGTAAGGCTGATCTGACGATGGCGCTCAACGGTGCACTTGCTGGCCTCGTTGCTATCACAGCAGAACCTGCAGACCCAAGCCCGCTGCTCGCCACAATCATCGGCGCGATGGGTGGTGCGTTGGTGGTATTCAGCATCATCGGCCTCGACAAGCTTAAGATCGACGATCCCGTCGGCGCGATTTCGGTACACGGCACAGTTGGAATCTTCGGTATCTTCGCAGTACTGCTGTCTGACCCAGACGCGACATTCATGGGCCAGCTAGTCGGCACGCTGGTAATCTTCGGCTGGGTGTTCGGAACAAGCCTAGTCGCCTGGTTCGCCATTAAAGCGCTCATGGGCATCCGCGTCAGCGAAGAAGAGGAAGACCAAGGCGTCGACCAGTCCGAATGCGGAATGGAAGCCTACCCTGAGTTCACGAAATAAGGGGTCAGACCCCTTTACTAAAAAAGGCTCCGTGAGGGGCCTTTTTTATGGGTGGCGTTCTTAGGTGATTCACGCGAGATCCCCGTAGAGAAATTGCAGTATCGCTAGCGCGGCAACTGGGGCTGTTTCGGTGCGCAGCACGCGTGGACCCAAACGCATGATTTCACAATTCGAGGCGCGCGCTAGCGACACTTCGTGCTCGCTGAAACCGCCTTCGGGGCCGATGATTAATTGGATGTCGGAAAGTGCTTGGGCCGCCGTGAGGACTTGCTCGCCGCCAGGCTCTAGCAGCAGGCGTATTGCTTTTGTGTCTTGCGCCAAGAATGCATCGAGCGCGAGAGGAGTGTTTACGGCTGGAACGTCAAGACGCCCGCACTGTTCGGCAGCATTTATCGCGATCTTTTCGAAATGACGAAGTTTGTTTTCCAGCCTGTCAGCCTTGAGTCGCACTTCGCCGTGCTCGGTAAACAGCGGCGTGATTTCAGTTACACCCAACTCGGTGGCTTTCTGAATCGCGTAGTCCATGCGATCACCACGCGACAGTCCCAGCGCTAAATGCAGGCGTAGTGTAGCGGCATTTTCAGGTGCTCTTACACACTCGCCAATAGTGACATCGACATGGCCTTTCTTGCTTTTGCTCACTGCCGCAGCAAACTCGCCGTCGCGCGCATTAAACAGCATCACCTTGTCGCCCTCACGCGCTCGGAGCACGGTACCGAGATAGTGAGCGCTCTCAGCAGGCAGACTTAACTGTGCGCCTGTGACTAAGATGTCGGTAATGTGTAAGCGCGAGACTCTCATGTCGCTAGTCTTCGAGTAAGTTTTGCCATAAGCGCGTGACGCTGTCGGCTTGGTTCATCGAATAAAAGTGCAGCCCCGGTGCGCCGCCAGCAAGCAACTGCTCGCAAAGGTCGGTAACAACGTCGAGGCCGAATTCGCGCAGCGCATGATCATCCTGCTCTAAACACTCCAACCGCTTGGTCAGCCAGCGCGGAATTTCGGCACCACAGGCCGCGCTAAAGCGGGCGAGGTTCGCGTAGTTCGTGATCGGCATAATGCCCGGCACGATAGGGATGTTGATTCCGGCGCGCACGCAGTCGTCGACAAAGCCAAAGTAGGCGTCGGCATTGTAGAAATATTGGGTGATCGCTGAGTTCGCGCCAGCATCAACCTTAGCTTTGAAAAACTCGAGGTCACTTTCGACCGAGCGCGACTGAGGATGCACCTCGGGATAGCACGCTACGTCGATGGTAAAATGATCGCCAGTTTCTTTGCGTACAAACTCCACGAGTTCGTTAGCATAGCGATAAAGCGAGGCCGAGCCCATGCCAGAGGGCGCGTCGCCGCGCAGGCAAACGAGTCGATCGATTCCAGCCTCTTTGTAGTCATGCAGGAGTTTTAGAATATCGCCTTCGTCGCTACCGCCAAATGACAGATGAGGTGCAACGCGCGATCCTGCCTCGCGAAAACGAGTGACCGCACGCTTCGTCCCGTCTCGTGTCGAACCACCGGCGCCGTAAGTGACCGAGAAAAATTCGGGACCTAGCTTGCTCAGTTCGGCATGAACGATATCCAGCTTTTCCTCGCCTGCCGGTGTACGCGGCGGAAAAAACTCGATACTAAAGTGACTAGTGTCTGTGCTCATAATGAATCCATTCTAACGAGAAGGCGCCGAATTCGGCGCCTTCTCCTTTGCTTTCGCAAGCCTACTTCTTAACAAGCTTAGTACTTATAGCTTTCTGGCTTATAAGGACCAGCCACTTTGACGTTAATGTATTTCGCCTGATCATCAGTGAGTTTGGTCATTACACCACCAAAGCCCTTAACCATCAGCGCAGCGACTTCTTCGTCGAGCTCTTTTGGTAAGACGGTAACGGTAATGTTGTCTTTCTTAAACTCGTCCGACTGATCGGCAAACTTTTCAGAATACATACGCATTTGCGCGAGCACTTGGTTAGCAAACGATCCATCCATAATGCGCGAAGGATGGCCAGTTGCATTACCTAGGTTAATCAGACGGCCTTCAGATAACAGAATCAAATAATCGTCTTTGTTCTCGGCGCCGCTGCGGAAGATCTTGTGAACCTGTGGCTTCACTTCTTCCCACTGCCAGTTGTCTCGCATGTATTGTGTGTCGATTTCGTTATCGAAGTGGCCGATATTACAGATAACCGATCCAGCTTTGGCCGCTGCGAGCATAAACTTGTCACACACGTTTACATTGCCGGTCGTAGTGACGATTAAGTCCATCTTCGACAGCAGTGCGGTGTCGATGCCTTCGGCGCTGCGTGTGTTGACGCCATCGATGTAAGGCGAAACAACTTCGTAGCCGTCCATGCAAGCCTGCATCGCGCAGATAGGATCGATCTCAGCAACCTTCACGATCATGCCTTCTTGGCTTAGGCTTTGTACTGAACCTTTGCCGACATCGCCGTAGCCGATAACGAGTGCTTTCTTACCTGAAAGCAGCATGTCTGTGCCGCGCTTAATACCGTCGTTCAAGCTGTGACGGCAGCCGTATTTATTGTCGTTCTTCGACTTAGTTACCGAGTCGTTGACATTAATGGCAGGCACTTTCAACTCGCCCGCTTCCATCATTTCTAATAAACGGTGAACGCCCGTTGTCGTTTCTTCGGTGATGCCGTGAATCTTTGCGAGCATCTGTGGGTATTTGTTATGGATCATGCCGGTAAGGTCACCGCCGTCGTCCAATATCATGTTGCATTCCCATGGCGTGCCGTCTTTGAGAATTGTTTGCTCGATACACCACTCGCCTTCTTCGTTTGACTGACCCTTCCAAGCATAAACAGCAATGCCCGAAGCGGCGATACACGCAGCGGCGTGGTCCTGTGTCGAGAAGATGTTGCAAGAAGACCAGCGTACTTCGGCGCCAAGCTCAACGAGCGTCTCGATAAGCACGGCGGTTTGTACTGTCATGTGGATGCAGCCGATGATTTTTGCGCCGGCGAGTGGACGCTCTGCGGCGTATTTTTTGCGCAGTGTCATTAGCGCCGGCATCTCTGCTTCTGCGAGTGTGATTTCACGACGACCAAAATCGGCGAGTGAAATGTCTGCTACTTTGTAGTCATTCTTTGCTACGTCGTTGATTGGTGTTGCTGCTGCTGTGCTCATGTGTTGCTCCGTATACTTTGTTCGATTCGATTTGATTTGATCATTAATTACGCGAAAGCGCGCTAATTCGATGGCTTGTTAGATTAAATTCCTGCGGCCGCTTTTAGTGCGACTGCTTTATCGGTTTTCTCCCAGCTTAACTCCAGGTCTTCGCGACCGAAGTGGCCGTAGGCTGCCGTGTCGCGGTAGATCGGTTTAATGAGATCAAGCATTTTTATCAAACCCTTAGGTCGTAGCTCGAAGTGTTCGCGAATAATTCGTACGATTTCAGTGTTCGAAATTTTTCCAGTGCCGAAAGTTTCGACGCTTATCGATGTCGGCTCGGCAACACCAATCGCATACGACAGCTGAATCTCGCAGCGCTCTGCGATGCCTGAGGCGACAATATTTTTTGCCACATAGCGCGCAACATAGGCCGCTGAGCGATCGACTTTCGATGGATCTTTGCCCGAGAACGCCCCGCCGCCGTGTCGGGCCATCCCGCCGTAGGTATCGACGATAATCTTGCGGCCAGTGAGGCCACAGTCGCCAACAGGTCCACCAATAACGAAACGGCCGGTTGGATTAATGAATATCTTTGTCTCTTTGGTTATCCATTCTTCTGGAAGCACCGGCTTGATAATTTCTTCGAACACGCCCTCGCGTAAGTCTTCGTTGGATACCGAGTCTTTATGCTGTGTCGACAGCACCACCGCGTCAATAGACACCGGCTTGTTGTCTACGTAGCGAAAGGTGAGCTGGCTTTTCGCATCTGGCTCGAGCCAAGGTAGCGTGCCATTTTTGCGCACCTCAGACTGCCTTTTTACCAACCGATGCGCATAGGTAATCGGGGCGGGCATCAGTACATCGGTTTCATTACTCGCATAGCCAAACATAAGTCCTTGGTCGCCAGCACCTTGCTCGTGATCATGGGAGTCATCTACGCCTTGAGAAATATCGGGCGATTGTTTGCCGATAGCATTGATCACGGCACACGTGTGGCCGTCGAAACCACTGTCGGCGTTGTTGTAACCGATGTCATTTACCACGCCGCGCACGATGTCTTCGATGTCGACATAGGCTTCGGTGGTTATTTCTCCGGCGACTAGAACCATGCCGGTTTTAATCAGCGTTTCGCACGCAACGCGTGAGCACGCGTCTTCCTTTAGCAAGGCGTCGAGGATGGCGTCGGAAATTTGGTCCGCCATTTTGTCAGGATGCCCTTCGGAAACCGATTCGGACGTAAAGAGGTTTATCTCGCTCATGCTAACTCCTTGGTATTAATTCGCGTGCTTTCTAAACACGCGCATCTGTATCTGAAATCCGTTGCGCAGTGCGAGGTTCGATCCTTGTTCGAATCGTAGCCCGCTCATTACTGCCCATTGGTCTAATTCGCTTTCGTCGAAGCCCAGCCACAAATCGCCGCAGGAACTGCGCACCCAATCTTGGTCGTGGCTGCAGAGCTCTATCACAAGTAAGAGCCCGTCTTCTTTTAACAGTGCCGCAACATCTTTAAAGGTCGCGGCGGGTGTGGCGATGTGGTGCAGGACCATATCGAACACGACGAGGTCGGCGGCGCCGCTCAATGTCTCGCGCGCGTTAGCCGTCTCGCCTAATAAAAACTCAACATTGCTCAAGCCATCGGCGGCGATTGCAGCGCGCGAAAGGTCGAGCATGTCTTTCGAATTATCTACCGCGGTGACCGCCGCAAAACGCCGCGCGAGTTCGACAAGCAGCCGCCCCTCGCCCGGCCCTATTTCCAACACACTCGCATCCGCAGGCAGGCCAAGCCCTTCGACTACGTCGATTAGGCTGCTGTCGTAGTGCTCTCGCTCAACGATCAGCCCTTGGTTCTCTGAAAAGCGGTCGGCGTTTTTTTCGAAAAAACTCAGCGACAGCTCAGAACGCTCCCGCTGCAGCTGATCGAGCTGCATTGCCTGCTCGCGCGGAATCTCAAGCGTATCGACAGTGTCGAACGCGGCCCGCTTCAGGTCGGCAAGCGCATCATCGTCGGTAATAAAGGCGCGACGGTAAAAGATCGAGTTGCCCTCGCGCCGCGTTGCGACCAGTTCAGCCTTCGCGAGCACTTTTAAATGGTGGCTTAGCGCCGACTGGCGAATGTCGACTAAGCGGCAGAGCTCGAGCACCCCAAAGGACTCGTTTCTGAGCAACCGCAGAATCTGCAGCCGAAGCGTGTCGGCCAGCGCCTTGTGCAGCTGTGCCAAACGCTGCGCGGGCAGAGTGTGGTCCGCGTCGAGCAAAAAAGGCTCGGTATGAGTCGCTGCAACCGCCGTCAAACGCTTATCCTCGATAGAAAAGGGAGCTGTCCCTTTTGATTTCGCGCAATTTAACAACATTTGAGGCGCATTACAAATCTATATCAAAATTATTTGATATAGATTTCGATATGGCGAGTAGCATATTGGGGGCAGGTGCGAGAAAATGCGCGTCTTCATTACTTACAGAACACCTAAGGAGCCTCACCCATGGCGGAATCCGCTGTTTCACGCAAGCAATGCGCTAATGCAATCCGCGCGCTGAGTATGGATGCCGTCCAAAAGGCGAACTCAGGCCATCCCGGCGCGCCGATGGGCATGGCAGACATCGCGGAGGTGTTATGGAAAGACCACCTAAGCCACAGCCCAAGCAATCCTAAGTGGTTGAATAGAGACCGTTTTGTGCTTTCTAACGGCCATGGCTCGATGCTCATTTACTCGCTACTGCACCTCACCGGTTATGACGTGTCTATCGAGGATATCAAACAGTTCCGGCAGATGGATTCGAAGACCCCTGGCCATCCAGAATACGGCTACACGCCGGGCGTCGAGACGACAACTGGCCCACTCGGCCAAGGCCTCGCTAACGCGGTTGGCATGGCGATCGCCGAAAAAACCCTCGGCGCGCAGTTTAACCGCCCAGGTTTCGACGTGGTCGATCACCACACCTACGTGTTCGCCGGCGACGGCTGCCTCATGGAGGGCATCTCGCACGAGGTTTGCTCGCTCGCAGGCACCCTCAAACTTGGCAAACTCATCGTGTTCTATGACGACAATGGCATTTCTATCGATGGCGAGGTTGAAGATTGGTTTAGCGACGACACCGCGAAGCGCTTCGACGCCTACGACTGGCAGGTACTGGCTGTAGACGGCCACGACTCGGATGCGATTAACTCAGCCGTGTTAGAAGCCAAAGCCGACGCTACGCGCCCTACGCTGATTAAATGCAAAACCATTATCGGCTTCGGCTCGCCCAACAAACAGGGCACGGCGGCAACGCATGGCGCGCCATTGGGTACCGAAGAGATAGCGGCGACGCGCGCGGCTCTCGATTGGCCACACAGTGAATTCATTATTCCCGAAGACATCAAAAACGCCTGGGACTGCACCGAGAAAGGCTTCGGCGCCGAAACCGCGTGGAAAGAATTGCTCGTGGGCTACGAAGAAGAATATCCCGAGCTTGCGATGGAACTTATCCGCCGCTTAAAGGGCCAGCTGCCCGGCTACTTCAAAGAGAAGGCCGACGAGTATATTCGTCACCTGCAGGCCAACCCCGAGAACATCGCGAGCCGCAAAGCTTCGCAAAACTGTCTCGAGGCCTATGGCTCATTGTTGCCAGAACTGATTGGCGGCTCTGCCGACCTTACCGGTTCTAACTTGACCAATTGGTCAGGAAGTACACCCATTTCTGACAAAGCAGACGGCAATTATATCTATTACGGCGTGCGCGAATTCGGCATGTCCGCTATCGCCTCAGGCATCGCATTGCACGGCGGTTTTGTACCGTATACCGCAACGTTCCTCATCTTTATGGAATACGCACGCAACGCGGTCCGCATGGCGGCGCTCATGCAGCAGCAAAGCATTTTCGTTTACACACACGACTCTATTGGTCAGGGCGAAGACGGCCCTACGCATCAGCCTATTGAGCAGCTCGCGAACCTTCGTACCACGCCTAATATGTCGGTCTGGCGTCCTTGCGACAGCGTCGAATCAGCGGTCGCCTGGAAAGCTGCAATCGAGCGCAGCGTCGGACCTACCTCGCTCGTGTTCTCACGCCAGGGACTTCCGCATCAGGCACGCAATGACGAACAACTCGCGAATGTAGCTCGCGGCGGCTACGTGCTTCTCGACTGCGAAGGCACACCCGACGCAATCGTTATCGCCACCGGCTCCGAGGTTGGAATTTGCTTTAATGCAGTAACGGCAATGAACGCCGACGGCGAAAAAGTTCGTTTGGTCTCTATGCCCAGTGTCGATGTTTTCGAGTCGCAGGATCCCGCGTATCAAGAAGAAGTTATTCCTAACGCGGTGCGCAAGCGCCTCGCAGTCGAAGCGGCTGGCTCTGAGTATTGGGCGAAGTTTGTCGGTCTCGACGGCAAAGTTATTGGCATGCAAACCTTTGGCGAGTCGGCTCCGGGCGGCGAGTTAATGGAACACTTTGGCTTTAGCGCTGAGAATGTTGCCAACACTGTTATGTCGATGCTCTAAGCTTTAAGCCTTAATCGCTAGGAAACCGAATGAGCTACAAGATCGCTATTAACGGCTACGGTCGCATTGGCCGCTGCGTACTCCGCGCATTTTACGAGTCGACAAATTACGCCGACCTGCGCATCGTGGCGATCAATGATCTTGCGGACATCGGTAACCTTGCGCATCTTACCCGCTACGACAGCACGCACGGCCGTTTTCTTGGCGAGGTCGAACAGGGCGACGGTGAACTGATGGTGAGCGGCGATGCCATTCGCGTCTCGCAGCAGGCCGATGTCGCCAACCTCGCATGGAATGATCTCGAGATTGATCTTGTGATGGAATGCAGCGGTGCATTTACCGATCGTGAGACCGCACAGATTCATCTCGCTAACGGCGCGAAACGCGTCCTGTTTTCGCAGCCCGCCGACAGCGATGTTGACGCGACTCTCGTATACGGGATTAATCACGAGACGCTCGCGCATGACGCCACCATAATCTCGAATGCCTCGTGCACAACTAATTGCATTGTGCCGGTACTAAAAGCGATCGATGAGGTGTTTGGAATCGACCACGGAGTCATCACCACGATTCACTCGGCGATGAATGACCAACCGGTTATCGACAGCTACCATCATCAAGACCTGCGCAAAACACGCAGTGCGATGCAATCGATTATTCCGGTAGACACAGCGCTCGCCAAAGGCATCGAGCGTATTCTGCCAAACTTAAACGGCAGGCTTCAGGCGCAGGCGATTCGCGTACCCACGGTAAACGTCTCGGCGATGGATCTTACGCTGACGCTCAACTCGGACGCCACGGTGGACTCGGTGAACGCCGCGTTAGTCGCCGCTAGCGATAGCCTACCGCCAAACATTTTGGGCTACACGCTAGAGCCGCTCGCCTCGACCGACTTTAATCACGACCCGCGCTCTGCCGTAGTTGATCTTAATCAGACGCTCGTCGCGGGTACGCGCCTCGTTAAGCTTTTAGTATGGTTCGACAACGAGTGGGCCTACGCAAATCGCATGCTCGACGTTGCTCAGTTTATTCATCGCCGCGAAAAAGAATAGAGTAGAAAAAAGGAAAAGAAAGAGAATGAATTTCCACCGCATGGAAAGCTTGTCGTTAGCCGGTAAGCGCGTGCTAATACGCGAAGACCTCAATGTACCGGTGAAAGAAGGCGTTGTAGGCAACGACACGCGCATACGCGCAGCATTGCCAACGATTAAACTCGCGCTGGAATTAGGCGCGCGGGTAATCGTTATGTCGCATCTCGGTCGCCCTCAAGAAGGCGTCGCTGCGTCGGACCAACAAGAATTCTCTCTTGCGCCGGTGGCGGCACACTTAAGCACACTGCTTGGCTCGCCCGTTGTGCTTGATAATAGCGCGCTTGAGAATGGCGAGTCCTATCAACAAAAACCAGGAACGGTGACACTGCTCGAAAACGTGCGCATGAATATCGGTGAAGGCAAAAACGACGACGCACTGGCCAAGCGCTACGCATCTCTGTGCGACGTGTTTGTGATGGACGCCTTTGGCACCGCCCACCGGGCGCAGGCAAGCACCCACGGCGTGGCAAATTTTGCGCCCATCGCCTGCGCAGGCCCACTACTCGCTGGCGAACTCGACGCCCTGCAAAAATCATTGCATGCACCCGAGCGGCCCATGCTGGCAATAGTCGGCGGCGCCAAAGTGTCGAGCAAACTCGAAGTATTGAAAAGCCTTGCCACCAAAGTTGATCACCTAATTGTGGGCGGTGGAATCGCCAATACATTCCTCGCCGCCAGCGGGATTAATGTGGGTAAAAGCCTGTGCGAGGCAGACCTCATTCCACTTGCCAAAGAGTTAATGGCGCAGACGTCTATACCACTGCCTATCGATGTGGTGGTCGCAAAAGAATTTAGCGCAGAGGCGGTAGCGACGACAAAACTCGTTGCAGAGATAAGCGACGACGATATGATTTTGGATATCGGCCCGCAGACGGCTGCAATGTTTGCGGACACCATCGCCGCAATGAAAACAATTATCTGGAATGGCCCAGTGGGTGTGTTCGAGATCCCGCAGTTTGCCCATGGCACCGAGGCAATCGCAAAAGCGGTCGCAGCGAACGCAGGCTTTTCGATCGCAGGCGGCGGCGAAACCATTGCCGCCATCGACACCTTCGGTGTGACCGAATCGATCTCTTATATCTCAACAGGCGGCGGCGCATTTTTAGAATACGTGCAGGGCGAAGTATTACCCGCGGTAGACATTTTGCTGCAACGTGCGGCTAGCTCAGAATAATTATTCGTATAGAATTTAGACAGTAGAGGACACAGACATGGCACTTATTAGCTTACGACAACTACTCGATCACGCAGCCGAGAATGGCTACGGCGTGCCGGCGTTTAATGTAAATAACCTCGAGCAGATACGCGCGATTATGGAAGCCGCAGACGAGGCCAACAGCCCGGTAATCCTGCAAGCCTCCGCAGGCGCGCGCAAATATGCTGGCTCTAACTTCCTTAAGCATTTGATTCAAGCCGCGATCGAAGAGTTTCCCCACATTCCGATTGTGATGCACCAAGACCACGGAGTCTCGCCAGCGGTTTGTCAGCGCTCAATCCAACTCGGGTTTTCGTCTGTCATGATGGACGGCTCACTTGGCGAAGACGGCAAGACCCCGATGGACTTCGACTATAACGTCGCGGTAACCAAAACTGCTGTTGCCATGGCACACGCCTGCGGTGTTTCGGTCGAAGGCGAAATCGGTTGCCTGGGCTCGCTCGAAACCGGCATGGCCGGCGAAGAAGACGGCATTGGCGCCGAAGGCGTTTTGTCGATGGCCCAGATGCTCACCGACCCGCAAGAAGCTGAAGACTTTGTTAACGCCACCGGCGTCGACGCGCTCGCTATCGCAGTGGGCACAAGCCACGGCGCTTACAAGTTCAGCCGCCCGCCAACAGGCGACATTCTTGCCATTAGCCGCATCAAAGAGATCCATGCAAAAATTCCAAACACCCACCTCGTCATGCATGGCTCGTCGTCGGTGCCGCAGGAATGGCTCGCGATTATTAATGAGTTTGGTGGAGAGATTCCCGAGACCTACGGCGTTCCCGTGTCAGAAATTCAAGAAGGCATTCGCCACGGCGTGAGAAAAGTGAATATCGATACCGACCTACGCTTAGCCTCAACCGGCGCCGCACGCAAGTTTCTCGCCGAAAATCCGAGCGAATTTGACCCGCGCAAATTCCTCATCCCCACCATGACCGCCATGAAGGGCATCGTGAAAGACCGCCTCGAGGCATTCGGCTGTGCGGGCCAGGTGTCTAATATTGGCAAGGTTTACAGCCTTGAAGAAATGGCTGATAAATACGGCTTATAGGTAGTTGCGATTGTCACGGGTGGTTAAGATGCCCGTGACAGTAAGCTACAGAAGCCGCACAGCCATTAGAACCAGCACCACAAGCGACGCAATCCAGACAAAAGAACGCGCGGGGTTGATCCCCCCCACGTAACACACCAGATAAACCACCCTAAGCCCAAGCCAAACCTGTGCGAGCACCAGCAGGTCGGCGCCGTTTATCATTGCAAGCAAACACATCGCCAGAAACGGCACGAGGCTTTCTTGAAAATTGGTCGCCGCGCGCCCTGCCCGAGCCGCGCCGACGCTCAGCTCCAGCCCTTCGTCCCTCGACCCCAACAAATACTTTAAATGAATCCGATTATAAAAAGCCGGAACGAACCAGATATGCACCAACGTGAGTGCCAGAGTGGCAATAATTATCTGCGTCATGGTGTTGCTCCTTTTAGGGGGCTTTTTTAAGGGGTCAGACCCCTTAAAAAAGCACGCGGGACTTGATCGTCCCATTTACTTCGTTGAGCCTTGCAAGTGCCAGCTCGCTTGCGTCCACGTCCACGTCCATCACCACGTAACCCACTTTGTCGTTGGTTTGCAGATACTGCGAGCTGATGTTGATGCCGTTTTCGGAGAAGATGCTGTTGATCTGGCTCAGCACGCCGGGCACGTTCTCGTGGATGTGCAGCAGGCGGTGTTTGCCAGGGTGGGCGGGGAGCGACACCTCGGGGAAGTTTACCGAAGCGAAGCTCGAGCCGTTGTCGCTGTAGCGAACCAGCTTCTCGCTGACCTCGATGCCGATATTGCGCTGTGCTTCCATCGTACTGCCGCCGACATGGGGCGTGAGGATGCAGTTGTCGAACTCTCGTAGAGGCGAGACAAATTCTTCGTCATTAGACTTGGGCTCAACGGGAAAGACGTCGATAGCGGCGCCAGCTAGGCGCTTTTCGCGCAGGGCGGCGGCGAGTGCGTCGATGTCGACAACCGTGCCACGCGAGGCGTTAATAAAGATTGAGCTTGGCTGCATCCAGCCAAGCTGTTCGGCGCCGATCATGTCTTTGGTGTCCGGCGTCTCGGGCACGTGCAGGGTGACGATATCGCAGGTGCTCATTAATTCTTGCAGCGAGTTAAGCTGAGTGGCGTTGCCAAGCGGTAGCTTGGTTACGACGTCGAATAAATATACTTTCATGCCCATCGATTCGGCGAGTACGCTGAGCTGCGAGCCGATGTTGCCATAGCCCACGATGCCGAGTTTTTTACCGCGAGTCTCGAATGAGCCGGTAGCAGTTTTCTGCCATTCGCCGCGATGCAGCAACGCACTCTTTTCGGGCACGCGGCGCAGTAATAAGATCGACTGGCCGATGACCAACTCAGCGACGCTGCGGGTATTGGAATAAGGGGCATTGAATACGGGAATGCCGCGAATCAAAGCGGCGTTGAGATCAACCTGATTTGTGCCGATACAGAAACAGCCGACCGCTTGCAGTTTTTTCGCCGCGGCAAACACCCGCTCGGTGAGCTGTGTACGCGAGCGTAGGCCGACGAAGTGAACATCTTTGATCTTCTCGATTAGCTCGTCTTCGCTCAGTGACGTTTTGAGGTATTCGATGTTCTCATAGCCTTCGTTTCTCAGTGCCTCAACAGCGCTTTCGTGAACGGCCTCGAGGAGGAGAAATTTGATCTTGCGCTTATCGAGCGAGGTTGATTGCATGAGGTATGAGTTCCTTTTTCGCGGTGCCGGCAGGCTGGGGACGATGCCCAAAAATCGCACGCATGGTAACATATTGAGCGAAGCAGTACCCTTACTTGCGTACCTCGTGTCATCCAACAGTCATCGCCGCGAGTAGAGTGTAGAACATTTAGTAGGCGCGGTGCGTGACTGCATGCGGCGCGGCCTTCAGGAAACCACGATGAAATGCACCAAAGCTGAACTTCTCGAAGCCCTCCATGACCTAGTTGGAGACGCTGGCCTCAAGACCTCTCCCGCCGACCTCGACACCTATGGCAAAGACTGGACCCGGGTCTATAAGCCATCGCCTGTTGCGATTGTGCTGCCCGCAGACACCGACGAGGTGGTCGCACTTGTTAAATTTGCAAAGCGTATGGAAGTACCGCTTGTCCCCTCTGGTGGCCGCACGGGCTTGAGCGGCGGCGCGATGGCACACTCTGGCGAGGTCGTGGTCGCATTTGATCGCATGAATAAAATACTCGACTTTGACGCATCCGATCGGCTCGTTGTCTGCGAGCCAGGCGTTGTTACCGAGCAGCTGCAGCAGTTTGCCGAAGCCGAAGGTTTGCACTATCCGGTCGATTTTGCGTCGTCAGGATCGAGCCAGCTTGGTGGCAACGTAGCGACGAACGCGGGCGGCATCAAAGTGATTCGCTATGGCATGACCCGAAGCTGGGTGGCGGGTATGAAAGTGGTCACCGGCAACGGCGAGGTGCTGAGCTTTAACCAAGGCTTAGCGAAGAACAACACTGGCTACGATTTCCGCCATCTGTTTATCGGCTCCGAGGGCACGCTTGGCTTTATTGTCGAACTGACGATGAACCTCACGAGCCCGCCTAAAGATCCTACGGTGATGCTGCTTGGCGTCGAAAATATGGCGTCAACAATGCCAGTGTTGCAAGCATGTCAGGCAAAGTTACCGCTGACCGCGTTTGAGTTTTTCTCAGAGAAGGCCCTCGTGCATGTGATGGCAGAGAAGGGCTTGCAACGCCCTTTCGAGAGCGCGACTAATTTTTATGCGCTGGTCGAATTTGAGAATCAGTCCGACACCGATCTCGATACAGCGATGGAAGTGTTCGAGCACTGCCTCGAGTCAGGCTGGGTGATAGACGGAACAGTGAGTCAAAATTTAACGCAGGCGAAGAATTTATGGCGGCTGCGTGAAGATATCTCCGAGACGATCTCGCAGTTCACGCCGTATAAAAATGACATCTCGGTGCGCGTGTCAAAAGTGCCTGAGTTTTTAGCCGAGGTCGATGAACTAATTGGCAAAGCGTATCCCGATTTCGAGATAATTTGGTTTGGTCATATTGGTGACGGCAATGTGCATTTAAACATTCTAAAACCTGCGGATTTAGCACCCGAGTCGTTTTTTGAAAAGTGCGCCGAGGTGTCTGACTGGGTTTTCGAGATTGTTCAGCGACACGGCGGCAGTATTTCGGCAGAGCATGGCGTTGGCTTACTCAAGAAGCCTTATTTGCACTATTCTAGGTCAAAGGCCGAGATAGCAGCGATGCGCGCGATTAAGGCGATTTTCGACCCCGCCAACATTCTGAACCCTGGCAAACTTGTTTAATTTTTGCGTTTTGCTTTTTGTCTGAATAAATTTCTTCACAAGTCGGTCTACTCTACTGCAACCTAAAGCGTAGACTGCGGAACAAGCGCGCAGAAATGACAATCGGGTGACAAGCGGTGAATACGTCTACAAGTAGCGATTTTTTAGAATCACACACACAATATGTTGTATCTGTGCAGCTGTGATTCATAAAAGGTTTCAGTAGCCGTTATAAACCGAGAAGTTTTCCTAATTCCCTTCGGTTAGCGGGGTCAACAACTCGCTACAATTTGCGACATATTTTGTTTCCATCTATTCCGCAGAATGCGTACTATGCGAATTCGATCACTTTTTGATCGATGAATTTGAACTAGTTCAAATTCTACAACTTTAAATTTTTTGAGCACGAGAAGATTATGTCAGAGACAGTTGAGGGTACAGTAAAGTGGTTTAACGACGAGAAGGGTTTCGGCTTTATCGAGCAAGAGGGCGGCAAAGATGTATTCGTACATTTCAGCGCCATCAATGGCTCGGGGCGACGCTCTCTTCAGGAAGGCCAAAAAGTAACCATGGAAGTGACCCAAGGGCAGAAAGGCCCTCAGGCGGAAAACGTCACTCCACTCTAGTCTCTGATACTTTACCTGTGTGAGCGACAGCGCGACAGACAGATAAGATAGAGACGATACGCGGTAACCCGCGATAACGCGGTAACGCGGTAAGCCGGTAAAAAGAACCACCCCTTATAGCGCAAGCTATGAGGCAGGTGGTTTTTTTTCGTCTATCGCGCTGTCAACCGCCGGCAAACTCTACCAAATTCTACTTGGCAGTGAGCGTCTTAACACCGTCGTGTGTGCTGAGCAGCAAAACATTGGCTGCGCGCTCGGCGAACAGGCCGTTGGCCACAACGCCAACGATTTGATTGATCGCGGCTTCGAGCTTTCGAGGCTCGTCGATCTTGAGATTGTGTACATCGAGAATCACGTTGCCGTTGTCGGTGATAACGCCTTCGCGGTAAACAGGGTCGCCACCGAGTTTAACCAGTTGTCGCGCGACGTGACTGCGCGCCATGGGAATCACTTCGACCGGCAGCGGGAATGTGCCTAGATAAGGCACGAGCTTGCTTTCATCGGCAATGCATACAAACTCTTCGGACGCTGCTGCAATTATTTTTTCGCGCGTGAGCGCAGCCCCGCCGCCTTTAATCAGTTGCAGATGATCATTGGTTTCATCGGCGCCGTCGACATAAACACGCAGCACTCCGGCGGCGTTGAGATCGATTACAGGAATGCCAATCTCTTTTAAGCGACGCGCGCTTTCTTCGGAACTGGCAACGGTTGCTGAAATACTGTGCTTAATTTTTTCGAGTTCGGCAATGAAAAGATTCGCAGTCGAGCCGGTGCCAACGCCGAGAATAAATTCGCCGCTGTGATCGTCAATGATGCGCTCTACATAATCAAACGCCGCTTTGGCGACCGCTGCTTTCAGTTCATCTTGTGTCATGTCGTTTCCTGCTCACCGAGATTTTCGGCACTGTTTGTATGTTGCGCGAGTCCGAGTAATTGCCCCATTCTTACCGGTGACTCGGCACTTAACCCGCCGCTCAATTCGACCGCGCCGTGACCAAACAGAACAATCGCGGTAGAGCCTAAATAGAAACGGCCGAGCTCGGCGCCGGCTGCAAGCTCGATTGCGGGGACCGAGGTTGTGTAATCTGTTACCTGCACTTGACTGCGATCTCGACCGGGGCACACACGCCCTGCCCACACGGTCTCAATGCCTGCAACAATCATCGCGCCTACTAATACGACAGCCATGGGGCCGAGTTCGGTGTCGAATAAACACACGAGGCGTTCGTTGCGCGCGAAAAGATTGGGCACGCCTTCAGCAGTTTGCTGGTTAACCGAATACAGGTCGCCGGGTGCGTAGCTCATTTTTGTCAGCCTGCCCGCAAGCGGCATGTGTACACGGTGATAGTCTTTAGGCGAGAGATAAACTGTGGCAAAACAGCCGCCGTCGAATGCAGCCGCGTCGTTCTCGCTCGCGAGCAAGTCGGCGACTGTGTAGTGACGTCCCTTCGCTTGCAGCAGCCCTTTTTCGGTAAGGTCGCCAAGCTGACTTATCGCGCCATCGGCAGGGCAAAGAATCGGCAGCGCGTCACCGATACCGTCGGCGAGTGGTCTCGCATTAGGTTTGAGTGCGCGCGTAAAAAACGCATTGAAATTGTCGTAAGCGAGGAGATCTTGCTCCTGCGCCTCGCTCATGTCGACGCCATAGCGCGCGGCAAACCAGTTGATAAAAGGTTTTTTGAAGCGGCCGCTTTCGGCAACCCTGCCCACGATCCGCGAAAGCAGATGCTGGGGGACTATTTTTTGAAGTGCAACGAATAAACTAGGCATGCGGCATTATAGTTCAACTGACAAAGATAAGGGCTAAAGCGAGTCGAGTATCTGAAAGTAACTGTAAAGACGATCTTCGTGGATGTCCTCCGCCTCGACTGCCGCCTGCAGTGCACAGTCGGGTTCGCCCTGATGCGCGCAGTCACGAAATTTGCACTGGCCCGCGAGCGCGCGTAGCTCAACAAAGCCATCAAAGACCTGCTGTGGGCTTATGTGGCCTAGCCCAAACTCGCGGATGCCGGGGGAGTCGATAAGATCGAATCCGGCGAGATGGAACAGCCGCGAGGTGGTTGTCGTATGCATGCCTTTGTCGTGCACAGCCGAGAGGCCACCCACTGCCGCGAGCGCCTCATCGACGCCAAGCCCGTTCACGAGTGAAGACTTACCCACGCCAGACTGCCCAACAAGCACAGTCGTGACGCCTTGCAGTGACTCACCAAGAGTATCGAGTCCTTCGCCTGTCGTTGCAGACACCTCGAGCACTGGATAGTCTAGGCCACGATAAATTTCGAGCATAGCCTCTAGACGGTCGGGGTCTTCACATTGGCTTTTAAGATCGCTTTTATTGAGTATTAGCATGGGCTGCAGGCCAAGGGTTTCGATGGCAACAAGATAGCGATCGATGAGGCTTGCCAGTGGCATCGGCGTCGGCGCGAGCACCACAAGCACGACATCGATGTTGGCTGCCATAGGCTTCACTACGCCGCCGAATACCGGCCGCGCAAACACGCTGCGACGTTCGCCAAGCGCTAAAACGACGCCGACGCCGTCGTCACCCGCTTCCCACACCACCCGATCGCCGGTAACGAGCGCCGGCAGGTTGGCGCGCTGATGACAGCGCACAATGTCGCTGCCGTCTAGAGGCTCGATGTCGAGCTGCTTGCCGAAGTGGCTAATCACCACGCCATTCACCCGCGCATCTGCTATCTCGGGCGAGTCTTGCGCTGCATTACCCAACTCGCGCCCCTGGTTTCTGGCGATGCGGCCGAGCTGCTGCTTACTGAGTCGTCTTTTGGTCAAGTGGGGTTCTCGAGGTTATTGCGTGCGATGCAGAGAATGCGCAGGATTATTGCATATTCCCCTCACTAAGGCTTTGTTACACTTACACGCTTGATAAAGGTGAAACAATGAACAAAGCCAAGAATTTAGTCTGGATTGACCTCGAGATGACAGGGCTGTTGCCCGCGAGCGATCGCATCATCGAGATTGCGACAATCGTCACCGACGAAAACCTCAACCTTATCGCCGAAGGCCCCGTGCTCGCGATCAAGCAAAGCGACGCCGCTCTCGACGCGATGGACGAATGGAACCAGACTCACCACGGCCGCTCTGGGCTCATCGAGCGCGTGAAAGCGAGCAAGATCGACGAGGCCGAAGCCACGCGCCAGACCCTCGCGTTTCTCGCCGAGTACTCCGAGCCCAAGGCCTCGCCTCTGTGTGGCAATAGCATCTGTCAAGACCGGCGATTTATGGCCAATTATATGCCCGAACTCGAAGCGTTTTTTCACTACCGCAACCTCGATGTGAGCACGCTAAAAGAGCTAGCCAATCGCTGGAAGCCCGAAATTATGAGCGGGCTAAGTAAGAAAGCGACGCATCAGGCGCTGGATGATATTCGCGAATCGATTGAAGAGCTTAGGTATTACCGCGAGCACTTTATCGTCAGTTAAGTGGTAGTTAAGTGACAGTTACGTGATGCCTATTTAACGCCCACTCCACATGCTCGCGCACCAGTGCCGATGGGTGCTCGGCACGCGCAGTCAGCGCTGCAATTGTCTCCTCGCTCGACGAGGCATTGCCCAGGCCCACCGCGATATTACGCAGCCAGCACTCGTAGCCAATACGCCGAATGGGTGAGCCTTCGGTGTTGGCCAAAAACTCTTCCTCGGTCCATGCGAAAAGCGCTACAAGCGATTCGGCGTCGAGTCTGTTGCGCGGCGAGAAGTCTTGCTCGGGCGACACCTCGGTGAACTTATTCCACGGACACACCAGCTGGCAGTCATCGCAGCCAAATACCCGATTGCCCATCGCCGCCCTAAATTCTTCGGGTATAGCGGTACGCAGCTCGATAGTGAGATACGAGATGCATTTGCGCGCGTCGAGTTGATTAGGCCCGACGAATGCGTTAGTCGGGCACACGTCGAGGCAGGCGTGACAAGTGCCGCAGTGGGGATTGTCAGGGGTGTCGATGGGCAACGGTAGATCGGTGAACAACTCGCCGAGAAAAAACCACGAGCCGGCGTTCTTGTTAACCAACATCGTATTTTTGCCGATCCAGCCTAGCCCCGATTTCTCGGACAGCGCACGCTCTAGCACCGGCGCGCTATCGACAAACGCGCGATAGCCTATCGGCCCTGCCTTCGCCTGAATCTGGTCGGCAAGCTTTTGCAGGCGCTTTCGCAGCACCTTGTGGTAGTCGCGCCCGCGCGCGTAACGGGCAATATACGCGGTATCACTGTCGTCGAGCGGCGCGAGGGAATTGTCCACCTGCTTGGCGTAGTCCATGCGTACACAGATTACTCGAATGGTGCCGGGGTGAAGCAGCTCTGGATGCACGCGCAGCTCATGGTTGTTGGCCATATAGCCCATTTCGCCGTGAAAATTACGCGCAATCCACTCCTCCAAATGGCCTTCGTAGGCGCTTAGGTCGACGTCGGTAATCGCCACTTCTTGAAACCCAAGCGCGGCCCCCCATGTTTTTATCTCGGCGGCGAGCGCGTCGAAATCGGTTTCGGCGCTAGCACCTGAGGCAGCTTGGGTGTCTGCTACAGGGCACATAGAATCTTCGCGGCGCTTTCGAGCGTTGCGTCTTCTTTGCAGAAACAGAAGCGAATGATGCGCGATTCGGGCTTCGTCGTTTGAGAGGGGTCATCAGAGAGATGAGTAGACACCCCGTAAAAAGGCGACAGTGGAATAGCGGCGACACCCTGCTCGCGGGTGAGTCGTGTCACGAAGGTCATGTCGTCTTCGTCGCTTATTGCACTGTAGTCGGCGAGCTGAAAATACGTGCCCGCCGAGGGCATAAAGCGAAAGCGTGACGGCGCGAGCAGTTCGCAGAAACGGTCGCGCTTCGCCTGGTAAAAGCTTGCAAGCTCTGTCGCGTGCTGCGGACACTCATTCATATAGTCGGCTAGCGCGTACTGCAAAAAGCTCACGCTGGTGAACGTGACGAACTGATGCACCTTGCGAAACTCTGCAGTGAAACTCGGCGGCGCGACACAGTAAGCAAGCTTCCAGCCGGTCGCATGGTAGGTTTTACCGAATGAGAACACCGCAAAACTCTTCTCGCGAAGCTCTTCGTGGCCTAGCACGCTTGCGTGCACCTGCCCATCGAACACCATGTGCTCGTATACCTCGTCTGAGAGCACCACAATCGCGTGGCCCCGTATCGCCTCAGCAAGTTTATCTAGATCCTCTGCGCTCAGCACAGAGCCACAGGGGTTGTGGGGCGAGTTGGTCATAACCATGCGCGTACGCGGGGTGATGGCGCGGGCAAGCGCCTCGAAGTCGATGCTGTAATCGGGCAAGGATAGCGGCAAACGCACCGGCGTGGCGCCAGCGAGCCGAATCGCAGGGTCGTAGCAGTCGTAGGCTGGGTCGAAAAGGATTACCTCGTCGCCTACACCGACTGTCGCCTGAATCGCGTCAAAAAGTGCCTCGGTGGCGCCAGAGGTCACCGTTACCTCGTTCTCGGGACAGACCTGCGCGCCATAGAGGGCGTGAACCTTAGCCGCGATTTCCTCCCTAAGAGGCAAAATGCCCGCCATAGGCGGATACTGGTTCTTGCGCCCATTGAGATGCTCGCTAACCAGCTCGCGCAGCCTGTCTGGGCAATCGAAGTCGGGGAACCCCTGCGAGAGGTTGATAGCGCCGTGCTCGGCGGCCATTTTGGACATTACCGTGAAGATAGTTGTGCCGACTTGAGGGAGCTTTGATTGCATGGAGTGCATGGAAAATACCGTAGCCACTTTATGCGGCATTCTACCTTATCTTGTTCTCGTTTAGCGCTAAGCCTTAAGCTTTACGTCTTAATCAAGTACTAAGGCTTAACACTAGTAGTTCTTACAGATTGCTTAGGCTATTGTTTGACATAATTATAAAATCACACGGAGACAAAGGTAGAAACGGAACTTTTACCCTCATTAACTTGGTAATGCCACAACGTATACTTTTGAACTCAGGCTATTCGATGATTGTCGCGCTTGTCTGGACTGCACTTTTTCATTTGAATGATTTTTTCTTCAATGCAGCCGAAGTCGCGCCACTCGTGAGCCTAATCTTTCTGCCCGCTGTCTTGCGACCAGTTGCTGTGCTCCTTTTTTGGAATCCCTGGCGCCGTTGGGCTTATGCTGGGCTCCGCGCTTACCATACCCATAATCGAGACCCTCAACGTTTCTTTGGTATTAACGATACTCTCTAACGGTTTAGTTGCATGGGTTGTGCTCGCCTTTATGCGACTAATGCCTATCTACCGATCTGAGCTTACCGCCGATATGTCTGGACTAACCTTGCGGACAGTTATTGTTCTCGCATCACTAACCGCGCTAGTAAGCTCCCTAACAAATTCGTTCATTTTTTCACTATCACCAGATCTCTCAGAGTCTTCGGGTCTAGTCTTATTTATGCTTGTAGGCGATACGATTGGCGCGCTCCTGATGCTCTATTTACTATCGATATTTTCGCAGCTTGTTTCTAAGCATTTTAGATAGAAAAGCGCTTTTTTTCCCTCCCGCAGCCCCCCCACTTATATTGTGGTATAGCAAATTTCTATAGATTTGTTACACTAGTGAGTACTATTTTGCACTCATGCACTAGTCAGTTCATCTAAGGTGTCCAATGAAAAAAGATCTTCCTTACTTACGCTTTCTGAATTTAGCGAGAGCACTCGAGGAGATGCCGAAGTTCCCAGCACTCGACGCCGTTGAAAGCGGCCTACTCAACGCTTGTTCAATCGCATGGTACCAAGACCGCAAGCTCGCGACGATGGAGGCCCTCGAGGCAATGCCCGAGATTTCCCAACGCACAAAGCATAGTCGTCTAAAAATTCTCGCCGACAAAGGCATGATTAAGGTCGAGAGTGATGAGTACGACGCGCGCGTGAAATATGTTGTGCCTACTGCTTTAGCGCTGAAGTATTATGAAACGCTCGGTAAATATTTAGCGAAATCACAGGCGACCTAGCCTGGTTCTTTTTTAGAAGCCGAGGGGGTTCTCCTCTTGGCTTTTTTCTGCCAAATCTCACTTTCCGAACTCGCCGCTTAGGTCTATTTCTTGCCTGGATATTTGATGTCTGGTGGTTTGCTTGCGCGCATAAAAAAGCCAGCTCTGTTATGAGCTGGCTTTTGCTTTTAAGGGGTCTGGCCCCTTTCTGTTAGGCTCTGATCTGTCCTTTAGCCAGAGTCTGCGCCGCATTGGCTTGTCTATATCTACATCCTCAGCAAGCTGACTACGGACAATGAACCTGCCCCTGTCCTGCTCCAAGTCAGTGAGCAGCCTAGCGAAGTCTACAATTGCGTCTACTGTCTGCGACTCAAAGGTGAAGTATGCAGGCATCGAAGCATGCTGCGACTTAACCACTCCCGCATCTAACGAGAATCGCTTACACAGGCTTTGGCTACCACTTCTTAGAATTGAGATGTTGTGCATACATGCCCTCTGCTTTGAAGAGCATAGTAGTGCAAACCCTTCTGCAAAACACCCACGCACAAAAAAAGCCAACCCCGTTAAGAGCTGGCTTTTCTTGGTTCTAATTGACCTATGTACGGCCTAAATCTAGGAGACTGCCGCCTAATCTTTAGATGAAGTCAGCAAAGTTCGCCGCTGTCAGTGATGTAGCGTCCGAAACACCTGTTAGGGTCATTATAACTGTTACGTCTGCAGCCACTATCGCTGTACCAGCAGTATCAGCGGTTAATAAGGCTATTACCGTATCTACTCCATTGTCCACAGCAATGTAAAAGACATTATCAGCAGCGACGTTTACTGTTAAATCATTCGCTCCAGCTGTGGCGACATTAGCAATTCCGGCTGCGTCTAAGGTAGCTGCATTGTCAGCGATAGTGACAAAGCCAACGTCTACAATATCTGCCGCCCCACCGGTGCCGTTCAGATTAACTCCAGACATTAGGTTGCCGGCTGTTATTCCGGTACCAGCTGCTGCGCTTGTTGTGAGATCAATAATATCACCGGCAGTGAAATCAGTAACCACGTCAACCCCATCAGTTGTTCCGTCACCATTACGGACAAACGTGTCCACTCCGGCACCACCGGTCAATACGTCGTTTCCAGCACCGCCAGTGAGCGAACTAATCTTTAACCCCCATAACCCACTAATTAAAATCACTAATCTGCAACAAAACCCATCAATCTAAACCTTTTATTCCATATTTTGCACAAATCCAGCAAAAACACGGCCCAATCCAGTCCTAAAATGAATAATAATCACCAAGTTAAAAGAAAAGTTTTATCCCCAACCATTGATATTCTGCACAAAAAACAGCCCAAACCCGCCCCATCAAGCGAATTTAGACCTCGTCTAAAAACGCCTCAACAGCGCCTTCGAACTCCGACCCTGTCCAGTTACGCCTAAACCGTTCTACGTCTTTGCGATAGGCTCGCTTTGCCTGCCATGCGCGCTTGTAGGGCTGCATGGCGTCTAGGTCGAGAACGCACAGGCGGTTGCTTTGGTAGATGAAATTGCTGATTTTCATGTCGCCGTGGGCTGCATTAGCGCGGCGTAATAGAGCGAAGAGCCGATCGAACTCGGCGAGAAGGGTAGGAAAGTCGTGCTGGTTGATGTCGCCAGTCTGGAGCTGACGGAGCAGGTTGTCACCCGGGTGACAAAGACTGAGGTAATAGGCGCCGTGATTTAAGGCGCCGAGGGAGCGGTTCTCGATAAATGCGAGGGGCATGGCGGTGAGAATGCCGTTTTGCAGCAGCCAGCGGGCGGCGTCGAAGCTGCGACGCGCGCGCGTGGTGCGCCACAGGCGGGTAAAGCCGTGGAGCAACGATTTACGGTTATAGCGCTTGATCACAAGGGCAATTCCGTTAACCGTTATCTTGGCGACGGTGGTGGTGCGGTCGTGTTTAATGATCTCGCCTGCCTGAATAGCGGCATCGGGATTTTGCAGCAGGTTGGCGAGAGAAGCGGCGAATTGCTGCGAGAACGCCTGCGCGGGCTCGCGCGAACCGAGCTCGGTGATGGCTGCCAGGTCTACGGCAAAATAGGCATGCTTTTCTGGCTGTCGATAACACGCTGCCGCGGCGTTAACGCCGCCGTCTTCGTCGGGCGCAAGCGGTTTTTCGTTGGGAATAAGCGAGTCTTCGAAGGCAGTTAGTGCATCCGCTAGCGCGTGGGGATTAAGTAACGTCTTCATGCGGCGTCGCCATGGCGTTTGTGCAGCGAGCGAGCCTTAGTCGCCACGGCCTGCCAAAAATCGGCATTGACCGTCGCGGCATGCCGCAGCCCTTGTGCCTCATAGGCGCGCACGAAGCGCAGCAGGTCGCGCGTGGATAAATTGAGATGAAGGCACGAGTAATAAAGACTGCCAATGTCTTTAACGAGCCAGCGCCTGCGCAGCCTAGGGCTCGAAAAAGCGCGGTGTAAATCAATAAGCGACACGCGCAGATCGGGTTCGTTTTCGTGCAGTAAAAAATGACATAAATACAAATCGCGGTGGCACATGCCGTGGCTGTGTAGCGCGTGGGCTACCGAGGCAACGCGCTTAATGAGCGCACGCTTGATAGCGGGCGATGGCGGCTGCGTTAGCCATTTTTTGCCAAGGTCTTCGAGACTTATGGTGTCGTTAAGGTCTTGGGTCACCAGGTACGAGCGGCGCGTGGCGGGGTTAACTCCTACGACACCGTAGGCGACAGGATGAAGCGTAGGCACACCAAGACTAGTTAACCGCTCGACAGCGCGCCATTCGTTTTCGGCATCGACTATTGGCCAGCGCAAATGAAAAAGATTTTTGGCGATCTCGCGCCAGCCTACGCCAAAATGTAATTTGGCAAAATAGTGGCGGCCATTGAGGTCAAAGCGAAAAGTTTTGCGGCCATCGACCGACCGAAAAACTTCGCCCTGCACCGATTGCAGTTTGTCGAAGGGATCGCCGCCTGCGAAAAATTCTTTAAACTCGCTATTCGCGTAACGCATGAAGGTTCTACCCGCGCGGGGTTCCGTTCTCAAATCGCTGAATAAAATCGGCCGCGGCTTGCGGCATGGTGTAGAGGCTGTCGTCGGCGCCGTACGCTAAGCCGTTTGCCGACCAGTCGGCGGTGGGCAGTTTGCCGAGCGT
>Ga0228664_1000128_pt1 | contig 53313 bp, 40 predicted proteins | sample 78DmetaG_FD_183029 | JGI IMG/M metagenome (GOLD analysis project Ga0228664, IMG submission 183029) | Seawater microbial communities from Monterey Bay, California, United States - 78D | ecosystem: Environmental > Aquatic > Marine > Coastal | place: USA: California | collected 2016-09-26 | reverse complement strand
TTCGATGAAATGAATATGCGATGTGTGAGCCTGCTTCTCAATGCACGTGAGCGTGAGAATTACGTATATAAGGTGCGTTAATGCACATACTTCTCTCGTCTCCGCACCGCCCTCACGGGGGCGCGACCAACCCTCCAGATCGCGTGAGCAAACTGCCGATTTTGTAACATTTTGGGCGGCTGCGGGGCGCACTACCCAAAACACCCCACCCAAAAAAAACCCGCACCCCGCCTAGGATGCGACTCGCAAACAGCGATCCGCGCTTCCCCAAGGAAACCGCGCCGCCACCGCGTGGGTTTTTTCTGCATGAATATAATGGGCGGGCCAAAGGAGCGGGATCCAAGATCACAGGCCCCCATCCCAAGGGGGGCGCTACGCCTCGCCCTTGCCCTTCACAAACCCCAAGAACGCCGCCTCGGCCGAACGCAGCCGCGGCCGCCCCGAGGCGTGCCAATATCCGCGCCACTCCGCCTCTAGGGCATAGACGTCCCAACCGGGGGCCAAGGCGCGGGCCTTTTCCAGCGTCGCAGGCGACAGGCTCGGCCCGCCCTGCCCCGCGACCTCCCGCTCGATCATCCGCGCCCGAGACGAAAAGCGGATCTTGTCGCCCTCGATCTCTTCGATGTGGTAATCGGGCAGCGGGTCGGCGGCGATCATCTCACGGACCATGGCGCGAAACACCCGCCGGGGCGAGGCCGATCCCGACTTCTTTAACAAGACATCCACCGAGATCACCCAAGCCTCTTGGCGCCCGCAATGTTTGCGCGCGATCTCATAAAGCCGCCGCTCCAGTGGTTTGCGCAAAGAGAAATACTCACGACTCAGCGTCAGGACCGATTTCGACAGCACCGCCTCATAGAGCCACTCCGACAACGTCACCGCCACCGACACCATGCGCCCGCCCTTAGAGGCGCGCACAATTTCCCACCGCTCAATCAGGCCAAAGCCGCTGGTGATCTCGCGCCCGCCGACTTCGATGTTGGTGGTGATGCGCGTGCCCGCCAGCCGCTCAAACGCGTCGCGCAGCCGCCGGTACGCATCCCCCGAGGTTTCGCGCCCCGTGGCCACCAACAGATCATGGGCCCGCAGATGCAGCGTGCGCGCCGTGGCCCGCCCCGCATTGACCGCCGCCATCAATTGGCTGATGCAAAAGATCAAGATGTCTTTGTCGTGGATCGTCGCCAATCCGCGCACACTTGGGGTGACGGTGATCTCGGTATCATTATGCGTATAGTTCAGGATCCGGCGGTCCGGCCGCGTGCTGAGCGAAAAGAGGGGATGCTCCATCGATGCAAGGTCATCCTTGGGGATGGCGCTCAAGACATCACATACGAAGAAGCCTCCGCCGGAAGCGGGGGTTAGGGCGGTCACTGTCTGGCTCACTGCTCGGCCTCCTCCCCGACCTTACGGATCAAGGGGCGACTCATTATCGTGGTTTTAGTGACACCCACCCTAGAGTTATCCACAACACCTGTGAACCCCGCCCCGCCGCCTGCGCCAAAATCTATCGGGGGATCAGAGTCGCCTGTGCGTGGTTTCAGAGTCGCTTTAACGTGGGTTCAGAGTCACCCCCCCAAAAAAAGCTCAACAAGAATAATCCTTTGCACACCAGATTTAGAGGCGTAACACATAGATAACACAAATCTAACAGACACTCTTTAGCCACACACCCAGACCCACTGTTGGAATTTGCTAAGAAAATCAGAGAAAAACATCGCCACTTGCTGTCTTTTCTTCCATGTGCCGTGTTTTTGCGTATACTGGGCAAAACACAATACATCGGCAGGACCCAAGGAGTATGTCACGCATGTTACCTCCTTATTTCAATATCGACCCAGATGCGGCCTTGGCCGAATTGGACGCCCCCGTAGGCAGCGCAGGGTTTGCCAATATCGCCGGGGCCTGTGCCCAAGGTCGCAATGATCTGGCCTCTCGCGGGTTGAACGCAGAGGGGCAAAAAACCCTCCGCCTGTTCTCCACATGGGAGATTACCCGCTATCTAATCCCCGTGGCCCAAGCCCACTTTCGCCGTGTCCTCAAATCCCATCCCGATCTGCCCCAAGGCACATCTGAAACCGAAGGCGGCGCCAAGTGGTTCACCCTTGATGAGGTCCTGCGCCTGCGCGCGCATTTCGCCCAAGAGGGATCAAAGGCCAAAGAATACCTGCCCTACCGTCCCGCAGGATTGCCTGCCAAAATGGTGGCCGTCGCGAATTTTAAGGGCGGGGTTGGCAAAACTTCAACGGCGGCGCATTTGGCGATGTCCGCCGCCCTTGATGGCTACAAGGTCCTGGTGATTGACCTCGATAGCCAAGGCTCCATGACATCGATCTTTGGCGGCAAAGTTGAGGACGAATGGCAGACCGTGTTTCCGTTGTTGGCGCGCCACTACGCAGAACACCTGCAATCCGACAACCAGCGCCGCGTAGACCGGGGCGAGGCGCCCGTCCCCATGGACGACACCCTGACCGAAGCCTTGGGTGTCGGCACGCGCGATCTGATCCAATCCACCCATTGGCCCAATATCGACCTGATCGGGGCGCAGCTGAACCTGTATTGGGCTGAGTTCCAGATCCCCGTCTGGCGGATGGCCGGGCGCGGGTGGAAGTTGTGGGATGCCCTGACCGACCGGCTTGAGGCCGACGGTGTGCTGGACACCTATGACCTGATCTTCATCGACACCCCCCCTGCCCTTGGCTACCTCACGATCAATGGGTTGGCTGCGGCGGATATCCTGTTGGTGCCCCTTGGTGCGTCTTTCCTTGAGTTCGACAGCACGGGGCGGTTTTTCGACATGCTCCATTCCACCTTTGCCTCCATCGAAGAGGGCGAAAACATCGCCGCCCGCGCCCTTGGCCGGCCTGAGATGGCGTTTGAGTGGGATGCTGTGCGCGCCGTTTTGACCCGCCACGACGAAAGCCAGCAGGCGGAACTGGCCGCATTGATGCAGGCCTATCTTGGTAAAACACTTTCGCCGCACCGTCAGGGGTTCACAGCCCTGATCGGTCAAGCGGGTGAACAGGTGTCAGGCATCTACGAGGCCGATTACCGCGACTTTAACCGTGAAACCTATGCCCGTGGCCGCGAAACCTTTGATGCGACCTACGCCGCCTTCAAAAAGCTTCTGCTGGGGGTGTGGCGCCGCGATGAACTGGCCATGCAGCAGGCTGCGGAATGAGCACGATCGCCGCCTTCGACCTGCCTCAGCCAGCGCACCCGTCAAAATAGACCCTAACCAAGGCATTCTGAGGCGGAAGAAACCCCTAGGCGCAGTCTTTGCTCCCCGCTAGGCTTCGCCCCCGATCCAGGAGGACACCCAAATGGCCAAACGCAAACGTCTCAGCCCCGCGGCCGCCCTATCCCCGCAGGCGGCATCCGCACCAGACGCCAAGGCATCGCCCTTTCCCAGCCCCTCCATTGCGCCGCCCCCGATCGCTCAAGTCAGTGCACAAGCCGCCAGCACCGCCGCCCTGACCGAGCTGTCGGACATGGTTACCGAGGCGCGCGCCTCGGGCCGCCTGTTAGAGGCGTTGCCCCTAGAGGCCATCGAAATGCACCACATTCTGCGCGACCGCATGGGGATGTATGGCGAAGAGCTAGAGGTCCTTGTGGCCTCGTTGCGCGCACGGGGGCAAAGCACCCCGATTGAGGTCACCCCCCTGCCCGACCAACCGGGGCGGTATGGGTTGATCTCGGGGTACCGGCGGATGGCGGCGCTGCGCAAACTGGCCGCTGAGGACCCGGCCTTTGGCACCGTAAAGGCACAGGTGATTTCGCATGGCTCGGCGCAGGCGGCTTATGTGGCCATGGTCGAGGAAAACGAGGTCCGGGTTGATCTGTCCCCCTATGAGCGGGCCCATATGGTGGTGCGTGCGCTGGAAAACGGTCTGTTTTCCGATGAAAAAGACGCGCTGCAAACGCTCTATGAACATGTGACGCGGTCTAAACGGTCTCGGATCAAGGCGCTGATGCCGTTGGTGCGGGCCTTGGGTGACAGCCTGCGCCACCCTGCCCACCTGTCTGAGCGCATGGGCCTTGCGCTGGTCAAAGCAGTGACCGCCGATGCCGAATTGGGCGTGCGCTTGCGCGATCTATTGGCCGCCCAAGCGGAGGTCAGCCCCGCGGAAGAGGCCGCGTTAATGGAGCGTGTCTTGGGCGATAAACCGGTGCTTCAAAGCCAAGTCGAGACCGCGGCAGAACAGGCCCAAGAGGCCAAGGAATTGGCCGAGGCCCCCGTGGTCAAACCGCGCCGCCCGCAGGTAAGTTTTGAGCCTAATAAGGGACTTTTGCAGGTCACGGGTGCGGATGATGCTTTGTTCGAAGCGGTCAAAAGACTGGTCCGTGACTTTGATGACGACTTCGTAGAATAGGTCAGTTGTATTGACCCATTGTTGCGCGTGCGCAACAATGGGTCCGGTTTGATACCTATTTTGCAAGCGCCCCGCCCTGCCCTATTGGGTGTATCCCACCACAATCTCTGAGACGATCTGCTGGTCCGCGCCATAGCTGCCGCCGGGCTTAAGATAGATCAAAAGGCTGCCGTTATCCGGCGCCGTATAGGCCGCAAAGCTTGCGGTCAGTTCGCGCCAGCCTTGGGACAAAGGCGCGTCATCGATGCCAAAGATCAACGTGCGGGTGGTTTCGGCGTCTGTGTTCCAAGCATCCCCGTCCGGCGTATCGGGGCCGTGTTGGAAATAAAGCCGCAGGCTATAGCTGGTCAGGTCCGCCGCCTCGGCCCCATCGGCGCGCAAACGGCCCATCAGGGTCTCAACCCGACTGCCCGCGCGCAAATAAAGCCCGGTGTCCAACCACGTCAGGGCAGGATCGGCCCCGGTGTCGCTGGCCCCGGTGTGGGCATCACCCACCGCCCCATGGGCGCGTGACAGCGTCACCCAGCGCTGATCGGTATAGGCAATCCAGCGCCCCCCCAGTTCAGCGTGATGCGGGACGTGGGCCCCAGATGGAAAGCTGACCATGCCACTGTCGGCATCCACCTCTAGGCCGGTAAACCATGTGGTCCCATCCCCGCTGACCTTGACGGAGAAATTATCGCTGCCCGCCAGCCCCATTTCTGCGCGCCCCGACCAGTTGCTTTGGTACAAAAGGCTTGCGGTCTCAGAGGCATCTGCCTTGTTGATTTTCAACTGGTGCCCCGCGCCTTCGTGGCTGAGCAGGGTGTTGGGCGCGGATACAGCAAGGCGGTTGGTGCTATCGGCGGTGGTGTTCACACCCAAGGTTTCGACCGCGTTGCCGGGCAAAACCCATGTGCTGCCGTCATAGACCCATTCGATCAGCGTGTCCGTGGCGCGCGTGGTCCACCCCGGCAAGGGCACGATGACGGTCCAGCCGCTGTCCTCCCACACGGCGATGGCGCCATCGAGGCCCGTCCAATCGCCTGTGCCGCCCGTGCCCACCACATAGCGCGCGCCTTGGGCAGGGTCTTCGGGGGGGGTCGTGCGCCCCACCTCGGTCACGGTGGGTTGGACGATAACGTCTAGGGTGCGAATGGCCTCATTATGGGTGACGTGTTTTTGGGCCTGTGCAGGCTGAATATAAGGCAATGACAAGATAAGAGACGAGTCAGACAATGTGACCTCCACAAGAATTGAACCAGCATGTGCGTGTAATAAGAGATGCGAAATGTCGGGCTGAGCAGTTAACAGAATGTTAATTTTCTACGTTTGCGCGGGGGGCGTGTATCCCTCTGGTGGGGGCAATGCGGGGTTGTGCTGGAAAAGGGCGCGCGCCCGCAGTACCAAGGCGCCAACGCGATGGGTTTTGCCCGCCTATACCTCTGATCTTTTGTCCAAGGACGTCCCGATATGACCGACATGCCCAACACCCCAAACCCGACCATCACCGTGGGCCCAAAGGCCGCGCCGGTTGTGTTTGATAACGCGGCCCCTGTGTCGTTCATTCTGGGCCCGTGCCAGATGGAAAGCCGGGGCCATGCCCTGATGATGGCGGGCCAAATCAAAGAAATCGCGGACCGTGTGGGCGTGTCGGCGGTGTTCAAAGCGTCCTACGACAAAGCCAACCGCACCAGCCTGTCGGGCAAGCGTGGTATCGGGATGGAGGCCGCGCTTGAGGTCTTTGCGGAGATCAAATCCACCTTTGGGATGGCCGTGTTGACGGATGTGCATGAGCCGCACCATTGCGCGACCGTGGCTGAGGTGGTCGATATCCTGCAAATTCCTGCCTTTTTGAGCCGCCAGACCGATCTGTTGGTCGCGGCCGCCAAAACGGGGCGTGTCGTAAACATCAAAAAGGGGCAGTTTCTGGCCCCGTGGGACATGGCCAATGCGGTGTCCAAGGTGGTGAACTCTGGCGCGCGGGATGTGATGTTGACCGAACGCGGCGCGAGCTTTGGCTACAACACGCTGGTCACTGATTTCCGCGGCCTGCCGGAAATGGCGCGCACCGGGGCGCCGGTGATTTTTGATGCGACCCATTCGGTGCAACAGCCGGGCGGGCAGGGCGGTAGTTCGGGCGGGCAGCGCGAATATGTGCCCGTTTTGGCGCGTGCGGCGGTGGCAGTGGGTGTGGCGGGTGTCTTTATCGAGACCCACGAAAACCCCGATGCGGCCCCCTCGGACGGGCCCAACATGGTGCCGTTGGATCAGTTGGAAACGTTGCTGAGCCAGCTCAAGGCGCTGGATGCCGTGGCCAAGCCGATGATCGCGGCAGGCTAGGCGGGTCGGGCAGAGGCGGGCAGGGGCCAATTGACCTCTGCCCTGTGCGTGCCCATAACCGCGTCATGACGCATACACCCCCCCTTGCCCCGACCGCTGCGGCGGATATCGCCCGCGAAGTCCTTATGACCGAGAGCGCGGCACTGGCGACCTTGGCGGCTGACTTGCCCGCCGATTTTGCCGATGTCGTTGCCCTGATTGCGCAGGCTGAGGGGCGGGTCATCGTTTCGGGCATGGGGAAATCGGGGCACATCGGGGCCAAGATCGTGGCGACGCTGGCCTCGACGGGGACGCCTGCGCAGTTCGTTCATCCCGGTGAGGCGTCGCATGGCGATTTGGGCATGATCACGCGGGCAGATGTGTGTGTGTTACTGTCTAACTCAGGCGAAACCGCCGAGTTGAAGGATATCTTGGGGCATTGTCTGCGGTTCAAAGTGCCGCTTGTGGCGCTGACCTCGAATGGGCAAAGCACGCTTGCCCAGGCCGCGACCTACCGGCTGACCCTGCCCAAGCTGTCTGAGGCCTGTGGCATCGGCATGGTGCCCACCACATCCACCACGCTGGCCTTGGCCATGGGGGATGCGCTTGCGGTGGCATTGTTGCGGGGACGGGGGTTCACGGCCGAAGATTTCGCGGTGTTCCACCCCGGCGGCAAGCTGGGGGCGCAGATGGCAAAGGTCGCGGACCTGATGCATACGGGCGATGAAATGCCATTAGTGCAGGCTGGCACACCGATGCCAGAGGCGTTGTTGGAGATGACCTCTAAGGGGTTCGGGATCACCGGTGTGATCGACGGCGCGCGGCTTGCGGGTGTTGTCACGGATGGTGATTTGCGGCGCAATATGGCGGTGCTGATGGGCAAAACCGCCGGTGAGGTCGCCACGCGCGATCCGCGCACCGTAACGCCGGATACTTTGGCCGCGGCCGCCTTGGCCATGATGCAAAGCGCAAAGATCTCGGTGTTGATGGTGACCGAGGGGGATGCGCCGGTGGGCATCTTGCACATCCATGATTTGCTGCGGGCAGGCGTCGCCTAGGGCGGCAGGAAAGGACACCCCATGAAAACCACAATCCTGATCCCCGCGCGCTATGCCTCGACCCGGTATCCGGGCAAACCCTTGGCCGAAATGGTACAGGCCGACGGCAGCCGCAAAAGCCTGATCCAGATGACATGGGAAGCGGCCCAAGGGATTGCGGGGGTCGACGCGGTGTATGTGGCCACGGATGACGACCGGATTGCGGATGCGGCCCGCAGCTTTGGCGCTGAGGTTATTATGACCGCGCTTGAGGCTGAGAACGGCACCGCGCGGTGCGCTGAAGCCCTAAAAAATGCCTGTTTAGAGACTGATTTGGTGGTGAACCTGCAAGGCGACGCCCCTCTGACACCCCCATGGTTCCTAGAGGCGTTGATCGCTGCGATGGCCGCCAACCCGGATGCGCAGGTCGCGACGCCGGTCCTGCGGTGTGATGCGGCGACGTACGGCATGTTCCGTGAGGATCGCGCTGCGGGTCGGGTCGGGGGCACAACAGCGGTGTTTGATGCCGAAAACCGGGCGCTCTACTTTTCAAAGGAAGTGATCCCCTACATCGATCCGGGCAAAGTCCCCGATCCGATCCCGGTGTTTCACCACGTGGGCGTCTATGCCTATCGTCCCGCCGCTTTGGCCCAATACATCACATGGCCCGAGGGCACGCTTGAGGGCCGTGAAGGCCTGGAGCAGCTTCGGTTTGTGGAAAACGGCACGCCAGTGATGTGCGTTGAGGTGGATGCCCGTGGCCGCGTGTTTTGGGAGCTGAACAACCCCGAAGACATCGCCCGCATTGAGGCGGTGTTGCAGGGCGCCTGAGGCGGGGTTCAGACGTTTGGGTACAGTTTGCCCACCCGTGGGGGAGGGGCTTTGGGCTAAAACAGTGTCTAATGTACAGATTTTTAGCCCAAAGCTGACGGCTTATTCCTTAAGCAGCCCTTCGAGATATTGCCCGTAGTCGTTTTTCTTGAACATCTCGGCGCGCTCTTTCAGGTCATCGGCACTGATCCAGCCCATTTCATAGGCGATTTCATCGGGGCAGCCGGCCTGCATGCCCTGCCGGGTTTGCAGGGTCCGCACAAAATTGCCCGCATCCAGCAAGGAGCCGTGGGTGCCCGTGTCCAGCCACGCATAACCCCGACCCATTTTCTGCACGCTCAGGGTGCCCTCATGTAGGTAGGTTTCCAGCAGAGTTGTGATTTCCAACTCTCCCCGCGCGGAGGGTTGGACGCGGCGTGCGCGGGCAGGGGCCGTGCCGTCCAGAAAATAAAGCCCCGTCACCGCGTAGTTTGACGGGGGAACCTCGGGTTTTTCGATGATCTGGCGCACCGAGCCGTCAGGATCAAACCCCACCACGCCGTAGCGTTCGGGATCGGCCACGTGATAGCCAAAGACCGTGCCGCCGGGTTCTCCGGTTTCGGCGGCGGCCATCATCTCGGGCAGCCCGTGGCCGTAAAAAATGTTGTCGCCCAGCACCATTGCGGAGGGCGCGCCGTCGAGGAAATCTTCGGCCAGCAGATAAGCCTGCGCCAGCCCATCGGGCGAGGGTTGTACGATATAGGTCAGTGAGATTCCCCACTGGCTGCCGTCGCCTAAGGTGCGCTTGAACTGATCTTGGTCCTGAGGGGTGGTGATCATCGCGATCTCGCGGATACCGGCCAGCATCAGGACCGACAGGGGGTAATAGATCATCGGTTTGTCATAGATCGGCAAAAGCTGTTTCGAGATTCCGATTGTGATCGGATACAGCCGTGTGCCGGAGCCGCCAGCAAGAATAATGCCTTTGCGTTTCATGGGGTCACTTCCTTTAAAATTTCTTGGATGCCTACGCGCCAATCAGGGCGCGAGAGGCCAAAAACAGTCTCTAACGTGGTGCAATCCATCCGAGAGTTCAGCGGCCGCGTTGCGGGTGTGGGATAATCAGAGGAGGGGATATCGGTGATCGTGCAGGGATGCCCCGCCGCCGTCATCACCGCCCGGGCAACATCGGCCCATGACGCGTCTGGCGCGCCGGAAAAATGGTAGGTGCCGCCCTTGGTGGGGTCTGTGATCAAGGCTCGTGCAATGGTGTGGCAGGCCTGTGCGATGGCGCGCGCCGGGGTCAGCCCGCCGATCTGGTCGGCCACCACGGTCAGGTGATCCCGCTCTGCGCCAAGGCGGTGCATCGTTTTGACGAAGTTGTTGCCATGGGCCGACACCACCCAAGAGGTCCGCAGGATCACATGCGGCCCGCGTGCCGCGCGCACCGCGGTTTCGCCCGCCAGTTTTGACCGCCCATAGGCCCCCAGGGGGCCGGTCGGTGCATCCGGGGCCCAAGGGGCCGTGCCCCCGCCCGAAAATACATAATCGGTCGAGATATGGACAAGCGGGATGCCCAGTTCGGCGCAGGTTTGGGCCATGGCACCGGGGGAGTCGGCGTTGATGGTGGTGGCCGTTGCCTCATCCTGTTCGGCGGCATCAACGGCCGTGTAGGCCGCGGCGTTGATCACCGCGCGGGGGCGGTGGGTCCGGATGGCGGCCGCGCAAGCGGCTGGGTCCGTAAGGTCGGCCTGATCCCGCCCCAAGCAGGTGACATCGGGCAGGGGGGCCAGTTCTTGGGCCACTTGGCCGGTTTTGCCGAACACAAGGATCATGCGGAGGCCTTTGGTGCCGTGACCCCGCCCAACCGTTCGCCCACGCCGTGGCGGGTTTGCAGGGGCCGCCACCACGCCTCATTGTCGAGATACCAGCGTACGGTTTTGGCCAACCCTTCCTCAACCGTGACAGAGGGCCGCCAGCCCAGTTCTTCCGCAATGCGCGACGGGTCAATCGCGTAGCGCGCGTCGTGGCCGGGGCGGTCGGTGACAAAGGTGATCTGATCCGCATAAGACCCATCCGCCTTTGGCTGCATCTCATCGAGGATGGTGCAAAGGGTTTGGACCAGTTCTAGGTTGGTGCGCTCATTTTCGCCGCCGATGTTGTAGCTGCGCCCCACAGCGCCCTTGGCCAGGACGGTCAGCAAGGCGTCGGCGTGGTCTTCGACATAAAGCCAGTCGCGCACGTTCGATCCATCGCCATAGATGGGCAGCGGTTTGCCCGCCAGCGCGTTCAAGATCACCACAGGGATCAGCTTTTCGGGGAAATGGTAGGGGCCGTAGTTGTTGGAGCAATTCGTCATCACGATCGGCAGGCCATAGGTTTCGTGCCATGCGCGCACAAGATGGTCACTGGCCGCCTTGGAGGCTGAATAGGGCGAGCGGGGATCGTAGGAAGTGGTTTCGGTGAACTGGCCCGTTTTGCCCAAGGATCCAAACACCTCATCGGTCGAGATATGGTGAAAACGGAACGCATCGGAGCGGCCTTGGGCGACCCACGCGGCGCGCGCGGCTTCCAGCATGTGGTAGGTGCCGGTGATGTTGGTTTCGATGAAATCGCCGGGGCCGTCGATGGACCGATCCACGTGGGATTCTGCGGCCAGATGCATGACTGCATCGGGCGTATGGGTGGCAAAAACACGGTCCAGCGCGGCGCGGTCGCGGATATCGGCCTGCACAAAGGTGTAGTTTGGTGCATCCGCTACGGAGGCCACATTTTCGAGGCAAGCGGCATAGGTCAGCGCATCAAGGTTGATGACATCGTGGCCCGCCGCCACCGCTTGGCGCACAACCGCAGATCCGATGAAGCCGGCCCCGCCGGTGACAAGAAGTTTCATGGCTTAGTCCTCAAATATGAAGGGGCTGTCAAAATCGGCGAGGGCAGGGGCGTCGCGGTCCTTGTCAGAGGTGATGACATCCCCGTCCCAGTTCCAATCAATGCCGCAACTGTCCCAGCGCACGCCCCCATCAGAGGCCGGCGCGTAATAATTGGTGCATTTATAGATGATCTCGCTGTCGGGTTGCCGGGTCATGAACCCATGGGCAAAGCCGGGCGGCACCCACAGCATCACGCCGTTTTCAAAGCTGAGTTCCTCGCCCAGCCAGTGCCCATACGTGGGAGAGCTTTTGCGTATATCGACAGTGACATCAAAGATCGCGCCGCGTCCGCAGCGCACCAGTTTTCCTTGCGCGTCGGGGGGGGCCTGAAAGTGTAGCCCGCGCACCGTGCCGACCTGCGCGGACAGCGAATGGTTGTCTTGGACAAAGTCCAGATCAAGGCCCGCGTCCGCAAAGGTGCGCTTGTTCCATGTCTCACTGAAAAAGCCGCGGGCATCGCCAAATCGCTTGGGGCTAAGGCGTAAGACGCCGTGTAGGGAGGTGGGTTCAATCAACATGGTTTTGTCTCTATTTTGTGGAATTTTGGTCTTATGGGGCCCTCCCGCCCCTGGGTCACAGTGTTGGTGCTGGATTAGCCCTTGGCACCCTGACCGCGCGCATAGATGTCTTCGTAGCGCACGATGTCGTCCTCGCCGAAATAGGTGCCGGTTTGCACTTCGATCAGGACCATGGGCGCGTCGGTTTTGTTGGCCATGCGGTGTTTGACCCCAAGGGGGATGAACACACTTTCATTGGCCGGAACCTGCTTGATGGTGCCGCCGATGGTGACCTCGGCCACGCCCTCGACCACGATCCAATGCTCAGACCGGTGTTCGTGGCTTTGCAGGCTGAGCTGCGCGCCAGGGTTCACGTGGATGCGTTTGACTTGGAAAATGTCACCAATCACGAGGCTTTCGAACCAACCCCAAGGGCGGTGATCCTTGGGGAATTCGGTGGCTTGGGGGGCCTTTTGCGCCTTTAGGGCGGCGACGGCCTGTTTGACCTCTTGGGCGCGGGCGAGGGGGGCGACCAGAACTGCATCGGGCATGGCCACGGCCACCATATCCTCTAGCCCGATCCCGATAAGGGTTTGTGCAGTGCTTTCGGCGCGCAGCAACGATCCGGTGCAGTTGATTGCGGTAGCGGGGCCATGGGTGGCGTTGCCCGCATCATCGACGCCCATTTCGATGCGCACGGCTTCCCATCCGCCCAAATCGGACCAGCCCGCAGAAAACGGCACGACCGACAGGTTGGGCGCGCGTTCCATCACGGCATAATCGATTGAGATATCGGGGGCGGTTTCCCATGCGGCAGGGTCTAGCCGCAGGAACCCCAGATCGGTTTGCGCGGTCTTAAGGGCCGCGGTGACGGGGGCCACGACGTCGGGGGCGTGGGCGGCAAAGGCGGCCTCAAGCACATCGGCGCGGGCCAAGAATAGCCCCGCGTTCCATAGGAAATTGCCCGCCGCCAGCATATGCGCGGCGGCCTCGGCATCGGGTTTTTCGACAAAGCGGGTCAGGGGCGTGGCGTGGGCCTCTGCTGGTGCTGCAGCGACTTCAAGATAGCCATAGCCCGTTTCGGGCCGGTCAGGGGTGATGCCAAAGGTAACGATCTGGCCAGATTGCGCGGCCGCCACACCGGCCTGTACCGCTGCGCGGAAGGCGGCGGCGTCGGGGACGACGTGATCGGCGGGCGCAACCAGTACCAAAGCCTCGGGGTCGCAGGTGCGCACATGGGCGACGGCGGCCAAAACCGCAGGGGCGGTGTTGCGCGCGGAGGGTTCAATCAGCACCGCACCGGGGTCGATTCCGGCCTGTTGCAGCTGTTCGACGACGATAAAGCGAAAATCACTGCCCGTGACGACAACGGGGGGGGCAAAGCCGGGGGCATGGGTGCGCCGGGCAGATGCTTGAAAGAGCGTTTCATCGCCCACAAGGGGGACAAATTGTTTGGGGTAGCTTTTGCGAGACAGGGGCCAAAGGCGGGTGCCCGAGCCTCCACATAATAAAATAGGTGTAATCATATTTTGGCCCAATCGACGGCTGGCATTTACCTTTTGTTATGCCGCGCGGTCTGAGCGCGCGCAAATGGTTAAGGGATATGGCGACGATGCGCGGCCATCATGTCACGCTTGGGGGCGGGAACATGACCAAATCGGGGCATGTTTCAAATTTTCGTATAATCAATCTTATGTATTGTTAACGTAATTGTGCGCAGGCTTACCCCCGCATGGGCGCAGAATTTTCGTTGCGGTGCGGGCCAAAGATATGGTCCCTTGGGGAAAATATTTTGAGTGTTCCCTTTTTAAGGATGCCCCCGATGGCTCTGTGTTTTTCACGCCGATTGTTTGCTCTGATTGTGGCGGTTTGTATGGGGGGGCTTTGGGCCGTGCCCGCACAAGCCCAGACGGCCGCGTGCCAGATCACGGTCGACAGTTCCGCCGCGCTGACAGAGGTGTTGCTGCGCCCGGGCGATCAAAAGGCGGGCTTGGTGGTGTGTCTGGCGCCGGGCACCTATGCCCCCCTCGATTGGGAACGGCTGAAGGGGGCGTTTCAAGGCATCCCCGATGCGCAGCCCATGACGATCACCTCAGCCGACCGCGCCCGCCCCGCCGTTCTGGGCCCGTGGGAGATGTCATCGCAGCGCGGGGGCGCGCCCAATGGCAATCTGACGCTGTCATATGTCACCATTCGCCTTAACAGCCCCGAGGTTACGCCGGGCCAAAAGGGGTTTTCGCAACATATGTACGGCGTGTTGTTGGGGCGTGGTGGGGTGACGCGCAATTTCACGCTGCGCGGCGTGCGTGTTGAGGGCCCCATGCGCGAGGCACGGCGCGGCGGGCAGCGTACACAAGCCCTGACCCATGGTGTCTCTGGCTGGGGCGAAAACGTCACTATTACGGGCAATTTGTTCACAACAATCGTCAATGCCGTTTCGGTTTGGGGCGAGGATATCGTGATTTCATACAACCGTGGTCACCGGCTGTGGGGGGATTTGGTGCGGCTGTCGGCGATCAAGCTGCGCGGGCAGGATTGTCGCCCGTCGCGCAACATCGTGGTGCGCAACAACATCTTTTCCGACAGTTGGTCCGATAACACGGAGCATCCGGATGTCATCCATATGTTCCCCCATTCGGGGGTGCCGTGCGGGCTGAACGGGGTGCTGATTGAGGGCAACATCGCCTATGTGGGCCGCGAAGGCATGGTGCAACCGGCGCGGCCTACGGGGTTTCGGCTGGCCGCGCCCTATCCGGCCCCAAAGCTGTTGGCGCGGGATTTTGAGAATATGCATCGCCTGATCGGGCCGGGCACCGTGACCCTGCCATCGGCCAATTGCGGGACTGAGCAATTGAAGCTGGGCATCCAAAAAGCGGCAGGGTTTGGTGGGACAGGGCCTGTCGTGTTGCAGGCCGCGCCCGGGGATCGGTTGATGCTATATGGGCGTGCGCTGACCTCTTATGACATCCGCGCCGAGGGAGAGGCCTGGCTGCTAATCTGTCGGGGCAAGAATGAGCCGGTCTGGCATATGCGCGCGATGAAATCCGGGCCGCAGGGGTTCTTTAGCAACAAAATCCGGGGCGCGGATGGCTATAAGAACATGATCATCCGCAACAATGTCTTTTGGCTGACATCGGGTCACGGGGTGCGGCTGTCGGATGAGGATAACGACCGCATTTTGGTGGCCAACAATAGCTTTTTGCAGCCCTTTCATGGGGATCCCAATGGGGACGGTCGCCCCAATACCGAAGCCGATGGGTTTAACGGCCACACGCGTGGGACCAACATCATCATTGATGGCAACCGCATAGAAGTACGCGATAACATCAGCTCACAAGTGGGCAAGCAACGCGAGCGCCCGGGCTGGCAAAACAACGACGATCAGTTGCGCCACGACGATGGGGGGCGGTCCATGCGGGCGCGGTTCACCTGGCCCGCAGGGTCCGAAACGCTGTATCCCACCACCCCCTATGAAGCGATTGAGATGGCGCGCCCCCGTGCGGATGGGGCGTTGGCGGGCACGCAGGTGGGGGCCGTGGCATCCACCGCCGCCCAAGATTGGTACGATTGGAGTTGGGTGCCCAAACGCTAGGGCATTATTGATAGGCCGTGGCCTGACGCGCGGCCATGTGGCGCCAAAACTCCCGCAGGGAGGCCATGGCCACCACGAACAGGGCGGCGCAAATCCCCGTGCTGATCATCGGATCAATCACGGGCTGCGCCAGCACCTGCACCGAGATGAAATGCGAAATGAGCGCCAGCAGCAGTGCTCCGTTGCAGGCATAGGACCCAATGAGCGGGCGCAGGGAAATCCCGACCTGACTGCGCAGCATCACCAAAGACACCAAGACGCCGACAAATTCCCCCACCAACGCGCCGCCGATGATGGTGTAGACCCCGTGATCCATATTCACGACCAACCACCACGAAATGCTGAGCGCAATGATCCGGCACATGTTGGCGATTAGCGCGTTTTGGGTGCGGGCCTGCGCCATCGAGGCCATGGCCACCCCGCCCTTGGTGGAGCGCAAGGCCTCAACCATCGCGAGCCACGGCAAAAACAGCGTGATGCCCGCAAAATCGGGCCCAAAGATCGGGACAACGAGCCAGACGCTCAGCAAAAGGGTGGTCGCGATCACGACCAATCCGCCGAACATATTGGCCTCAATCCCCACATAGGTCAGGGTCGCGAACCGCACAGGGTCGGATTTGGCCGCGGCCTGTTGGGGCAAAAAGAACGGCTCGATCGTGCGCACAAGGATCATCATCGGCACCATCGTCAGCGTGACGGCCAGCGCATAAAGCGCCAGCACCTCAATGCCCAACTCGCGACCCACCACCAGTTTTTCGCCGTGGAAAACCATGAACAGGATCGCGCCGTTGAGCATAAGCGGCCAGCCAAAGCTGAGGCATTTGGCAATCACCGCCCGGTTGAACGCCACACGGTAGGGGCGCTCAGCCACCAGATGGCTGAACACAAGGCGCAGGAATTCTTGGGTCAGGATCGCGTAAAGCGCCACGCGGTAATCATCATAGAACCACGACAGGGGCCACAGCGCGAAAAGCGATAGCCCCGGGCCAAGATTGTTCACCAGCATGAGGGGAAAATACCGCATTTTTCGCTGCATGCGGTACATATCAAAATGCAAAAGCGCCACGAACACCCGGCTTAGTGCCAGCACCTGAAACGCCCAAGCCACATGCCCGATGCGCATGAAATCCGCGATCAATTGGGCGCAGGCCACCATCACACCCGCAAGGATCAGCCCGCGCACCAGTTGAAACCCCTGTAGGCCCTTTTGCAGGTCCGGGTCGTCGCCATCGTCGGCCTGCACAATAAGCTGGTTTAGTCCCAGTTGGGCGGCCATTTCGATCACGGCCGTGGCCATCGCAAAGGTGGCCGCGATGCCAAAATCCTCAACTCCGATCATCCGCGCCAACACGATATTGCGCAAAAACACGAGCACCGAACCAAGAGCATTGCCCGAGATCAGAACGAGAAGTTTTCTGAACATCTCAACCTTTCGAAATACACTGTCGTCAGCGGGATATTGCCAGACGTTTTATCATTTGAGCGGCCATTCGCTGTCGCTAGAGCCGGGCATAAAATGTGCCAAGATTTGCTGTTATCACGCCTTAGAATCTTCACAGAGTTTTGGGATTGGTAACGTGTTGTTAACAATCATGACTTTGTTCCGAGTTTCTGCGCCCTTTATTGCCGTAACTATTTGCGGCTGCTCAAAATGCTTAAGGTGAGAACAGCTTCATGACGTCCTACACGGATTACCCACAACATGGGAACGCTTTAATTGTTGTATCCAACACGAACGAATTAAACGCCGCACTGATTTCATTGTCAAATTCCGGAGGGGGCACGGTTTTATTGGAAGGGGGCGGTGCGCCCTATAGTATGCGCTCTGTTGATTTGGGTGGACCCGAGGCGCCGATCCTTGTGACGTCCCTGAATACCGATCAACCCGCGGTGCTGGAGCAAACGTTAATGCTACGGTCCTCGCATATCACCTTTGATACCCTGCGGGTGGATAGTGGCGATGTGGGCGGCTACGGCGACACGCGCGGTGATCACCTGCCCGATATGCAGATCACCGAAAGCGATCATATCGAAATCACCAATGTCGACTTCCAGTCCAATGCTTCGGGCGTATGGGCCGAAGATCCGGATGCGGTGCGCGGCGAAAACGCGATTGCCTTGCGGGATGTGTCGGATGTGATGCTCTCGGGGAATACGTTTTCCAATTACTTCCATGCGATTGGCATATCCGGTGTCACTAACGCTGAGTTTTCCCACAATGAGATGGTCAATCTGCAAGGGGATGGCATTCGCGGCGGGGGGTTGCAGCATGTGGTGATCACGGAAAACTACATGCACGATTTTCTGGGCTCTACCAATGAGGGGGGCCACACCGATATGATCCAAATCTGGACCGGCGGGATCGAGAACCGCCCCAACTTTGATATCGAAATTTCCAGTAACATCCTTGATGCCTCTAGTGGGCGGGCGACCCAGTCGATCCTGATCCAAAACGAGGTGTTCAATAAGCCGGGCCACGATCTGGCCGGTGTCTATAACGACGACATCCGGATTTTTGACAACCTGATCCACAACGGCCAAGCCAACGGGATTGGGCTAAAACATGTCTCTAACGTGGACATTTACGACAATACCCTACTGTGGAATGAGGCGTCCTTTCTGGTCCATGACGTGGGCTCTGACCCGATTTCAACCCCGCCCAAGATCATCGCGCGCGAGGCGATCAACCTGACCACCGACAACAACGTCGGCAGTGAGATCAGCGTCAACGGCGTGGATATCGTGGGCAGCAATTTCATCCTTGAATACGACGACCCCACCGCGCCGAACTATGCCTATGATCATGTGATCGGCCTGTCCTCGGGGGGGGATATGGAATGGCAGGATCTGCAATTTCAGCCCGATAGCCCGCTGAATGGGGCCTATGGCTCAACCTACAGCGTTTGGACCGCCAGCCCCGAGCCTGTGCACGCCGTGCTGAACCAAGCCGCGGCCTTTGGCAACCGCGCCGGGATTGAGCTGTCAGCGGAATTTACGACCATTGATGGCGCGTTGGTGAACCCCAATTCCGCGACCTTCAAATGGTTCTTTGACGATGGCACCGTGAAAGAAGGCCTTGAGGTCACCCACAGTTTTGACACCCCCGGTGAGCATGACGTCACCTTGCGGGTTCAAACGTCAGATGGCCGCGTCGACAGTGTCGAGCGTGTTGTGATCGTGGGCACCAACGACGTGTTTGAGACGGACTTCCGCAATCAGGGCGCCGATCAGTCGGTATGGGACGGATCGGTCAACATTGAGGACCCCAATGGCACCGCGTGGGTCGCGGGCAAAAGTGGGACCGGATTTCGGATTGATGACGATACGATCTTTGAGATTGATCGCGATAATTCCCATATTCACTACCTCGATACGTTCTCGCTCGAGGTGGATTTCCGCCCCGATAGTGTTGAGGAAATCGGCGGTCTGTTTCGGATGGTTGGTGCCACCTACATGCGGGTCACGCCTGATGGCGGCCTGCGGTTTGATCTGGACACGAGTGCGGGCAGCTACCGTTTGCAAACCGAGCCGGGCCTATTGGATGTCGGCACCTGGAGTACGATTGGCGTGAATTTCGATGGTCCCGCCGGGGCGCTGTCGTTGTCGGTGGATGGTCAGGTTGTGGCCGAAACCTCGGCCACAGGCACCATTGGCGGAGAGGGCCGCGCGCTACAGTTCGGCAATCCCTTTGGTACCAGCGCGCTTGGGGTGATGGACAACCTCAAGGTCACGAGCCCTGTATCGTCGTTGTATGGTCAGGTCGAGGCACCCGCCAACCCACCCGTCGTGATCCCAGAGGAGCCTGCGTTTGAGGCGCCAATCGTAGAAGAGCCCGTTGAGGAGGAATACTACGATCCGGCTGATTTCGTGGATTACGGCGCCTTTCCGGGGACAGAAACACCCGCGGTCGAGGAGCCTGTGGCCGCGGAGCCCCCCGCCCCTGCCCCTACGCCGCCTGTTGTGCAGGCACCTGTGATCGAGGAGCCGATTGTCGAGGAACCCGTGGTTGAGCCGCCGGTTGTTGAAGAACCTGTGGCAGAAGAACCCGTCGTAGAAGCGCCGGTTGTGGCCCCACCTGCGCCTACGCCTGCTCCTACTCCGGCCCCTGTTCCCGCCCCGCCTGTCGCCGAAGCGCCAGAGCCAGAGGAAGAGGAATACTACGATCCGGCTGATTTTATAGATTACGGCGCGTTCCCGGGCACCGAGACGCCTGCGCCCGCTCCTACTCCGGCGCCTACTCCGGTCCCTGTCGCCAAAGCGCCAGAGCCAGAGGAAGAAGAATACTATGACCCCGCAGATTTCATGGATTATGGCCCCTTTCCCGGTCATGACGCAGATTATGGAACTGCCGCGCAAACGGCCCAGCAGGTGATGCAAAGCGCCTTTGCCAATATGCGCACCGTGGGTCGGCAGGTTGCAGAGCTAGACGATGAGGGCGTGGATGATTGGGGCTCATTGGAAAGCGTGGTGCCTGTTACGACCACGCTCTCAGAGGCGGATGCCCATTTGCAGGACCCCAGCCTGTCGGACACGCCCTATAATGAGGACGAAGACCTTGGGATCTGGGTCGCCTGATTTCACCATCTTGGTACCTTTTTGCCCGGCCACGGGATTTTGTGTGGGCGGTTGAGGGGGCACGCCGGGGCGGGTATGCAGATGTATGATCCATAGACATATCCCACAATGATCTGGCGCAGGCGCGCAAAACCGGTGCCCGGCGGTGGCAGTGGTGGGGCGGATGTTTCGCGCCCCCGCCTTGAGGCCCCGCTTGCGGTGATCGGCGATGTGCATGGGCGCGATGATCTGTTGGACGCTTTGCTGAACACATTGGCTGCTCTGCCGGAGGCGGGCCAGATGCGGGTGATCTGTGTGGGCGATATGGTGGACCGTGGCCCGGACAGTGCGGCGGTGTTGCGCCGTCTGCACGGGTTGGAAACGCACCCCGGCCCCTTTGCAAGCCTGACGTGTTTGATGGGCAATCATGACCGGATGCTGTTGGATTTCATCGATGATCCCAGCGGAATAGGGCTGCGGTGGTTGCAATACGGTGGGGCCGAGACACTGCTGAGCTTTGGGCTGTCGTCCGACCGGATGGATCGATCCGAAGGGGATGCGCGCCAAAGGCTGACAACGCTGGCGCAGGACCTCGCGGAGGCGATGGGCCCTGAGTTGCATGGCTGGCTGGCTGACAGGCCGCTCTTCTGGACCGAAGGCGCGCTGTGGGTGACCCATGCAGGAGCAGACCCCCGCCATAGCCCCGCGTTGCAAGGGGCCCGCGAATTTCTGTGGGGTGACCTTCGGTTTTATGACACGCCGCGGCGGGATGGGCTGTGGGTGGCCCATGGCCACAAGATCGTCAAAGCCCCCGTGTTAGAGCCGGGGCGTATCGCGGTGGATACCGGTGCGTGGCGCACGGGGCGGCTGACGGCGGCGGTGATCGATGGCGCAGGTGATGTGGTGTTTCACACCACCTAGTCACTATAGTTATAGTAGCTTTGCTCAGTCTCAACAAAGCGGCACTTGTTGAGCACGACACCCATAACGTTGGTCTGGCTCGCCAAATCCCGTTCACATAGGTCGATCTGTTTGACCGTCGTGCTTTCGGCACCCGCGATGATGAGCACGCAATCCACATTGCTGGAAAAGGCCATCATGTCGTCATTGGCCAGCATGGGGGGCATGTCAAAGATCATCAGATCGGGGTCATAGGTGGCCTCAATCTCGGTCAGGGTGTGGCCCACGACCGCGCGCTGCAACAGCTCAGAGGCTTCGCGCACGGGGTTGCGTGCCAGCGATACGGCAAGGTTGCCACCATGGCAGATCGCTTGTTCGGCAAAGGAGACATCACCGCGCAGGACCGCATCCGAGCCTCTCTCGGGGCGGTGGCGCAGGGGCACACCCAGATCGGGGCGGCGCAGGTCCATCTCTGCCAAGATCAGGCGTTGGTCGGGTTGGCGGGCAAAGCTGAAGGCAAGATTGAGCGAAATCGTGCTTTTGCCACATGCGGGTGTGGGTGAGGTGATTGCCAACCGCCGCCATCCATTGGCGCGCATGGTTTGTGTGATCTTGGTGCGCATCACGTCAAAGGCCGTGGCCCCACGATTTTGTTCCAGCGTCATGATCCGGTGCGCCAACAGGGCCTCTGGTTCTACCTCAAAGGGGCGCAGATCGCGCCAGGCTGCGCTGACACGCTCTGCGCTTGAGGGCGCAGAACTGAGCTGAGGGGCGGCCGCACTGCGCAGGGGGGCGGGGGCGGGTGTGTTGCGGCTGTCTCTGGCCTTTGCGAGAGCTTTTTGTATTTTTTCCATCGGATATTCCCCGGCGTATGCGCGGGGCTCCTTTCGTTTGGAGATCAGCGCAGGCGCTGTTGAATAAGTTCAGCGATCCGGTCGATCGGCATATAATAACGGTCCACAAGCCAGACGCTTAGGGCGACTGCGGCCAGAACCCCCACAAACCCGCCCCAAACAAATAGGCGGCGGCGCACGACTTCTTTGCGCGACAGCATATAAGGCAGGGTGGCAAAGGGGGTGATACCGAGCCCCTTGGTCAGGTCCACGGGGCGCCGGATGCCCGCGCGGAAAAATTCCAGCAAGACCACAATGGCCACGCCCAAGAAAATCCCCGCCCCGACGCCTGCGGCGGCAATGAGGGGGCGGTTGGGGCTGCTGGGGGTGCGCGGTGCGATGGCGGGTTCAATGATGGTGATCTTTTGCCCTTTGGACAGGCCTTCGATGGTGTCCCCGGTTTCGGCCTTGGCCAGATTGACGACCGCCGTTTCATAGCGCCGCTCAATGGAGGCGCGGTTGCGTTCAAGGGCGGCCAGAACAACAGCATTGGCGGGGGTCTGCGCGATGGACCGGGTCAGGGCTGCGATCTCATCTTGGATGAGAACGCGCTGGTCTTCGTAAAAGGCCAACTGCCCTTCCATATCGAGCAGCTGCATTTCAATCGGAGACAGAATTTCGGTGGTGCCATTTGCACCGGCTTCGCTGGCGACCTGTTGTTGGGCGGCGACCACTTCTTCGAGGGGGGTGATCTGTTGATCCAGCAGGCGCATGCGCGGATTTTCGGGCGACAGAACCGTCAGCAACGAGTCGCGCTGTTCCTTGAGCGCGCGCAGGCGGGCGGCCTCGGGGGTTTCATTCGCGCGCAGGTCCACGCCCAAATCCCCGATCGAGCCATTGTTGGCAATGATCTGACGGATGCGGGCCTCGCGGTCGCGGATTTCGGCAAGCTGGCGTTCAATCAGCACCAGACGTTCTTGGGCGGCGACCTGTTGGCCGCGGCGGAACTCAAGACTGTCGGGCAAAGCGGCGATGTTGGCTTCTTGAAAGGTCAAAACCTCGCTTGCGGCCTCGGACAGTTCACGGTCGAGCTGTTCTACCTGCTGCTCAAAGAATTCGAGCGTTTGGCGCGCGGTCCGGGTCCGCATGGTGACGTCTTCGGCCAGCACAAGGTTCACCATTTCGTTGGTGACTTCGGCGGCGATGCGCCCAGAGGGGCCTTGGAAGCCGATGCTGACGATTGTAGCCCCACTTTCGCCGCGGCGGTTGGCGCGTGGAATATCAATGCGAATACGATTGCGCAGATCGGCAACAATTTCCTCTGCGTTGAGGGGGGCATCACCGGCGCGGCGGGCATCGGCATAGATATCGAGCCGGTTGGCCATGTCGATCAGGATGTCGCGCGTCAAAATTCGTTGGCGAATAATCTGAAGCTGTTCATTGGCGTTGATCTGCACGGTCGAGGCCGCAAGATCCCCGGGGATTTGTTCGTTCTCGACCAAAAGGCGGGCGTCGGCCTCAAACACGGTGGGCAGAGCCCGTGCGAGGTAAATGCCCGCCGCCGAGCACAAAACCACCATGATGAGGAAATAGTGAAGCCGTCTTAAAAAGAGTTTGAAATAAAAACTAATATCCATGTGTCAGAGCCCCCTGGCCGTCTCAGTCATGTCGCCTGTCACTCCCAAGGTCCTATAATAAATCAATTTTTCATCACTACATCTGCGTCTATATTTGCAAACATAATGCCAAAGGTTTTGGCCCGTTTTGTGGCAGGCCTTATTCTTCTTCATCGACCAAGCCTTCGGCAAAACAGACCCCATCGTTGAGGACTTGTTGCACGGTGTGGGTCGATATCTTTTTGTTGCCACTGGAATAGGCATACACCATTGCGAAATCGCAAAGCTGGTTCACCAACCGAGGCACCCCGCGCGAGGCTTCGAAAATTTTGTCTGCGGCCCCCGCACTGAACAGATTTTGTGCGCCACCTGCCACCGAAAGCCGGTGACGAATATAGGCACGCACAGTGGTTTTGTCCATTTTGCCAAGGTGAAACGTGGCCGAAACCCGCTGGGCAAATTGGCGCAAACCGGGGCCGCGGATAATATCGCGCAGCTCGGGCTGGCCCACCAAAACCAGCTGCAACAGTTCATCCTTGTTGGCGTTGATATTGGTAAACATGCGCAGCTCTTCGAGGCTTTCGCGGGTCAGGTTCTGGGCCTCATCAAAGATCAGCACGACCCGGCGACCGACAGAATATTCAGCGATCAGAAAATCCTGAAACCGCCCGAACAGGTCGACATAGGTCTCATCTGGGCGCGCGGTCTGGTCGAGCGCCAGCAAAACCCAACGCAGCAATTCACCCCGGTCGCCGTGGGCATTGGACACCAGCCCCACGGTCACATCGCTGTCGATGGTCTTGAGCATATGGTGCAGGATTGTGGTTTTTCCGGCGCCAATTTCGCCAGTGATCACCGTAATCGGCGCCCCGGTCAGCAGGCCATATTCCAGCACTGAATAGGCGCGTTTGTGCGACGGCGACCAATAGATAAAGTCAGGGTCAGGCACGAGCGAAAACGGGCGTTCGCTCAGACCAAAGTGCTGCGTGTAAATGTCTAAACTACTGCCCATATCGCGATGCCGCGTATCCCCAACAAATTTTTTCTAATGACTTGGCGAAAATACTGCCAAGCCACGTCTCATGCGCGCTTGCGATGCAGAGACCGGTCACAGGTCTCATAAGGCGACTAAGGCCGCATCACATTAGCGTCTCTGCCCGGCCTGATTCGCATCAATGGTATGCGGCCATGCACTGCTCTTGCATAGTTGTGACAGGTTTCTGCACTGCCGCAAAGACGGTCAATTTCCTATTTTTGCCTGTTTTTAAGGACAGATCACGGCTCTGTGCAATTTTTAAGGCAAACAACAAGATTGCTTTGCTTATCTCCTAAGTGTAGCCTTTTAGTATATTAAGAACTTATTTTGATCTGCCTCGTGTATCTTTAGAGACAGAAAGCTCGAACAGACCTGTACATACTCAGCCGCAATTTTCGGATGTGAGAAACATAGAAAGTTATAGAGTTTTGACCATTTTGTCGAAAAACCCAGCCGAGCAATTTAGCTCACACGCGACAATTGTTGATATTTTTCAACCTACTTGGCGCCATTCTCTCTACCAAAATTATATTAAACGTATACTGGATATCCTACTTGTTGTGGGCTCTGCGCCGTTTGTCTTGCCGATGGTTTTAGGGCTGGCGGCTGTTATTTGGGCGCGCGGTGGCAAGCCTTTCTATCTTCAGGATCGGGTGGGCCGGAACGGCAAACTTTATAGCATCTGGAAGTTGCGCACGATGGTAGAGAACGCCGAAGCCGCTCTTGAGACCTATCTTGAGAGCAATCCAGAGGCGCGGACGGAGTGGGAAACCACCCAAAAATTGAAATATGACCCCCGGATCACGGCCTTTGGGCGTGTGCTGCGCAAAACCTCGTTTGATGAACTGCCCCAACTGTGGAACGTGCTGAAGGGCGACATGAGCCTTGTGGGCCCGCGCCCAATGCTGCCTGAGCAGCGCGGCATGTACCCCGGCACGCATTATTACGACATGCGCCCTGGTATCACTGGCATTTGGCAGGTTTCGGCGCGCAACAATTGCTCCTTTCAGGGCCGGGCTAGTTTTGACTCGATCTACTTTCGTGACATGAGCCTTTGGACTGACATCAAGCTGATCGGCGCCACATTCTCCGTCGTGATCAAGGCGACCGGACAGTAAACGGGTACGGACGTCGGCTACGCTCAGGCGCATATCCAAGGGCCCCCGGGCGGGTGCCACGGGTCGGGGTCCGCTTCGGCCCGTTTTGTTTGCCCTCCCGTTTGGTCCCGTCCTCTCCTATATGTACAGATATCCTACCCGGTTTTGTTAATGGGTTCAGACATGTTTTATTCTCACCATTGCCTTTCATAATCCACGTTTCAGTGCCTGAAATGCGGATATCCTCCGTTTCCCGCCAAAAGGGTTGTTCATGCCACGCCTGTCTAAATTCACTCTCCTTCTTCTTGCCACGCTGGCGCTTGGGGCCTGCAAAAGCCCCGAGGAACGGGCGGCGGAATATTACGCCTCTGCTCTAGATCTGATGGATGAGGGAGAGATCGAGCGCGCCTTGGTCGAACTGCGCAATGTGTTTCAAAACGATGGGTTCCACCAAGAAGCGCGGCTGTTGTACGCCGACACCCAGCTTGCGCGCGGTGAAATTGCCGAAGCCTATAGCCAATATCTACGCCTCGTAGAGCAGTATCCAGATATGGTGAATGTGCGCCTGCAACTGGCAGAGATGTCTGTGGATCAGGGTGATTGGGATGGTGCCGAACGTCATGGTCGGGCGGCAATAGAACTGTCCCCCGAGCTGCCCCGAAGCCGCGCCATCGAGCTGGCCCTTGCTTACCGCGACGCAATCGAGGCCCGGATCGAGGCCGACCGTGTCGCCGTGGCCGAGGCCGCCATCGCCGAGATCACCGCCCAGCCCGACAACCTGTTGTTGCGCCGTGTGGCGATGAACCACCTGTTGGAAGCCGAGCGCTATGCCGACGTTTTCCCTCACGTGGAAAAGGCCCTAGAGCTTTCGCCCGAGAGTTTTCAGTTCAACCGCATGAAGCTGCAATTGTTCGCGGCCCAAGGGTTGAATGAGGATTTGGGCACCCAGCTGAAAGCTATGGTCGAGCTGTATCCCGACAACGATGATCTCAAGCAGGACCTGATCCGTTGGTACTTTGCCAAGGAAGATTTCGCGGGCGCAGAGGCGTTTTTGCGAGCTGAGGCCGGTGCGTTGACCGGTGACACCGCCCCCCACATGGAGGTCGTTAGCCTTGTGATGCGCATCGGCGGCCGCGATGCCGCCCGCGCTGAATTGCAGGCTCTGCGCGCCGCCAATGAGGGCACGCCTGTTGCGGATTTCTATGGCGCCTTCTTGGCGGGCATGGATTTTGAGGACGGCAAAGCCGATGACGCCTTGGCCGCATTGGATGCTATTTTGGCCACGGCAGAGCCCTCGGACCAAACCCGCGATATCTCAATCGCAAAGGCGCAGATGTTGCTGTCGGCCGAGGATCGTGCCGCCGCCGAAGCCATCGTCAACGCGGTGCTGACCGAAGACAGTTCCCACGTGGAGGCCTTGAAGCTGCGCGCCAGTTGGCTGATCGACAGTGACCGCCCCGGCGAGGCGATCTTGGCCCTGCGCACCGCCCAAAGTCAGGCGCCCCGTGATCCGGCCATCATGACCCTGCTTGCCGCCGCCTTTGAGCGGGACGGCAGCCCCGATTTGGCCGGTGAGCAATTGGCGCAGGCCGTTGTCGCCTCTGACACGGGCGTAGAGGAAGCCCTGCGGTATGCCCGGTTCTTGATGAGCCAGGACCGTGTGGGCGTGGCCGAAACCGTCCTGCGCGATGCCCGCCGCACCAATGGGGACATCCCGCTGTTGTTGGTGGAATTGTCCCGCGTGTTGATCAGTCAAGAAGACTGGGGCGGGGTGCAGGAAATCACATCGCTTCTCAAAAGCACTGAGCAGGAGCGGTTTATCAACGTGGCCAAGCAGCTGGAGGCCACGATGCTGTTGGCGCGCAACCGGTTCCAAGAGGGCATCGACCTGTTGGCAGACCAAGCCGCGGCAGCCAGTGACGACATCCGCACGATTGTCGCCCTTGCGGTGACCCAAATCCAAGCGGGCCAGTTAGAGGATAGCCGCCAAACGCTGACCATTGCGCTGCGCGACAATCCCGACAGCAGCACCCTGCGTCTACTGTTGGCCAATCTGGATGCATTGGACGGCAATTACCCCGCCTCTGAGGCGGCTTTGCAGGCCATCATCGCCGATGAGCCACAGGCCGAACTGCCCGTGCGTCTGTTGTATGGTGTTTTGATGGTGCAGGGCAAAGTTGATGCGGCGATCACCGTGCTAGAGGACGGGATCAAAAATGTCCCCTATCCGCGCCAATTGCTGTGGATCCAAGCCAGCCGGTTTGAGGCTGAGAACCGCTTTGAGGATGCCATCGCGATTTATGAGCAAATCTATGCGGGCAATTCCAACGACGTCATCGCGGCCAACAATCTGGCCAGCATGCTTAGCGTGCACCGCACGGATGAGGCCAGCCTTGAGCGGGCCTATGCCATTGCGCGTCGTCTGCGGTCACAGCCTGTGCCGGCGTTTCAAGACACCTACGGCTGGATCGAATATCGGCGCGGCAACCTAGAAGATGCCCTGCCCTATTTGCAGGCCGGGGCCGCGGGCCTGCCCGACGACCCGGTTGCGCAGTTCCATTTGGCGATGGTGTATGCGGATCTGGGCCGCACCGCCGAGGCGATTGCTCAGTTTAAGCGTATGCAAGAGTTGGCGGGTGACCGTGCCCTGCCGCAACTGGCCATCGCCCAAGAGCGGCTGATCACGCTGGCTTCTGACAGCCAGTAGGCGCATGCGCGGGGGAAATGCCCTCAAAACAAGGCCAATCTGCGTCAAGCGTGACCTAGATGCCACGGTTGACGCCGGTGACCCCATCAAGGCGATCTTCAAAGGCGTAGGGGTCTATGATCATGCAATTTTTCAGCGCATACTTTCGATATTACGTAAAGGCAGTTAACGACCTGCCGCCCCCGCCACAGGCGGTGCTGCGCGGCAGATCAAAGGAGGACATATTATGGCGCGGTTGATGCGGACATTCACAGCAGTTTTGGTTGGCTTGTGGGCCAGCATCGCGGTTACCTCGGGCGCTCAGGCCCAGCAGGCTTATCAATTGCGCGCGGGCGATACCCTGCGCCTTGAAGTGCTTGAAGATCAAAGCCTGAACCGGCTGTTGCTGATCGCCCCTGATGGGCAAATCTCGGTGCCACTGGTGGGCGGCGTACAGGCGGCGGGGCGCACCATCGCGGCCGTTCAGGCGGATTTGGCCAGCCAATTGTCTCCCAACTTTGCCACTGTGCCCACGGTTTTCGTGGCCCTAGAGGCGCAGCGCGCCCGGGTGCCCGGATCGTCGGGGCGGACCATCGACATCTTTGTGCTGGGCGAAGTGAACAGCCCGGGCAAGCGTGAGGTTGATCCCAACACCATCGTGTTGCAGCTTTTGGCAGAAACGGGCGGTTTCACACGTTTTGCCGCGACTAAACGGCTACAACTGCGCCGGGGCGGTGATACATTCCCGCTGAATTATAATGATATCGAGGCCGGCATCAGCCAAGACGGCATGATGCGGTTGCGCGACGGCGACGTTTTGGTGGTGCCACAACGTCGATTGTTTGAGTGACAACTGGGTAAACTAAAACTGGGTACTAAACTGGGCAGGGGGCTCAAGACATAATGCAGACGACACCGACACGCGCCGCAAACACGATGGGCCGTGCCCCGTGGATCATGCTGTGGACCGGAGCCGCCGTAAGCTGCGCCATTGGGTTTCCAGTGGCCGCCCAAGACGCAAGCACAGGTGGGTTGCTTTGGAACTTTACCATTTCTCAGGGTCTGGTCAGTGAAACCAACCCTGGGCTGGAACGTCCCGATGCGCCCACCGAAAGTTTCGCGCGCACCGATCTGGGCTTTGACCTCAGCACGACGACCCGCACCTCTAGCCTGACGTTCTCAGGCTCGGGCGCGTTGGAATACGGCGACGTGGAGCCCAATGGTTTCAAAGACCCGCGTCTTGCCCTGTCCTACAGCCAAGATGCGGCGCGTTCGACGATCTCGACGGATGTGTTTTTTGGCGAAACGGATGTGGACGATCTGGCGTTTGAGGTCGGACAGGACCAATTTGGCAACCCGACCTTGATCAGCCGCCCCGACACCGGGACCCGGCAACAATACGGCGGCGGGCTGTCCTATGAGTGGGGCGTTGATGGACCCGTTGGGGCCACGGCCACCCTTCGCCGGGTCGAGACGGAATATGTCGATACAACCGACCCGGGCCTTGTGGACAGCACCCGCGACAGCGCCTCGCTTTCGCTGCGGTTTGATCTGAACCGGGCCACCACCCTGACGGTACGCGGCTCGACTTCGCGGTTGGACGAAGTGGGGTCGGCGGATACCTCTGACACAGATATCGTTGGCGTTTCGCTTGTGTTTGCGCGCCCAGATGGCAACGTAAACCTATCGGCGCAGACCACGGATACGGCCGATGGCACCCGGACCCAGCTTCTGGTCGGGCGCAGCTATGATTTGCCCACGGGTGAGCTTGATGCGCAGATCGGTATTGAGGAAAGCGCGTTTGATGGCACCGGTGTCACGGGCTCGGTTGAATGGACGGTTGCAGGCCCCGCAAGTGCCCTGAGCTTTGGGTTGGAGCATGGCATCACCCAAGACAGCCGCGATGCGGAAACACGCCGCACCAATGTCACCGTCGGTCTTGAGCAATTGTTGAGCGACCGACTGACAGGCACAGTTGATCTGGCGGTGCGCGACAGTGAAACAACCCAAACCGGTGTTGGCACCCTGACCGCAAGCCTAAGTGCGGGCGTCAGCTATGCCCTGACCAGTGACTGGAGCCTTGCGGCCGAAGCCACCCACCGGATTGAGGATCAAGACGGGTCGGACCGTGCCGACAGTACCCGGGTATCGCTGTCTATTTCGCGGGCCTTTGCCTTCCGCCCCTAGGGTGGGGACCGTGCCTTGGGCGGCGGTTTTTGTCGCCCAAAGGCTATAGCGGGGAAAATAGCCCTGCAAAGTGCCATCACGTTTGCGCCATTGCGGCGGAAACACAGTGTTTACGGGGGGCACAGCCGCTTGGCAGGCTAGAGAGAATCGCGCGACTTCGTTAAGTTATATTAAATTAGATCCCTGGTTTTTTCCAAAGGTTAGTCATTATGAGCATTTCCCACGCGCCCCGTACTGGGTTCAGCGGCCTGTCGATGGGCACCGTCTGGTTCATATTGATTTGCGTCGCGACGATCCCGGTGTTTTGGCTTGGGTTTGTCTCATTGGGACAGGCCTGGGTGACGCCAGAATACAGCCACGGGCCGTTGATCCCGCTGATCTCATTGTATCTGTATCTGCGCGAATTACGCCAAGCCCCTGCCCCTGATCCAATGGAACGCCGCCGCACGGGGCCCGGCGTGGCGGTGATCTGCTTTGGGATCGTGATCGCGATCTTGGGCAATCTGGTGCGTATCCCTGATATTGTCACCTATGGGTTCATCATCTGGACCGCGGGTGTGGTGCTGACCGTGATGGGCTGGGACCGGGGTAAGAAACACCAACTGCCTGTTTTGCACCTGATCTTTATGCTGCCTCTGCCGCAGTTTGTGTTTTGGCAGCTGACGATTTCGTTGCAGTTCGTTTCCTCGGAAGTAGGGGTGATGTTCATCCGGATGATGGACATTCCCGTCTTTTTAGAAGGCAACATCATTGATCTGGGCATCTATAAGCTGCACGTGGCCGAGGCCTGTTCGGGCCTGCGGTATCTGTTCCCGATCCTGTCGTTCTCATACCTGTTTGGCATCCTTTATAAGGGGCCGTTTTGGCACAAGGCGGTGCTGTTTTTGGCCGCTGCCCCCCTGACGGTGTTGATGAATTCCTTCCGGATCGGGGTCATCGGGGTGATGGTGAACCAATACGGGATTTCCCATGCCGAAGGATTTTTGCACTTTTTTGAAGGCTGGGTAATCTTTGGCAGCTGCATCGCAATCCTGTTTTTGATGGCGATTGGCCTGCAACGCCTGACACGCGACCCCAAGCCCCTGTCCGAGACAATCGATCTGGATTTTGACGGCATGGTCCCCCAAGCCCGCCGGGTGCTGGATTTGGTGGCCACGCGCGGTTTGGCGATTGCGGCAGGTGTGTGCGTGGTGGTGGGTCTGGCGATGGTGCTGACCCCACAGCGTGATTTTGAGCCCATGAGCCGGGATCCCTTTTCCAGCTTTCCGCGCGAACTTGGCAGTTGGACCGGTACGCTCCAAAGCCTTGAGCCCGAAATTGAGGAGGTCCTTGCGGCCACCGATTACATCGCAGCCACCTTCCGCTCCCGCGAGGAAGTGGCGCCGGTGAACCTCTTTTCGGCCTATTATGACAAACAAACCGAAGGGGGCGGGATCCATTCGCCTGAGGTTTGCCTGCCCGCAGGTGGCTGGGAGATTTTCAGCCTTGATCCTCATACCGTCAGCTTCCCGAACACGGTGTACGGTGATTTTGAGGTCAACCGCGCCGTGATCCAAAAGGGCACCGCCCAGCAGTTAGTCTATTACTGGTTTGAGCAACGCGGCAAACGGATGACCAACGATTACTTGGCCAAGTTTTCGGTAGTTTGGGACAGTCTGACCATCAACCGCACGGATGGGGCGTTGATCCGGTTTGTCACCCCGATCCTGCCCGATGAGACCGAGGCCGATGCCGAGGCGCGGATGCAGCGGTTGATGGAACTCGCGCTCAAACGCACGCCCCGGTTCGTGCCGGAATAAGGCCCTCGGACACGGGTCGTCATCTGTGCGCCTAGACACTTCTGCGCGCGCGGCTCACACTGGGGCTATGAAAACCCCTTCGACCAAGCCTGCGTCCGCGGCCCCCCAAACACAGCGCCGCAAGCACCGCCTCAAACGTCCGCCTGCCGCGATTTTGACCCTGTTGGTGTTGATCGCGGGGGCTGAGGTGCTGCTCTCGCTGGCGCATGACTTTGGCTATGAAAACCTGCGGATCTTTTGCTTTGCCACATTGGCCTTCAATTCGAGCTATCTGACAGGCACGCCCCCGCTTTATGACGCCCAGCCGTGGGTGATGTTCTTTAGCCATGTTCTGCTGCACATCGGGCCGGTCCATATGCTGGGCAATCTGCTGACGCTGTATCTGCTGTGGTATTTGATGCCGTGGATGTATGTCACTGATTTCGTTTTGGTCTTTGTGGGCGGGGCCTTGGGGGGGGCGCTGAGTTTTCTGTGGCTTGCCCCACCTGGTAGCTTGATGACCGGTGCTTCGGGGGCGGTGGCGGGATTGGCCGCCGTATGGGGCTTGTATGAGATGTTTTTGGTGCAAAAGGGCCATATTCTGTCGATCCGCCCCAAGCGGACTGCGGCGTTGGTGGGCTTGGTGGCACTGGGCGTGTTGTTGAGCCTTGATCAGCAGTTGGGCATGGCGTGGCAGACCCATTTGGGCGGCGCCTTGGCGGGGGCAGGTTTTGGTGCGGGCCTGATCATGCGTGCCATCTGGGAAGGGCGTTATGGCCCCTTCGACCGCCGCCCTCCGTCGTCCTAGTCCCTTTTTGTCAGGCGCGCGCGCTGCTCTGAGCTGATCCGCAACACGGATCGGCCCAAGCCTATACATCCGGCTCTCCCGTATTTGCGCGCACCCGAAAAGAGGACCGGATCCATGATCTCGCTTGCCATCAACAGCCACCCGGCCAGTTTCGTAGCGTCGCTCGACGCCCCCGCTCCCAGCGAGCCAACACCGGGTGTCGCGCCCACGCTTACGGCAAGCGATGCTCTCACGGGACGTGATCTGAGCATTTTGATCAGTGGCGTGTCGGGCACACCGATGCCAAGTGTGGCATTGACCGCGCTGAGCCTTGATGGGCTGGATGTCTTAGCCGAAGCAACGGGCACCGGCCCGTGGACCTACACGGTCCCCTCTTCTGCCGATGCCCAAGACATCGCATGGACCGTCACGGCCACGAACACCGAAGGTACGGATACCGCCAGCGGATCAGAGACTATCGCAGGTGATCAAGCCGCCCCGACCATTACCGCCACCGATAGCCTCGTGGGCCGCGAGTTGAGTATTTCTGTCACCGACCTGACCGGTACGCCTGTGCCAGAGGTGACGCTGAGCAGCCTCACGCTTGATGGCACGGACATGCGCGCGGAGGCGACGGGCACCGGCCCGTGGACCTACACGGTCCCCTCCTCTACCGATGCCCAAGACATCGCATGGACTGTCACGGCCACGAACACCCAAGGCACAGATACCGCCAGCGGATCAGAGACTATTGCAGGCGATCAAGCCGCCCCGACCATTACCGCCACCGATAGCCTTGTGGGCCGCGAGTTGAGTATTTCTATCACCGACCTGACTGGCACGCCTGTGCCTGAGGTGACGCTGAGCAGCCTTACACTCGATGGCACGGACATGCGCGCGGAGGCGACGGGCACCGGCCCCTGGGCCTACACGGTCCCCTCCTCTGCCGACGCCCAAGACATCGCATGGACCGTGACTGCGACAAACACCCAAGGTACGGATACCGCCAGCGGCTCAGAGACTATTGCAGGCGATCAAGCCCCACAACTTCCCACCGTTTCGGCGGATGGTTCGGTCAATGACGTAACCCCTGAGGTTGGTGAAACCATCATTATCACACCCGGTGTCGTCCAACCCGGCGCGGGGGGGGCAGTTTCCTATGTGGCGCGCTTCCGGATTTTCCGCGCGGCGGGCACGGTGCAGGACATCACCACCGAATACGTCGTCCAACCCGAGGACGCAGGGGCGCGGATCATCGCGGAATGGCGCGGGTCTGAGACCGATAATGGCGCTGTGGCGTGGCAAATCGTACTGGATACCACTGTGGCCTCGGCTTCTGTGGGTGAAGCGCCGACGGTGATTGCCTCGGGGGAGGTGATTGACAGCATGCTCAGTGTCTCCGTGATGGAGCTTTCGGGCGCGCCTGCACCGGATGTGGCACTGACCGAGCTGAGCCTTGATGGGATGGACGTTATGGCCGAGGCCACGGGCACCGGTCCGTGGACCTATGCCGTGCCTGCCGCGGCGACCACACAAGATATCGCATGGACCGTCACCGCGACGAACAGCGAAGGCACCGATACCAACAGTGGGGCCACGACCATCGCAGGGGATCAAGCAGCCCCCACCATTACCGCCACCGATAGCCTTGTGGGCCGCGAATTGCGCATTTCTGTCACTGACCTGACTGGTACGCCTGTGCCTGATGTCGCGCTGAGCACCCTCACGCTGGATGGCATCGACATGCGCGCCGAGGCGACGGGCACCGGCCCGTGGACCTATACCGCGCCCTCCTCTGCTGACGCCCAAGGCGTCGCTTGGGCCGTGACCGCGACGAACGCGCAAGGCACCGATACCGCCAGCGGGTTCACAACCATTGCAGGCGATCAAGCGGACCCCGCGCCACAGCCCGGTGCGCTCAGCTTTGGGGCGTTGACGCCTGTGGGTCAGGGCGCGTTGCCCATGCCCGGTCTTGCGGATGGCACCTATGGCCCCTTCACCGCCACAGCCGAGCAATTGACCACCAACACCAGCCCCCTGACACCGGGCATCTACAATGTGGACAGCCAAGAGATCGTCGTCACGGCCAATGCGCTGCATGTCTCGACCGTAGAAGAGCTGAACACCGTGCGCGGGCGCGCCGATCTGGGGGGCCAAGACATCACCGTTTACCTGCGCCCGGGGCGGTACCTGAACAACGGATACGACTCGCGGTTTGATGCCAACCAGACCCCGATCACCTTTGCCGCCGATGACCCCGACCAGCCCCCAGTGCTGGAACGCTGGGTCACCCACCCGCGGACATTCACGGGCTCGGTCGCGACCAATGCCCAAGGGTATTCGTATGTTCTTGATGGGCTCACGTTTGATTTCACCGAAGAGCTGGGCAAGAACCTCGTCAATCGCCGCTACCAAGATTTGGCGCCCGGGTCTGCCATCATCCAGATGCGCACGGCCCAAGACGCGCTGGTGCGCAATTGCGATGTGACCGGCAACCTGCCGGTGTCCTCTGATGGGGGGCGGCCGTTCTCAACTGTGACCGGGATCGACACCAGCACCACCGCCACACGGGTCCGGATTGAGGGATGCACCGTGCACAACGTCGAAAGCTGCTATGGCATGCAATGTGACGGCGGCCAGCTGGTCAACTGTGAGGGGCGTGATTTCCACGGCGACTTCATTTCCTCGAACGGTCAGTTCCGCAACGGGCTGGTTGCGAACAATCACTGCTCAAGCCCGGGGTCTAACCCGACCTTCCGCCACCCCGATTGGTTTCAGGTCAACGCAGGCCACGGTCCACTGACCAACATCACGGCCTATGGCAACACGGTCACATGGGGCAATGTCGGCCGCGCAAGCTATGATAAAACCGACCCCCAAGCGCCCCGTGGCCGCGTCGTTTACACCAATGAGACAGATTATCTGGCCGCAAATGACCACGCCCGCGAGATCGTGAACGGCACCGTCACCCTGACGCCCGCCGATACATTCACGGATCTACAGTTTCTTGTGGCACCGGGCACCACGGCGACCGTCGTCCTGCCGCAATGTGCCGCCAGCGATGGCTATGGCTATTTCTGTCAGATCGTAGGCAACCGGGCGGGGGCGACGCTGGAATTCGCACTGGCCCCCGGCGACACCCATGAGGCCGGCACCCTGCCCCCGCTCAGCGGTAACCAACAGGGCTATTCCTTTGTCAGCAGCGGCGGCACGCAGTGGGCATATCAGGAACTGGGCTATCTCCAGTTCAATATCGTGGCCCGGCGCAGCATGGTGCTGGACGACACGATCACCCGCGGGCAGTTGGTCATGGTGTCCACCGCAGATGCCCCCGGCCCGGCGGGCAGCTTTAGCGCCAACCGTCAGATCACCCTGCCAGCGGGTTATCCCGGCGCGGTCCAAAGTGTGCAGCGGATTTACCCCGATGAGGGCACAGTGACCCTGCAAACCACAGGTGGTGAGCAGATCGTATTTGATGACGGCACGCCGACGGGCACGTCAGTGTCCTACGCAGAAGGCCAAGGGTACAAATTCGTCTGGGACGGCGCGCAATGGCTGGCCTATCGCGGCGCGCTGTCGTTGCAGGGGTATTTCTCGAACGAGGGGTCGGTGAATTGTACGTTCTACGGCAACATCTTTATGGGGCAGGCCGCCAATACGTTCTGGCCGGAATTGGCGATGGTCGACACCAGCGCCTACAACAATACCTTCCTCAGCTTTCCGGTGGATGGGCACCCCAAATCGCCCTCAACCGCGAAAATGCGGCTCAATGGGGCGACGGCCGCGGGACAGCACAACTTTGTGCTTAGCTCGCTGACCCGCAACGACGGGGCGCAGGATGTGGGCACATTGGTGGATGGTCTGGCCTCCGGAGGCGATATGAGCCCGCTTTTGCCCCTGTTTGGTGCGAACACATTGGATGATTTTCGCCCCGACACCCGCGAAGACGTCTTTGCCGCCGCCCGTGCCGCGGCAGGCAGTGTGTTGGATGTAGAAGGCATCGGCGCGGTTGGCCCCACGGATACGAACGGGTTCTTTAACCCCAGCACCGGCGCCCCCAACGCAAGCTTTGGCGCGCCCAAAATCACCGAAACCCTGCCCCGCCAAGGCGACCCCTTCCCTGCAAATGGGGAAATCACCCTCAGCTTTGATCAATTCATTGAGAAAGGCGCCGGGAATGTGCAGGTCTATAATGTGACCGATGGAACCGTGGCCCAAACGGTCCCGATTACGGATGCACAGTTTTGGGTGACGGGCAGCGTATTGCATTTCTTGCCCGCCACGCCGTTGCCCATCGGCAAAACGGTCGAATTGCGGATAGGGTCCGGGGTGGTCATGCCGCGGTTCTATGTGGCCAGCTTTGCGGGCCTAAGCGCGGGCGAATACCGCTGGCAAACCACAGCCATCGGGCAGTCGGATTATCAGACCGTGACCAGCACAGGCGCCTATCTGACGGGCGGCGCGCTGGCGGGGGACAAACCCGCCATCACCAAGGCGCTGATCGCGCTGCAACTGGATCAAGGCAGCGGATCAAGCGGGCGGTATGACCTGTTTGGGGTGATGGACGGCAGTTCCCCACGTGTCCGGGCCGAGATGATCGGCAGCACATTCGCCTTTACCGGCTGGGGCAACACGATCCGATTTCGCCTGACCAGCCCGATCCCCACCAACGGCATCACACCAGAGCGGTTGTTGATCTCAATCGACACGACCGCGCCGGATATGGCTTCGGGTGTGACAGCCTATTTGGGCAACACGCCGCTCACGCCTGAAAATCCGACATGGGCATCGGGGGCTAGCTTTTCACTGTCTCAGGTGGACAACCTAGAACTGCTCGCGCTCAGCGCGGCGGGACGGTATTTCCAAGGGGTGTTGGACTTTGCCTATATCGGCTTTCCAAGCAGCCTGCCCGACATCAGCCAAGCATCGGTGCGCGACAGTTTCCAATACCTCAACATGGGGCCAGATGGGTCCGGGCCTACGGGCGAAGTGCCAGAGATTTTCCTCACCGGGTTGGACAGTTGGAACGCAGGCACAAACTTGGGTGGCGGCGGCAACCTGACGCCCAACGGCACCTTTACCATCACCTAATCAGGCGAACAGCATCAGGGCCGTGTTGCGCAGCCGGTCCGGATACAGCAGCCGTTCGCGCCACAAAACCCAGCGGCGGGCAATCGCATTTTGCCCCCGCGTTGCGACGAACCGGGTGATCAGACGCAAAGCCTCGGGGGGCAGCTGATCGCCAAAAACCGTGATCACAGCCTGCGCCTGACGGCGGCGGATTTCGACCCGGCGGCGCACTTCGTACATCATCCGCAGCTTTGAGGCCGGGTAGCTAAACAACCCCACCCGCTTTTGCCCCGAGGAATTGCCCCCGTGCTGGCGGTACAGCACCGTTTTATCAGGAATGTGATGCACCGCTCCAAAACATAAAGCGACCAGCGTCGCGTACCAATCGTGGCCCGTCACTTCATCCACCGGAATATCCGTCAGGCGCTTGAGCAGGGCTGCATTAAACGCCGCCGCACAGCCCAACCCATGTGTCGAGATTAGGGCACGGGGCAACAGATGCGCTTCGGCGGGATTAATCTTTTTGAAGGTCGTATAACTAGGGTCAATCATCCCTAGATTTGCGTCGACCACATGCACATCCGATTGCACATACAGGGGCACGTCCCGGCCCAACACGGCTTCACGCCCCAGAACGGCCTGCACCAAAAGCGCGGTTTTCTCAGGCTTCCACACGTCGTCGGCGTCGCACCAACAGATAATATCGGCCTGCCCACGGGCGGCGGCCTGCCCGGTCAGAAAGGCAAAATTCGCCTTGGCCGACCCGCTGCCCTTTGGACGGCGGATCACTTCAACAGGGTTGCGAAATGCGGCCACCATTTCATCAATGATCGCGAGACTGTCATCGGTTGAGGCATCGTCACTGATGATCAGGTGAAAATCATCATAGGTCTGCTCCAACAGCGATTGCAGCAAGGCACGCAGGTGGGGGGCGTTGTTGTAAACGGCCAGCAAAATCTCAACACGGGGGGCGGTCATTCGGGCACTCCCTTTGCGGGGGCGCGCTGGTGTTCCAGCTTTCGGCCCAGATCAATCATCGGGCCCTCGAACACCTTGTAGGACAGGATTGCCGCCGCGTAGGTGATCGCAAAACACAGGCCCAACACCGTCCAATACCCCAGTGCGATATCCAATTTGCCCAGCACCGCGTTCACGCCAAAAATGATGAAATAATGGAACAAGTAGAGAAAATAGGAATAGAACCCCACCCGCGCCAATTCCGTTGAAACAACCCCCGGCGCGCCGCGCAACCACACCTCAGAGATCAAGATCACCGCACAGGTCGAAAACGCAATCGCGGTAAAAAAGAACGTCTGGCGCATTAAGATATCGGTAAAACCGACAGCCCAAAACAGCGCAGAAAGCCCAAGATAGACACCAATAAGCGCGTTTTCGCGGCCTCTCCATCGGTCTAGAAACAGCGCCGTCAGACCCCCAATCGCAATCGCATCAATGCGCGCTGGCGGGAAGTAATAGATTTTGTCCAACCCTTGGGTGTTGAGGTAATATCGCAGCACTGTAGGCGCGATGATCAGCACAATAATAAACAGCGGAAACCGTGCGCGGTTTATCCACGCCAGAATACCAAACAGAATATAGGCGAATTCTTCGACCGACAGCGACCACGTGATCGTATAGGGCACCGTTTCGACCCCATCCAAAAACACGAACCACCCCGTCAAAAACAGATAGGGTATCCAAATCCGGCTAAGCAATTCTTGCTCATAGCCCGTCACGATCGCAGCGGCCGCATATAGGGTGATAGCCGCCAGATACAGCGGCAAAATCCGAAACACCCGGCGCAAAAAGAACGCCTTCACAAAATCCGGCCGGGTGGATCGTAGCAAGAACCGGGTGATCAAAAACCCGCTCAGCGGAAAGAATATATCCACTCCATAAAACCCAAACCGCAGGAAAAATCGCGCCACCGCATCCAGATCGGCCCGGTCATAGAAAATCGCGACATGAAAGCCGAACACCAATGTGATCGCCAAGGTGCGGATACAATCCAGCGGGACTGAACGTTTTGAGAAATGCGCATTGGCCATGAAAAATCCTTCTACATGGCGCCTTTTTTGCGCGGAATGAGGGCAACAAGACGGTCGCGCAGGCGCCGCAAGGGGCCCATCACCGCCTCATGGGTGCGTTCCGCAAATGTGGGGGGCTGCAATCCGGCCACGGCGGTGGCGGGAAAATGCGACGTTACCGCCGCATCGGGCACCATGCGCCAGCCGCGCACCCGGTTTGAGACGTTCGTTTCATGCACGACCTGCATCCAAGCGGGAGGGCCGTCTATTTGCACCACAGGGCCGGTTTCATCGATGGCCATGTGATGAATGCCCGGCGCGGTGCGGATGGCGGCATCGTTGATTTCAAGGAAGCTAAAGAATGGGTTGCTGTCGTGGACCATCTTATAGACGGCCTCGCCACGCCTGATCAGCCCGTTGCGAAAATTATAGGCCCCCGGCGCGTGGCCATGGACCGCAATTTCATCATGCAAACGTTCAAAAAAGGTCGTGGCCAGCGCGTCGTCACTGTCCAGCCGCGTCGTCAGCAAAAATGGTGTGCGCGGCGCGATCTCAGAGCGGATGGAATCCTGCCAACCGGTTTTGCCAAACATCGGAGTGTAGAACGCACGGAACGCAAACACCTTTTGCAGGGTCGCAATCCGGTCTTTGAATTCTTGGGGGGTGTCGATGTCAAAATAGATCACCCAGTCAAAATCGTGGCTGGTTTGGGCGGCCACCGAAGGCAGGCAATATTGCTCAAACAGATCGAACCGCCCCTCCAGCCAGCCGGGCTGGGTCCGAATGGAAAATTCACGCCCCGGAGTGGCCAGATTAAAGCGAGTCATCAAAACATGGTGAAAGGGCGCATCCCCCCGCCCGGGATTAGCCTCAGCCTGAGACCCGCTATTGGTGCCCTCGTCAGAGGCAGTGTCGGGGATCTTCATCGTGACCTCACTTCAAGTTTTATGCTCACAACCCTATCCATCGGCAAAAATATTAAATACTTAAGGGTAATAATTTATTAACGTTAATTTATGCGCTCCCCAAAGAAGAGCAAGTATCGAATGAAACCCTGCTTATCCCTTTGTGATGTGCCAGTCGCCCGGAATTCAGGCCCTTTGCGACATCAAAAGGCAGTTGTGGCGTGAGACCCACAGGTTTCTCTCAGGCGGTGACCCCGCCCTGCGTTCTGGCCAACGCCCCGCTGCCGTGGATGGCCAAAATCGCCATCATCGCGATGATCATTCCTGCCAGTTTCAGTATCGGGCCTTTGGCGCTCTCTCCCTCGCGGCTGATGTTTTTGGTGCTGGTTCCGTTTCTCACGATTAACCTTCTACGCGGCAAATATGGCAAAGTTCTGCCCGTCGACGTTTTGGTGTTTCTCAATATTCTCTGGCTGACGATTTCGATTTTCGTCAACAACCCGGCGGAGGCTGTGCAGTTCACGGGGTCCACTGCGGTGGTGGTGCTCGGGGGGTATCTGACCGCCCGCGCCTCTATCCAAACAGCCGAGCATTTCGCGTCTTTGTGCCGTTTCTTGGGCTATGTCGTCCTGCTGAGCCTGCCATTTGCGCTGTTTGAAGCCCTGACCAAACAGATGATTATCATGCAATTGGTCGACCGGTTGCCCGGGATGAATGTCTTTCCTCGGGCCACCCATGAACAGCGCATTCCGGGGCTGTACCGGGCGCAATTCACCTTTGTGCACCCGATCCACTACGGCTTTTTCTGCGCACTGGTGTTTGCGATGGTGCTGAGCGGGTTGAAGGGCGCGATTTCCTCGGGCGAGCGGTGGATTTTGGGTGGCGCGGCGGCGTTTTGCAGCTTTTTGTCGTTGTCGAGTGCGGCTGTTCTGACGATCGCGGTGCAGTTTGCCCTGATCTTGTGGGCCCGCGCGACGGTGAACGTGAAAAACCGCTGGACCATCCTGATCACCGGGCTGACGGTGATGTATATCATCCTCGACATCGCCTCGAACCGGCCCGCGCTGATTGCGGTGATTTCACGGCTGTCGTTCAACCAAGCCACAGTGCAAATCCGCCAGCGGTTGTTTGAGTTCGGCACCGAGCAGATCGGCAAAACCCCATGGCTGGGCGTGGGATACAACGACTGGGGCCTGCCCCCTTGGATGAGCGGCAGCATCGACAACTTTTGGCTATTGCAGGCGTTGATCTATGGGATGCCCGCTCTGCTTGCGCTGGCGGCGGCGTTTATTGGCGGCACGTTTCTGGTCGCCCGTCGCCCGCTACAGCCCAACAGCCCGATGCGCGATTTGCGGCTGGGGTGGGTGTTTATGATGGTCGGGATGAACCTGACGCTGGCCACTGTGGCCCTGTTTTCGGTCATGTATTCGATGGCGTTTTTCATCTTTGCCAGCGGGCTTTGGATCATCGCGCAAAAACAGATTGAGCCCGAGGAAAACGCCCCGCAGGAAGCCCCCGCCCCCACGGGCACGCTGTATTCCCGCTTTGCGCCCAAGGCCCGCGGCACCGGGGCCAAGATCACGCCTCGCGATCCCGCCCCCACCACGCCCCGGCCCGCCACACGCTATGCCCGCGTGCTCAACCCAACTTCGCGCAAGCAGGGCTAGGGAATGGTTGACCTGTTCATTCGCGCCCGTGCTCTCGTGAACCGGCTGTTGCGGCGATACGGGATGCAAATCAGCCATCCGCCCCAGCCCCTACCGCGCAAGCTGTGGCTGTTTTGGGCACAGGGAGAAGCATCCGCCCCCCAAATCGTGCAAACCTGCATTGCCTCATGGCGCGCACATCATCCCAATTGGGACGTCACCGTCATCACCGCCGAGACTTTGCCCGATTATCTGGCGGATATCTCGTTTGGTCCGGATGTGTCATGGGCGCATAAATCAGACCTGCTGCGCCTACGCCTGTTGCAACAACACGGCGGCGTCTGGGTTGATGCGACCTGTTATTGCGCACGACCCTTGGATGAGTGGTTGCCCCCCCTGATGCAGGCCGGGTTTTTCGCGTTTCATCGCCCCGTCGCAGGGCGGATCATGGGCAATTGGTTTATTGCGGCGGCCCCCAGCAACCCTATCATCGCCCATATGACGGACCTCGTGACCGCGTATTGGCGCCGTCATGACCAGGCCATCAACTACTTCTTTTTTCACTACATGATGGAGTGGAGCATCCTGACAAACCGCCAGTTTCGCGCCACATGGCGGCTCATGCCAAAACTCAGCGCGGATGGCCCCCACACCGTCTACGCCGCCGGGCGCGCGGGACAAACGCACATCCCCGCAGAAGTGCTGGCCACCCTGCCCCTGCATAAACTCAGCTGGAAAGAAGACCTCCCCCCGCCGCTATTGGCGCAAATCACGGGCGGCACCAATCCGCCGAAAACCCCCTAATGTGCGCCTGTTTCATGCCAACCGCTCTTGCCCCTAGCTTGCCTGCTCAGACCCGCGCCGCTACGCTGAGCCATCGCCAAAGACGCGGCCATCACGGGGCCACAGGGCCGTCACACGGGGGCCATACCACTGCAATAGTGAAAGAGTGGCCCCCCTTACAGGGCGCCACACCGGCCCGATCAGAACGAAAGCACGCGCCATGAAAGACACCGTTGCCTCCAAAGTTGACGCGTCCGCGCAGCAGGCTGTGCACAAACAAGACCGTTCTCGGGTGGGGCGGTTTCTGCGGTTGATCGGGGCGGCGGTGGACCCACGGGCCTGGGCGCATCTGATCAAGATCGTGAACTACTACAATTACACCCATGTCGCCCCCCGCCGCGCCGCACATCTGGGGCATGATGTGCGCCTAAGCCCCACGGTCAGCCTGTCAAACCCCAGCAACGTGCACATTGGGGATCGGGCGCGGATCGGGGCGGGCTGTAATCTTTGGGGTGGGCCAAGCTCAGGACGCATCGTGATCGGGACGGACGCCCTGTTTGGGCCCAACGTGATGATCACGGCCGCAAGCTATCGCATCCATGACGGCAGCCCCGTAACCAAACAGCCGATGAAAGAGGCGGATGTGATTTTGGGCCATGACGTTTGGGTGGGCTATGGCGCAGTCATTTTGGCAGGTACTACAGTTGGGGATGGCGCGATTATCGGGGCCAACGCCGTGGTGCGCGGAAACGTCCCCCCAAATGCCATCATAAGCGGAAATCCCGCCACGCAAACGGGCACTCGCAATCCCGATCGTCCGGGCGCCCCCAAATCAGACCTCTAGACCACCCACGCCAAGCCGCAGGTTAGTACCCCGCCAACCAATCGTGGCGCGCGGCCCAGATGGCGGCCCATTTTGCCGCCCCCTCTCGCTTGCCCAGCCACCCCAAAGGGCGGCTTGCCCCATACCGCAGCGCGCCCCACAGCCACATCAAAAACAGCCCCCATGGGACCAACGCGCGGGGCCAATGGTCCCGGATCAGGGTGGCGCGGGCCTTGGCCACCATCACGACCTTGCGCGCCAGTTTGCCAGAGGACGCGCCCACAATATGCATGATCTGCGCGTCGGGGGTGATTGCAGGGCGGTAGCCCAGTTTGGCGGCACGCAGGCACAGGTCAGCCTCTTCGCCGTACATAAAGTACTTCAGGTCAAACCCCCCAAGGGTCTGCCACAAATCTGTGGGGATCATCAGAAAACATCCCACCACGATGTCCACCTGCCGCACGCTGTCGCGCGGCCAGCCGCCGATGCCTTCGGGGTTGAACACGGCTGAGTTGGGAAAAGCACTGCGCAACCCGGTGGCCGCACACAGGGCCGACCACGGCGTGATCTTGTTCCAGCACGATGCGATGTTCAGGGTGCCATCGGGAAATACCGTACGCCCGCCCGTGATGCCCGCCTGCGGATGGGCCTTGGCAAAGGCCATCAGGTTGTCCACCGCGCCTGCGTGGACTTCGGTATCGGGGTTGAGCAGCAAAATCCACGGGGTGGTGGCGGCCTCGGCCACGACGTTGTTGGCCTTGGCAAAGCCAAGGTTTTCCGCGCTTGCGATCAAATCGACTTGGGGAAAGGCCGCTGCAATCGCCTGCGCCGAGCCATCCTCGCTTGCGTTGTCATAGACCACGCAGCGAAAGGCCGTGTCGCGGGTCGTGGCATAAAGCGTCTCAAGGCATTTGAGGGTCAGGGCGCGGGTATTGTAGCTGACGATGATGATGGTCAATTCGGGGGGCTGGCTCATATCGTGCGCCCCATCGCCTGGGCGAGCATCCAAACCCCCCGCCGCACCCGCAGGCGCATCAACGTGGCAATGCCTGCCAAACGCTCGCCCCCGCTGAGCCCGTCAAAACGCACAATACGCGCGGCATGCACCACCGCCGACAGCGGCATGGCCAGCGCGCGCAGAGCCCATGTGATCCGCGCTTTGGGGCGGCTGCCGCCCAGCCCATACATTTCTTGGGTCAACCGGCGCCATTTCTTGGCCAGTGCGGGCCAGTCCTGCCGCGAAGGGTGGGCCACCACCAGCGCATCGTCGTACCGCAGGCTTGCCCCCGCCGCGACCGCGCGGCGGCACCAATCCACGTCCTCAGACAGACCCGTCACAAACGGCCCCGCCGCCAGATAAACCGCACGCGTCGTCACAAGGTTCGCAGTGACCGAGAACCCTTTGTGCGCGATGTAGTCGGATTGCTTGAAGGCAAAGACCTCCTCAAACACTTCCGCACCGGTGCGCGGCGGCGGGGTTTCGTGAAACACATCAATCCGCCCCCCGATGACCGCATCCTGGGCCTGCACCGCGCAGGCCCGCGCCAGCCAACCGGGACCGGGGACGCAATCCGCATCTAGAAAAATCAGCCCCGGCGCAGTGGTCACCTCAACCCCCTTATTGCGGGCAGGTCCTGCGCCCTTTTCGGGCTGGGTGACAAACCGCACGCTGGGAAACTGTGCCGCCACCGGCCCCATATCCATGGGCGAAGCATTGTCGGCCACCACCACCTCAACCCCGCCGCATACCTGCGGCAGCAGCGCATTCAGACACCGCCCCAACCGGTCGGTGTCGTTGTAATGCGGGATGATGACCGCATGGGTCAGGGGGGCCACAGCCCCGGTCATTTTTCCATCACGCGGGTGTAGGCCGCGATCAGGGTGTCCACCTGATGATCCCAGCTGAGTTCCGTTTCGACCCTATCCCGCCCATATCTCCCCATCTGAGCGGATTTTTCCGGGTCATCAATCAGCGACAGGATCTTGGCCGCCATATCCGAGGTGTCGTTTGAGGCCGCATAAAGCGAAGCCTCTTGCGCCGAATACCGCCCCTCGGTCACGTCAAACTGCACAATGGGTTTTTCAAACGCCATGTATTCGAGAATTTTGTTCATGGTGGATTTGTCGTTCATTGGGTTCACCCGGTCCGGGTTCACGCAGACATCCGCGTTCGACAGCACATCAAACAGCACATCATCAGGCGCGCGGCCGGTGAATGTGACATGCTCCGACAGACCCAAATCTTGGGCCATCGCCTGCAAATCCGCCAAAGCGGGTCCGCCCCCCACCAGAACGAACTGCACATCGCGCCCCTGATCGATGATGATCTCGCGCGCGGCCTCTAACAGCAGGTCCAACCCTTCTTGGTCGCCCATTACACCCACATAACCCACCATATGCGCGCGCCCCTTGTGCCATTCCCGCGAGGGGGGCATTTTCTTGAGCCGCGTCAGATCGGGGCCCGAGCGGACCACAAACACATCCTCAGACACCTTTGAGCCACGGGTCAGCGCGATCTCGCGGTAGCTTTGGTTGGTCGAAATCACCACATCAGCTGCGCGAAAATTCAGCCGCTCAAACAGCACCATCAGCTTCCAGAAAAAGCCGCGCTTGTTGAACTTGGCCTCATACAGTTCGGGGTTGATGTCGTGGTGGTCGAAAATATAGCGCTTACCAAACAGCTTGAACGGCCACGCGATCAGAAAAATCAGATCCGGCGGGTTACAGCCTTGGATCGTGTCAAACCCGTGCTTGCGCGCAATTTTCAACGCCAGCCGCATTTCGTGCCACAGGGCCGCGCCGTATTCGAGCAAATAGCCAGAGGCCCCCTTGGCATCAAGCGGCAGGGAATGGCGATAGATATGGACGCCGTCGATTTCCTCATATGCTGCCTCATAGCCCTTGCCCGTGGGGCAGATCACCGCGACCTGCGCGCCGGCGGCCGTCAGCGTGCGGCATTCGTGCCAGACCCGGCGGTCAAACGGCAGGGGCAGGTTTTCGACGATGATCAGGACCTTGCGCCCCGCAAGGGGCTGGGCAGTGCGGGCGGCGTTCATGCGTGGGGTGGCAAAACTCTCGCTCATGACAGGCTCCCCAGATCAAGGGTGTCCACACCATCAGGCAGGGTCAGCTGTTTGGCGGTGGCGTTGTTGACCAAAATGCGGGCGTATCCCCCGGCCTCGGCCTGCGCGCGGCTGACCAACAGCCGCTCAAGGCTGGGCAACTGGCTGTACGCATACCCAAGGTTGGCCCCCACCAGCATGTCGGCCTCAATCGCGGGGTCATACACATCCAGCGCGATCCCTGCGCCCAACAGTTTGCGCGCCAAATCCACGTTGGGGCTTTCGCGCAGATCATCGGTGCCCGCCTTGAACGCCAAGCCCACCATCAACACCCGCGCGCCCGGCTCCAGACCGGCGGCGGCGTATTCAAACAGCCGGTGTTTATGTGCCTCATTGGATCGCAACAGACTGTCGACCAGATGCAGGTTCGCCCCCACATCCGCCCCAATATGCTGCAACGCGCGCACGTCCTTGGGCAGGCACGACCCCCCAAAGGCCCCACCGGGGCGGGTATAATAGGGCGAAATGTTCAACTTGGTGTCCGAGACGAAAATCTCATGGGCGGTTTTCGCCGACACCCCCAAGGCCAGACAGGTGCGCCCGATTTCATTGGCAAAGGCCACTTTGACCGCGTGCCATGTGTTGTCGATGAACTTGGTGATCTCTGCCTCGCGGAAGCCCACGTTGAACACCTGCGCCTCGATCCCTGCGTTCAACTGATCCATCGCCGCATTGGGCTGGCCATCATGAGTGCCGATCACGATCTTGGGGGGGTGGAAGTAATCCAGCACCGCCGATCCTTCGCGCAGGAACTCGGGGTTATAGACCACCTGCGCCTGTGACGGCACATCATCCAGCACCGAGGCCAGCACCGGCAACACCAGTTCATCCACCGTGCCCGGCCGGAACGTAGAGCGGTAGGCAATCGCCAAGGGCGCCCCAGTCCGCGGGCGTTTGGCCAAGGCTTGGGCAATCTGGCGGGTTACATCCGCCACATACCCCATGTTGTGTGATCCATCCGCCGCCGACGGCGTGCCGACACAGACAATCCCCAAATCCGCGCCCTCTAGCGCGTCGCCAATTTCGGTGCGCGCCTCAATCAGCCCCTGCGCCAAACCGGTTTGCAGCATCTCGGCGACCTGCGGCTCGATGATGGGGGTTTTGCCGGCGTTGATGGCATCCACTTTGCGCTTGGACACATCCACCCCGATGACAGTGTGCCCTTGGCTGGCGATACAACAGGCCGCCGTAAATCCAACGTACCCGAGGCCAAAAATTACAATCTTCATACTTTAAACGCGCCCTCAATATCGGTTTTTAAAATTCTTTGACATGGAAACCATGCACTTTGGGGCGTGCCTTGTCAGGATTAGCCCCTTCAATACTGCAAAAAACGTACCATCTGAGCCAGAATAAGGGCAGGTTAGAGGCGTTATAAAGGCGTGTTTCTGCGTCGCGGCGGAACACATCGCCAGTCGGCGGGATATGGCCCACCCCTATGCGTGGGGTTTGCGCCGCAGTTGCGCAAAACCGGTGCCCGGCGGCTGGACCTGTGGCCCCATCGTTTCTAATAAAAACAAAGGCCTCCTGATTTGGGGGCAAAAAGTAATTTTAGAATTGGCTCCCAAGCCGCCCTTACGAAAGACGTTCTTATGCCCCTGATGCGTGCAGGCTCTCAATTGCTCTATTATGCCCATGTGCCCAAATGCGCGGGCTCGGCGTTGGAACATTACTTGGCCGCGCGCTTTGGATCTTTGGCCTTTGTGGACACCGCCTACCTCAGCCACAGCCACCCGTGGACCCAGACCTCGCCCCAACATATGGATCGCCACGCGTTGGCCCAGCTGTTTCCCGCAGGGTTCATCGACGCCAGCTTTGCCGTGGTGCGCCACCCCACCGCGCGCATCATCAGCGCATGGCATTTCCAGCTAGAGCAGGAAAAGACGGTCCCCCAAGGCATGACGTTTTCGGATTGGCTGACGGATTTGCCGCTGCAATGGGCCCAAACCCCCTACGCCTATGACAACCACACCCGCCCCATGAGCGAGATCGTCCCCGCCGATGCGGCCGTGTTTTACCTTGAACACGGGCTAGAGGCGATCATCCCGTGGCTCAACATGGTTGTGGGTGACACAAATGGCCCCACCGAAATCACCCAAGTCAACGCCCGCCGCAAGAAGGCCAAAACCCCCGCCAAAACCAGCCCCAGCGCCGGGGATCTCGCGCTAATCGGAGAGATATTCGCACAAGATTTTGAGCGATTTGGCTACCGGCTTGAGGATGAGGCAGCCCCCCAAGCCAACGGCCACCCCTGTCCCATCCCTGGCCTGCCCACAGGCGGCGCGCAATCTGCCCCAAGCCCCAGCCTCGGCGCCCGAGCGGCACAGTTGATCGGCAAAATCCGCAACAGGTTGTAGCCGGGGCGTTCCATCCCCGCCAAGCGCCCTGCGCGGCATTGGATATGGCGCCCCCCCCCCCACAAAAAACCTGGGCTGGACACCAGAAACCAGCTTTGCAGACCTCGTCACCGAGATGGCCGCCGCGGATTTGGCTGAAGCCCGCGCAGAAATGCGATAAGGGGCATATTCAGAGGTTTCCGGCCTCGGTCCTTGCGCCATGACACGGCGGGAACGGGGCCAACATCTCAAACCTTAGCCCCAAAGAGCCCCATACCCCGGATACGACCCTCAATCTAAATCCGTTGTGGCGTCTTTTTCCGGCGTCTCATCGCTCACTTTTTGGCGCGCTCATTTGGGCGTCTTGACAAGTTTGTGCGGGGGCCTGTTGATTTATAGCTCTGTTTCTAAACCAAAATTATCGCGTGCCTCCGGGCCCTCCAATTTGTGTCACAAGAGAGATATGTCATGCGCCCAACTGTCTTTTTGCACCGTACCTTTGTTGCCAGCCTGCTTGCTGGCGCGCTCGCTCTGCCTGCGCAGGCCGTCCCCCTCACCCCGGGCAGCAGCCTTGATCTGACGGATTATGATCTGTTCGGCGTGGCAGCCGGTGATCCCGATTGGTTCGGGACCGAGCTAAGCACAGTCACCCAACGCGCGCGTGAAACGCGGGACGGCTTTGTCGATGGCGTCGGCGTCGTGCCGGACTTGTATGATGTATCCGCCGGGATCACCTCGACTGTGTCGCGCACGGCCAGCGGGCGGTTGGTGTTCGACATCGCCCCCTTCGCCAGTGACGCAAGCTTGGCAGGCGGCTTCAATAATGGGGCACAGCTGTTCCGGATGAGCGGGTTTGCGGGCTATGCCATCGACTTTGCCTGGAGCGATCCCAAAACGCCGATGCATCTGCTGGCCCCCGGGATTTCGCTGTCCGCCGACGGCGATGAAATCACGATCGACATGCTGGCCCCCGATATCGCTTCGGCCACCCCCAAGTATGAAAGGTTTCTCTTTGCGGTGGATGCGACGGATTTCCGCCTCACCGGAGAGGGCGAGGTCGATATCGTCATCGACAGTTTCGGGACCACCTCTCGCGCGCTCACCGGGTTTCCGATGCCCGCTGTCATCCCCCTGCCCGCCTCGGGGCTGGCGTTGATCCTTGGTCTCATGACGCTTGGCGCAATGCGGCGGCGCCCGGTAGCCCCCGTGGCCTAGCGCAAACACCCCAAAAAACACTGACACCCCGGCGACGTTAGGTCGTCCGGGGTGTCAGGCCACACACACCTCGTGTGGGTTCCGTTTATTCAAAGGAGTTGGGGAGAATGAGACGGACGGAACCCAAAGGGAGAGAGGGAGGAGAGAGGTGGAATGTGTGGATCGGGGCGCACCCAAATATGCGCGCACCCCGAGAGCTTAGAGATTTTGTCTTAGTTCACACTGTCGTCCGATGCGCGGTCAGCGATGATCCCGGCCAGCTCAGCCACTGTGTAGCCACCAGCATCGACACCCAAGGACGCTGCCAATTGCACGTGGCCACCGGTCACGCCGCGGGTTGAAGCGCGGGCTTCGTCAACGCTTTTGATCGGAAAGTCGATGTCGTCGTCGCTGGCGTTGTTGGCGATGACTTGGGCCAGTTCGAACACCGAAGGTCCGCCTTGAACACCGCGGGTCGAGAACGATGTCTCACCGGCGTTGCCAACTTTGAAGCTGACGCCATCATCGGAGGCTTTGTTCGCTTTGATCTGCGCCAGCTCAGAGAGCGTGTACTGGCCGGCGTCAACGCCGAGGGAGGCTGCCAGTTGGTCGTTTGCGAAAGCAGGAGCAGTGAATGCGAGTGCGAGAGCGGCGGAAGCGATAAGAGTTTTCATTGTGTTAGTCCTTTGTGTGTGTGCCCGGCGATGCGCCGTTTTGGCATTTGAGAGTGTGTTGCCCGGTGTGGGCGGTTTGTGTGAGGCGGTGTGTTTGCCGCCGTTCGATGAGTTAGATATACGGCTGTGAAATGCGCTCATCAATGCACGGAAGCGTGAGAATGACGTATATAAGGTGCGCTTATGCACATACCTTTATTGTCTCCGCACCGCCCTCACGCCGGCGCGATCAACCCTCCAGATCGCGTGAGCAAACTGCCGATTTTGTAACATTTGGGTGCCGCTGCCGGGGGCACTGTCCCAAACACCCCACATCAAAAAAGCCGCCCCCCCTAGGGAAGCGGCCTGCACACGAGAATAAGCCCCCCCACCAAACCGGAGGCCGCCACCACGTGGATTTTTCGTGCATGTATATAGTGGGCGGACAGGACGGGGCGCGATGCAGGATCACAGAGCCCCATCAGGCGCCCGGCTCAAAGGGGGGCTAGGCCTCGCCCTTGCCCTTCACAAACCCAAGGAACGCCGCCTCAGCGGAGCGCAACCGCGGCCGGCCCGAGGCATGCCAATAGCCGCGCCACTCCGCCTCTAGGGCATAGACATCCCAACCGGGGGCCAAGGCGCGGGCCTTTTCCAGCGTCGCAGGCGACAGGCTCGGCCCGCCCTGCCCCGCGACCTCGCGCTCGATCATCCGCGCCCGCGATGAAAAGCGGATTTTGTCGCCCTCGATCTCTTCGATGTGGTAATCGGGCAGCGGGTCGGCGGCGATCATCTCACGGACCATGGCGCGAAACACCCGCCGGGGCGACGCCGAGCCCGACTTTTTCAGAAGCACATCCACCGAAATCACCCAAGCCTCTTGGCGCCCGCAATGTTTGCGCGCGATCTCATAGAGCCGCCGCTCCAGCGGCTTGCGCAGGGAAAAATACTCACGGCTCAGCGTCAGTACCGATTTTGACAGCACCGCCTCATACAGCCACTCCGACAGCGTCACCGCCACCGATACCATCCGCCCCCCCCGCGAGGCGCGCACAATTTCCCACCGCTCAATCAGGCCAAAGCCACTGGTGATCTCGCGGCCGCCGACTTCGATATTGGTGGTGATCCGAGTGCCGGCCAGCCGCTCAAACGCGTCGCGCAGCCGCCGGTAGGCATCGCCCGAGGTTTCGCGCCCCGTGGCCACCAACAGATCGTGAGCCCGCAGATGCAGCGTGCGCGCCGTGGCCCGCCCCGCATTAACCGCCGCCATCAGTTGGCTGATGCAAAAGATCAAGATGTCCTTGTCATGGATCGTCGCCAATCCGCGCACACTGGGGGTGACGGTGATTTCGGTATCATTATGCACATAGCTCAGGATCCGGCGGTCTGGCCGCGTGCTGAGCGAAAAGAGGGGATGCTCCATCGATGCGAGGTCATCCTTGGGGATGGCGCTCAAGACATCACATACGAAGAAGCCTCCGCCGGAAGCGGGGGTTAGGGCGGTCACTGTCTGGCTCACTGCTCGGCCTCCTCCCCGATCCTAAGGATCAAGGGGCGACTCATTATCGTGGTTTTAGTGACACCCACCCTAGAGTTATCCACAACACCTGTGAACCCCGACCCGCCCCCTGCGCGTAAATCTATCGGGGGATCAGAGTCGCCTGTGCGTGGTTTCAGAGTCGCTTTAACGTGGGTTCAGAGTCACCCCCCCAAAAAAAGCTCAACAAGAATAATCCTTTGCAC
>Ga0228664_1000119_pt1 | contig 55261 bp, 62 predicted proteins | sample 78DmetaG_FD_183029 | JGI IMG/M metagenome (GOLD analysis project Ga0228664, IMG submission 183029) | Seawater microbial communities from Monterey Bay, California, United States - 78D | ecosystem: Environmental > Aquatic > Marine > Coastal | place: USA: California | collected 2016-09-26 | reverse complement strand
AGCAACTACAAGTGCTCAGCTACGCGGAGTAATAAGCGATGAAACAGGAACAGGCGCAGCAGTATTTGCTACATCTCCAAGTTTTACTACTGGTATTAATGCTGCAAGTGCTACAATGGCATTGTTCGACACAACTGCAACATCAATCAACATGGGTGGCGCAGCAACTAGCGTTGAGATTGGTGCAGCAACTGGCACAACAACCATACACAATAACTTAGATGTAGATCTAGATGTTAATGTCGACGGTGGCGATATTACCACAAATGCAGCAACATTTAACCTAATCAACGCAACTGCAACTACACTTAATGTAGGCGGTGCTGCAACAACAGTTACAGCAGGTGCTACAACAGGTAACTTTAACATTAGAAACTCAAATGTTAACTTATCAGGCAACTTATTTGTAAACGGTACAACACTTGATACAGATGAAACAGGTACATTTAACTTACTCAAAGATAATGCTACAACACTAGCATTTGCTCAAGCAGCAACTGAGATTGTAGTTGGTGAAACTAAAGCAGCAGCAGATTTAGCAGGTGCTTTAGGCGAAATGGTTGTACGTATGGATTTACGTACAAATACTGATATGTATATTGATGGTGAGTTATTTGTTAGTGCTATCAACAATACACCAATAGGTAACATAACACCAAGCAGTGGTGCATTTACTACACTAGCTTCAAATAACCTAGTAACATTTACTGATGGTACAAATGCAACAGGCGCAACATTTGCAGGAGGTAGTGCAGCAGTTAAAATAACAGGCGGTTTGTATGTAAACAAAGATATACGTGCAGACAACTTTATTGGTGATATGAGTGCTGCTTTCTTAACAAGCGGAACTATTCCAGATGCACGTATACAAGCAAGTGGTGTTACTCAACACCAGTTGAGTCTTACAGGTACAGGTATACTTAATGCCGGTAGTATTAATACTGGATTTGGTAATATCAACATCGGTACAAGTATATTCTCCGGCAACGGTAGTGGTTTAACAACACTAAATGCAAGTAACTTGAGCAGTGGTACTGTAGCAGATGGTAGAATATCATCAAGTAGTGTAACACAACACCAAGGTGATATTACAGGAACAGGTATACTAAACAGTGGTAGTGTTACTAGCGGCTTTGGTAGTATCGATATCGGTACAAGTACATTTACTGGTAACGGTAGCGGTTTAACAACACTAAACGCAAGTAACTTGAGTACTGGTACTGTTAGTGGTAGTAGACTTGGTGGCAACCAAAGTATGGCTGGTATAAAAACATTTACCAACACTAGTGCTTCTACAAGTACTACAACAGGTGCTGTTAGAATAACTGGTGGTTTAGGTGTTAACGGCGATGTATATGCTACTTCACTTAATACAGCAAGTGGAGGTGGCATCCAAGGCTTGAGTGCAAGCAACTTATCCACCGGAACAGTGCCAAACGCAAGAGTTACAGGAACATACAGTAACCTAACTGGAACTGGCGCACTTGCTGCTGGTGAGATAACAACAACATTTGGTAATGTTAATATTGGTACAAGTACATTTACTGGTAACGGTAGCGGACTTACTAATGTAGATGCAGACACATTAGATGGTGTTGATGGTAGCAACTATTTACGTAGTAATACTGCTGATACAATGACAGGCTTACTAACAATGTCACATGCTGGCGATGAAATGATTCGCTTGCAAGATACAAGTGCTACTGGTAATCCGTATATTAGTTGGTATCAGTCAAGTACAAGACGTGCTTACATGCAGTATAGAGATAGCGATGATAGTCTGTACATTAAAAACGAAGGTGCTAATACTGCACTTGAGCTTGATAATGGAACCAGCGGATTAATATTCCAAAACGGTAGTACCAACTATACTGTGTGGCACAGCGGCAACGACGGTGCAGGTAGCGGACTAGATGCTGACCAACTTGACGGACTTAGTAGCGGATCGTTTATACGTAGTGATGCAAATGATGCATTTAGTGGAACACTAAGTGGTGCTGGTGGTATTAACATTACAGGAAACATTACTGCTAACGCATTTACAGGTGATGGTAGTGGTCTAACTGGCATTAGTGCCGATGATGCCAACACACTTGACGGCATTGACAGTTCAGGATTTGTAAGAGCTACAGGTTCAACAACACAAACTATTAATGGTACAAAACGTTTCGACAACGGAACAAGTACTACTGTTTTAATCAAATGTGATGACGCAGGTAATGCGTTCTTAAATGTTAGTGGTGATAGCCAAGGTACCGGACGAGTCTATGTAGGACAAAGTGACAGTTACGGTGGCGGTATTGAATACAACGGTGACGGCAATCCTGCTACAACTGGAGCAGGGTCTGATCTTATTACACTATGGAGAAGATCAAATGGTACTGATGAATGGACAGCTAGAAACAGTTACAACGACAACAACTGGGCTTTCAGAGGTGAACTTACAGCATATGCTTCTGATAAAAGACTGAAAAATGTTAGTGGTAATATTGAAAATGCACTCGATAAAGTAAATGCGCTAAACGGTGTACTTTATACCTGGAATGAAAAATCAATAGAACATGGGTTTAAAGACGAAGTAGATGATACAGTTGAAGCAGGATTACTTGCTCAAGAAGTTCAAGCAGTATTACCAGAAGTAGTTGTACCAGCACCGTTTGATGATATCAATGGTAAAAGTGCATCAGGCGAAGATTATCTAACTGTTAAGTATGAACGTATAGTACCATTACTAGTTGAAGCAATCAAAGAAGCAGATGTTAAAGCAGAAGCACAAGCAGCCGAGATTGCAGAACTTCGTACAATGGTACAAAAACTACTGGATAAATAATACAAAGGATAGCCACATTGTGGCTATCTTTACTTGACACTGCTTAAATAATGTGTTATATTAATAGAGAGAAATAGGAAGTAATATGGCATTACCAGCAACAGGTTCGACTATAACAATGTCTCAAATCCGCAACTATTTTAGTGCGGGTAATAGTACTATTGCTATTGGTACATTAGGAACTTACATTGGTATTAGTGTAGGCAATACTATTAGTATGAGCTCTAGTTTTGGTGGCTACTATTTCCCAATATTACCATAAAAGGAAACAAAATGAAAACATTATACGAAGTATTAAATGTAGACCTTGCACAAGAGTATACTAAAGAACGTAAAAAAGAAGTAGCAACATCACTTAACCTTGATGGCGATCTTCACGAAGCTGTTTTTGCAGCTATTGACGATATGATTATTCCAAACGACGATGATAGACTCCACTGGATTCAAAAGTTTGGAAGAGCCGCAGGCGCTGACTTACTTACACTAGGTAAAGTACAACCCGAAAGCATGATAGCTATGGCTTGTTTGCCAGCAGAAGATTTTAAAGAAGCTGTTAAGATTGCAACAAGTGCTGCAAGAACTTGGAACGACTATACTGTACAAGCTGAAAAAGATTTAAACGAAGAAACTATGCCATCAACAATGTTGTAATATGAAACTAAGTATTTGTGTTCCATCACGAGACGAAGTTCATATAGGATTTACACGCAGTCTTTGTAACTTAACAAATAGATTAACAAAGCAAAATGTTGACTTTGATCTGCATATTGTTTGCGGCAGCGTGATTATTGAAAGTCGAACTGCACTAGTAAAAGAAGCATTAGAAAATAATGCAACGCATATACTGTGGCTTGATAGCGATATGCATTTTCCAGCAAACGTATTTGATAAACTATATGAACATCAAAAAGATATTGTTGCAGCACAATACAGTACACGATATGCTCCGTATCGTACTGTAGCATTTACTGATTATGAAAATGCAGACAATAGACTAGATGCTAGTTTTGGATTGCACAAGGTATGGGCAGTTGGTATGGGATGTATGTTGGTTAATACCGATGTGTATAATAACTTGCCAAAGCCGTGGTTTGATCACGAATACAATAAACGACTAGACACTTTCAGCGGAGAGGATATATACTTTTGTAATCAAGCAATGCATCATGGTTATGAAGTATGGATAGACGCAAGTATTAAACTTGCACATTTTGGAACAAAGGCAAACGTGTTATGAAGGCAATCGACAGATTTGAAAGATTTGGAACACCGGTACACAACGGACAAGATTTTTTAAAGAATCATATTTTTAAAAAATATCCAGTTGTAAAAACTGACGACTATGAAAACTTAGAACAAGTTTGGACATCAGATTACGATTCCGATTATGTATGGATTGTTGATAAAAATATTGAAACATATAGTACATTTCCTTGGTTCTTCAAACCAAAAGTTGATGAAGAAGTTTGTATACATTCCTTTCCTTATGTGTTTGAAAAAAGTCGCAAAGTCAAAGATTGGAATAGAGTTAGACTAGTTCCAACTGCAAAGGGCGAATATACTGTTAATCAACACGCTTACATCTGCGGCCATTATGATCCTTATAAAGGAAAAAATAAGTTTGATATTTTTTATATTGGTGAGGATACAACAGTATTAAAAAATCTCGAAGCAAGAGGATTTGATGTACAGGTAGTTGATTCAATAAACGCAGCTAAACAAAATAGTTTTACTGATATGTTCTGGGTAGTTTATGATGATACAGAAGTAAGAGAAACATTTAAATTTAGCTACAAACCAGACGAATGGAGTTTCAATATTCCTCATGTGTTTGGAAATGGAGATATTGACACACTAGATGGTATTGTACTTTGTCCTAAATCTTGCGAGTTAACAGACAAAGAAATCAAACACAGGTTTTTTGTTAACAAAAAAGAAGTAAGAATATTAGCAAGTAATCCAAGACAATATGATAAGTTTATTATTAACAACTACCAAGATTATACATATGCAGCTGAAGTTTCAACAACTAATATGTTTTGGGGGCATTCAGATAATATTGTTATTGATGAAAAGTTTGAGTTTGATTATTACATTAGTCATCATAGTAGTGAACAAAAATCAAATCATGCTTGGCTAAACGGAAACAAATACGACGGCGTATTTTTGTTTAGCAAGCAAGCACTAGTAAGCAAAGAAGAAATAGAGCACAAAGAACTAAAACAAAAGATTGATCATGATGTTGTAGCAAGTGGTCCGAAGGATTATGAAAAGTTTATAATCGAAAACTATGAACAATATAAAAGTGCATTTCACAGTTGCGGTAGTGATATGATGTGGCTAATACCCTATGATGTAGAGCCGTTGGATGATTTTGCATGGGATAGTTATTTCCATAACCAAGATTCTTTTGATAGATCGACAAATCATGTATTTTTAAATGGTGTTGATTATGATGGCATTGCATTATTGAACACTATAGATCTTATATCTGAAAAAGAGTTTGATCATAGATTTTATGTTAATAAGAAAGAACATGCAGTTGTAGCAAGTAATCCAAAAAAATATAAAAAGTTTACAGTTAACAACTACGAAGATTACACAAATGCATTATACAACGCTGACACTGAAATGTTTTGGGGAGTACCTACTGATGTTAACATAGCTAAAGGTTTTGATTTTAGTTTGTATTTTAGTCATCAAAACACATTCGATCGAAATATTAATCATGTGTTTTTAAATGGCGATAACTACGACGGTGTTGTATTATATAGCAAAAACGTATTAGTAAGTGAAAAAGAAATAGAACATCGGTTTCTTATAAAAAAGAAAGAATATGAAGTTGTAGCAAGTACACCAAAACAATATCCGACATATACAGTAAACGATTATCAGGATTATTTAGAAGCAAAAGAAAACTGCAATACAGATATGTTCTGGATTGTAAACGATTCGTTTTTACCTAATGATGACTTTGATTGGAACTTTTATATCAGTCATCATAATCAGTACGAACGTAAAATAAATCACGTTTGGAAAAATGGTGATTTTTATGACGGCATTGCATTAGTTAGTAAACAACTAAACATCAGTCAAAGAGAGATTGATTATAGATTCTTTGTTAACAAAAAAGAATACGACGAAGTTGGTAGTATACCCAAGCCTTATGACATTGTGTTTATTAGTAATGGCGAACCAAATGCTGACAATAACTACAACGAACTAAAAGAAAAATATCCAAGAGCCAAGAGAGTAATGGATATTAAAGGCATTCATGCAGCACATAAACGTGCAGCAGAGCTAGTTGAAACAGAAATGTTTTGGGTTGTTGACGGTGATGCTGAAGTTATAGATGATTTTGATTTTAGTTATTATGTTCCGGCCTATGACATTGACAGCAAGGATACTGTTCATGTGTGGAGAAGTTATAATCCAGTAAACGGGCTAGTGTACGGCTACGGTGGCGTTAAACTATTACCTACAAGATTAACAAGGAATCTTGACGAAACTACAACTGATATGACCACTAGTATCAGTGACAAGTTTAAGGGTATAGACAAAATGAGTAATACTACAGCATTCAACACTGATGCATTTAGTGCATGGCGAAGTGGATTTAGAGAATGCTGTAAACTTGCTAGTCGTACTATTGCTAGACAAAAAGATGACGAGACTGAGTTTAGATTAGATGCATGGTGTACACGAGGTGACGATAAGCCTTTTGGAAAAGCAGCAATAGCTGGAGCAAAAGCAGGCAGAGCTTTTGGAGAAGACAACAAAGGCAATGCACAAGAGCTGGTAAAAATTAATGATTTTGAATGGCTTAAGAATCAGTTTGAGACATTATATCTACCAAGCGTATAACTGTATCTAGTTTTACTTGATTAGGCTTGCTTCTTAATGTATTACTCAGTCCGTTGTGCAAAGGCTTTGGCCACTTTCCAAATGTTACCCAAGCATATCCGTTGTGTTCATTATTTAATTCTGGAATAAATTCACAATCAACTACACAAAGATATGTATGAAAGCTAAAGTGATTATCACTGCTTATAAATGTTTCTAACGGTATTGTTTTTCTAATACTTGGAAGATTGCCTATTTCTTCTATTATTTCTCGTTGTAGACCTTCCCACGGTGTTTCAATACCTTCATTGGTGCCACCAACCAATCCCCAAAGATTTTTTGTCTTTCCTTTAGTACGATGTAAAAATAAAAATCTCTTAGTGTTAAGACTATAGAATAACGCACCACTACAAATTATTTTGTTCATACAAATACTTATTTTATAATATAATAGTCCAAGTGCCTCGTGGATAATATCCATCAACAGCACTTTGCCAGTAGTATCCATTCCAGTAAAATTGTTGACCAGTAGTTACATTAGTAACATATGTAGTTACATTATTGTCACTGGAGTTCCAAATAGTAATCCATTTAGATCCGTCCCATTCAACTATATCATTTGCATCAGCTGAGAAATCTGTATTATCTGTATTTTTCCAAGCCTCTGGACCTTTTTCGTTTAAGTTTAGTACATACGATACAGTATCATCAATGCTGTATGCTGTAGCTAGATTTATAACAAACTTATCGTCTATATTTGCTTTTGTTGCTGCTACTGGTGATCCGTTTACAAATACTTCAAAAGTTGTAACACGTTCGTCACCTGCTCTATCAGCTAACTCACTAGTAGCAATAGTAAAGTTAATATCGGTGTCGATTCTATTACTACTAGTAGTAGCTTTAAAACTTCGTTCAACTTTATATCCTATTGGTCCTAACAATAATAATCTAGTACCAACTGTTTTAGTTGTTAAAGGATTAAAAGTTATAGGATTTATAATACCGTCTATAGTTCCGTCAGTTTTAGTCGGACCTTCTATGATAGTATTAGAAGGTAATGTATCCTCGTCCCAATCTATAATCATTGTATGAGTATCGTCATCTGGAATATTAAATGTGCCGACAATTTCGCCGCTAAGTTCTGCTCTACGTAATCTTATTTGACTTATGTTAGGTTGATATTTTGCTGGTAGTTCTGCTTCTATAACATTTAGCCAACTAATATCTCCTACTCGTAGTGCTTTGTTTTTAGCTAGTTTTGCCTCGTCATCGTCAACTATAAGATCAAAATCTCTATAACTTGTTACTAGAGGGTTGTTTAAATCTAAACCTGTGCCGCTTACACTTGAAGTACTAGTAATGCCAACATTTCCTGCATTAACAACAGTACCATCTGGTAATACGGTAACTCCGCTTGATACAGCCTGATCGCCTGATGTTGGAGGATTAAATCCGTCAAGACTTAGCGTTCCTGTATCTTGACTGTAAACACCAGTAATAATATCTGTTATGATACCTAGTTTTTTAACTTTACTAGGAGGTGAAATATATATTGGTGCTGTAAATCCTAATGTAGCAACATCAATATCATCTTGTGTTCCTACAGGAATAGTTCTACTGCTAAAGTTAATATCTTCTAAATATAATGCACTCAAACTAGTCCAGTCTACATAGTTGTCAGATGTTTGAAACTCCAAGTCAGGATTAAACAACATAAAAATTTGTTCAAGTATTTGCAGTTTTTGATCAGTACTTGTTGACCATACATCAACATTAACACTTAATGTATACGGAGTTGGGTGCAATCTTTCAACTGTATATCCTTTAGCTTGTTGTGCTACGTAACTACTAGTGCTTTCGTCAAATGCTTTTTCTCTAAGATTAATTTTACTAACATAACTGCTATCACTCAAACGCGATCTGTCCATTTGTAAACTAGTAACATATACACCCATCCTAGGAGCACTCGGTAGTTTGTTGTCACTGTTTTCTCTAATGATACTACCTACTTGTCGTGTAATATCTCCATACAACACCGGAACTACTTTGATATCGCCTTCGCCGTCACGATAACTAAAGTTACTAAATGCTCTTACTATTTGTGTTATGTACCGTCTTATTTGTCCGTCATAAAAGTATTGCATTAGTCACCTGCCTTTGCTCTAAGAGCTTTACTAAGAGCTTGTCTTTCGACTACATCTTCACCGCTAATAGTATTTACAGTTACATTGTTTATAAACGTTCCTTTTAGAGTATCACGTCCACTAGTTTGTGTAAGGGTAGTTCTAACAGCGTCTTCAATTTTACGCCAGCTATTGCCGTCATATCTAAATAATCTATTAGGAGACAAGTCAATTCTTAAAAAATAATCTCCACTATCTGCTTCGCTAGGAAATCCAATTCCTTGTCCGTATGGTGCTCCGTTTGGAGGAATACCATCGCCTACTAAGTATCCTTGATATCCATTGCCATCAGGAGTAACAAATACAGTGTCTGCTGTTATCTGATCATCGGCTAATAAACTGTCATAGTCAGTACTAACGATTTCAATTTCGCCTGTGTCACCTAACTGTAGTGTATAGAACTGTATAGTAGAATACCCACTAAGTGGAACATCAACTTCTGCTTGTGCAATAACAGCTTCGTTGATTTGCATTTCTTTTTCGTATGTACTAAGTACATCTCTAAGTGTATCAGCACTGCCTTCTTCTGCAGGCAAATCTAAAATATCTTTGTATTCTTGCGAATCTAGTATTTGCTTTGCACGTAATCTATACAAATGTGGATACCAAGTTTGACTAAATCCTTCTGCTGCCCGTGTTACTTCGTCTACAACGTAAAAACGTTTTAGTGCAACATTGTAATCATTAGCAGCATACTCGTCTATCATGTGTGGTAGTTCTATTACATCGCCTGCCATAATTTTTCTGCCTAGCGTTTTTACACTACTATTAATATGTATGGTCATAAACAATGTGTCGTTTTGTAAAAACAATCCAAACTGACTTAGATCAAAGTCTTGATCTTGTAGGTTGTAATGTCCTCTAATGGTGTAAATGTCTTTGTCGTATTTGCGATCTCTGTTTTCTAAAAATAACAAGTCTTGAATGTTGGTTTCTTTAACAACATCGTAAACAGGTTGTTCAGCAGTTGCATCATCTTCTAATGTATTCTTTGGACCAAGATATTTGTGTATATTAAAATCTGTTCCTCCTACAGTAAATTGTTCATAGACAATGCCGTCTAGGAAGGAATAGTCTTTTGTTTTTTGCGGTCTATATAAACTAAGTCTTGGCATATGTATATTTAGCATAAATACTATTGGAGACAAACAATGGCTGAACTTACAACACAAAAACAAGAAGTATTTGATTACGTAACTGCATTTTTAGGCGGAGGCATGATAGATGTTGAACTTGATCCTATACACTATGAAACTGCACTAGGAAAAGCAACTGCACGATACAGACAACGCAGTGAAAACAGTGTTGAAGAAAGTTACATTACTCTTGCACTAACAGAAGATGTTAATGCATACACACTCCCTAATGAAATAATAGAAGTACGTAAAGTACATAGACGTAGCGTAGGAAGTAGATTAGGCGGCAATAGTGGTGGAACAACCTTTGAACCATTTAACCTTGCTTATACAAACACATACTTGTTAGCAGGTAGTGGCATTGGCGGCCTTGCTACATATGATTTCTTTGCTCAACAACAAGAACTAGTAGGAAGGATGTTTGGTAGTTTTATCGAATTTGTTTGGAACACTAGTACAAAAAAACTAACTATATTAACAAGACCAAGAGCTGAGGAAGAAGTATTGCTATATTGTTATAATCACAGACCTGACTTTGAGTTGTACAAAGACTACAAAGCATTTCAGTGGATTAAAGAATATACTCTTGCCAACTGTAAATATATGTTAGGTGAAGCACGTAGTAAGTTTGCTACTATTGCTGGACCAGGTGGCGGAACTACGCTAAATGGTGATACGTTAAAATCCGAAGCTCAACAGGAAATGGAAAAACTTGACAACGACTTGGCTATGTCTGTTGCAGGTGGTGTTGGCTACGGATTTTTAATTGGATAATAAATTTAATAATATCAAAAAAGTAATAGCAGGTGGTTGTAGTTTTACAGCAGGCTCTGAACTTGCTGACGAGTCTTGGGATCGCAATCATAAAGGAATATGCTACGAGTTGAGTCATACAGCATGGCCAAACTTGCTTCAACAAAAAATGTTTACTAATGCAACAGTTGATAATACTGCTGTACCAGGTGCTGATTATGGAAGTATAGTTAGACGTATAATATACCAAACCCGCCGCCAATTAAAAATACACAAGCCAGAAGATATTGTTGTAGTTGTAATGTGGACAAGTATTTTACGTAGAGAATATCCTAGTATATATCCTACAGGCAGAAAAATAAAAACTCATGAAGATAGATTTTTAACTTCATTACCATCAGACGGCGACGGCAAAACTAAAGGTTATTCAAATGCAATGTTGTACATGAGAAGACAAATGTGGGCGTCAGAACATCTAACACGAACAAACGTAGAGTTTTATGCTAGGCGTGACACGCACGATAATCATGTATATTATCCACTACAGCAACTTGAATATTTAACAAACTGGCTCGAGAATCATAATATTAAATATTTTTTTACATCGGCGTTTAACGATATACAACCAGAGTTATTAAATCAAGATAATATTTTTTTACAAGACATGGTTGGAAGATTAAATCTTCCTAATAATATACACACCGAAGATAGCCTTGGATTTTACGATTGGGCAACAAAGTTTAAATACGAAAAAGGAAAAGAATCAGAACATCCTCTCGAACAAGCACACAACGATTGGGCAGATCTTTTTTCAAAATGGATATTGACAAAATGTAAATAGTATGTTACATTTAAATTATGAAAAAGAAGTTATTAGTAATAGGCCATGGAAGACATGGTAAAGACACTGTATGCGAAATTCTGCGAGACGAGTACGGTTATACATTTGAAAGCAGCAGTAAGTTTTGCTCAAAGTTGTTCATCTATGATAACTTAAAGGACAAATATGGATACGCTAATGAAGAAGAGTGTTATGCTGACAGGCATAACCACAGAGCAGAATGGTATGATGCTATCTGCGATTATAATGTTCCTGATGCAGCGACTCTAGGTAGAGAAATGTTTGATGCCTATGATATCTATTGTGGGCTACGCAACAAACGTGAATTCTTTGCAATGCAAAACACAGGTGTATTTGATTACTGTATCTGGGTTGATCGCAGCAAATACCTGATGCCTGAGTCAAAAGACAGCATGAGTCTTGAACAATGGATGGCAGATTTTACTATAGACAACAACGGAACGTTGGATGATCTTTGGTTTAATATTAGACAGCTAATGAGTTATATACATACTTAACCCCTAAAAACCGCCTTTTTTACCGGTGATCTGCTAAATACTTGTAAGTGAAACACTTTACAGGAGAAAATTAAAATGGCATTAACTTCACCAGGTGTAGAGGTCAGCGTTATTGATGAGAGTTTTTACACTCCAGCAGAACCAGGCACAGTACCTATAATATTTGTCGCAACAGGCGAAAATAAACTAAACGGCGCAGGAACTGGTATTGCACCAGGAACTCAAAAAGCCAATGCAGGTAAACCATACCTACTAACATCGCAGCGAGATCTAGTAGATACATTTGGTGATCCTACATTTTATACAGATGCTAACAACAATCCTATTCATGGCGGAGAGCAAAATGAATACGGACTTCAAGCAGCATATTCATACCTAGGCGTAAGCAATAGAGCATATGTAGTAAGAGCAGATGTTGACCTTACAGCGATATCAGCTAGTTCAACGCCAACTACTGCAAATCCTGCAGATGGTACTTATTGGTTAGATACTCAAGTAACAAAGTTTGGTATCTTTGAATGGAACGGTAGTGCGCAGTCAGCGACTAATAAAGTTGGTCAAACATTTACTAACAAAACACCAACTGTTATTACCGATGCAACACAAACATCAGGTTCATCTCCTTATGCTCCAAAACAATCAGTTGGCGCTATTGGCGATTACGCAGTTGTAGCTGTTTCAACTATTATACGTACATGGTATAAAAACACAACAGGTGCATGGGTAGAAGTAGGCAGTGCAAACTGGAAAGGCAGTTGGCCTTCAGTAACAGGTACAGCAGGTACACCGACATTTACAGCAAGTAATACTATTACTATTGGATCTGCAGAAGGTCTTAGTGTAACAGTTGTACTATCTGGAACTAGTCTTGCTTCAACAGTAAGTGATATTAATACAGCATTAGGTGCTGTTGGAATCACTGCAGAAGCAATAGATAACAGATTAGCATTTAAAAATACTGGTGCAACACATTCTAACATCGTTCTTGGTAACGGTACAGGAACACCACTAACTGATGCAGGTATTGTTGCTGGAACATATTATCCACCAGCACATCAAGCAACTGCTCACACAAGTGTTCCAGAATGGAAAACAGCAGATTCAGCATCACGTCCAACAGGAAGTGTATGGGTTAAAACAACTACACCAAACAGTGGTGCAGATTGGAAAACAAAAGTATGGAATGGTTCAACTGAACTATGGGATGCAGTAAGCACACCGATTTATACTTCAAACTCAGCAGCATTAGCTGGCTTAGATAAAACAGGTGGCGGCGCAAACTTAACAACGCTTAATGTTTATGCAATGGCAAATGTTACAGAAAATGCAACAAACCTAGCTAACTTTACTCTTTTCAAACGTAATGCTAATGGCGCAACAACTATTACTAGTGGTGTAGTCGACAGTACTACATTTACAAGTGGTACTAATGATTTTACTATTAGTGAAACAGTAAAAGGAAGCGCAACATTAAGTACACCAGTAACTATTTCATTTAGTGCAACAGGTGCTACAACTGATGCAGAGTTAATGGCAGCAGCTATTAATACAGCAGGATTAACTAATGTTACTGCTAGTGTTGATTCAACTAATAGAGTTGTAGTATCACATGCTATTGGTGGCGACATTAGATTTGTAGATGGTGCAAACACACCATTAGCTGACGCATTTACTGCTTGGAACTACTCAACAAAATCAGGAACTGTAAACTTTTATGATAGTCCAAACGGGTTGTCAGGTGCATATATTGCAACACTTTGGAAAGAACTAACTTATACAGCAAGTAATGATGCTCCAACTGCTCTTGCAGCTGACGGCGCATTATGGTATAGTAGTGTTGTTGATGAAGTTGACATTATGGTACACGATGGCGATAAGTGGGTTGGATATTTGAATACTGATTCACCGTATTACGATGTTACACCTGGAAATGCTCCAGACGCAAGCGGTCCAATCGTTGCTGCATCTGAACCAGTTGATGGCGACCGTGCAGATGGTGGCAATCTTGTAACTGGCGATATTTGGGTTAGTACAGCAGATTTAGAAAACTTCCCAAGAATCTATCGTTGGAATAATACACTAAACAGTTGGGTTGAACTTGATACAACAGATCAAACAACTGAAAACGGTGTACTATTTGCAGATGCACGTTACAACACAGCAGGTGCAAACAGCAGTACTGAAGGCGATATTGTTGACATGATTACTAGTAACTATGTCGATGTAGATTGTCCAGATCCAGCACTATATCCAAAAGGTATGTTGCTATGGAACCTACGTAGAAGCGGATTCAACGTTAAACGCTTTGAGCGTAACTATGTCGACTTAGCAGCAGACAACGAACGCTTTGGCGACGAATCAATGTCAGCATATTATCCACACCGTTGGGTTACAGAATCAGCTAACGAAGCAGATGGATCTGGTAGCTTTGGTCGTAAAGCACAGCGTAAAGTTGTAGTACAAAAACTACAAGCAATGCTAAACGAAAATCAAGATATTCGTGACAATGAATCACGTATCTTTAACTTGATGTCAACACCAGGTTATCCAGAGCTAATCGGAGAAATGATTACACTAAACTATGACAGAGGCCTAACAGCATTTGTTATTGGTGATTCACCTTTCCGTTTAACACCGGATGCAACTTCACTTAACGAATGGGCAACCAACGTTAATACAGTTGTTGAAGATAATGACAACGGACTTGTAAGTAGAGATGAATACTTAGGTGTTTATTATCCAAGTGGTTTCACAAGCGATAATGCAGGTAACAATGTTGTTGTTCCAGCATCGCATATGGTACTACGTACATTTGCACTTAATGACCAAGTTGCTTATCCATGGTTTGCACCAGCAGGTACAAGACGTGGCGGAGTTACAAACGCAACTTCAACAGGTTACATTAGTAACGAAGGCGAATTTGTTGCATCAGCACTAAACGAAGGACAGCGAGATACATTGTATCAAAACAACGTTAACCCTATTACATTCTTAACAGGTGCAGGGCTAGTTGTATTTGGACAAAAAACTCGTGCAAGAAATGCAAGTGCTCTTGATAGAGTTAATGTTGCAAGACTTGTAGTGTACTTACGTAGTCAGTTGAATCAGTTGACAAAACCATATCTATTTGAACCAAATGATAAAATCACACGTGATGAAATCAAAGCACAAGTAGAAAGTTTAATGGTTGAACTAGTGGGACTAAGAGCTCTATATGACTTCTTAGTTGTGTGCGACGAATCAAACAACACACCAGCGAGAATTGATCGAAATGAACTATATGTAGATATTGCTATTGAACCAGTCAAAGCAGTAGAGTTTATATACATACCATTGCGTATCAAAAATACAGGAGAAATCGCAGGATTATAAATCATTAAAGTAGGGGGAAAATAAAATCCCCCTACAAATGATAAATACATGTGATAAGGAGAAACATAGATGGCAATCTCAACTCTATTAAATTTAACAGTACCGTTAGCAAACGATACTAGTGCAAGCAGTCAGGGTCTGCTAATGCCTAAACTACAATACCGTTTCCGAGTAACATTGGAAAACTTTGGTATTACAGGCAACACAACTGAATTAACAAAACAGGTTATTGATGCAACCCGTCCAAATATATCATTCCAACAAATACCGATTGATGTTTACAACAGTAAAATTTATATGGCAGGCAAGCATGAATGGCAAGCAGTTACAATGAACTTACGTGACGATGTTAACGGAAACGTACAACGTTCAGTAGGCGAGCAACTACAGAAACAGTTTGATTTCTTTGAACAGTCTAGTGCTGCTACAGGACAAGACTATAAGTTTACACAACGTATTGAAGTACTAGACGGCGGCAACGGCGCTAATACTCCAGCTGTACTTGAAACTTGGGAACTATATGGTTGCTATTTAACAAGTGTTGACTACGGATCAATGAGTTACTCAGCAAACGATGCAATGACAGTAGCTCTTAATATTCAATATGACAATGCTGTACAACTTAACGTAGGTGTTGGAACGCCTAATAACTTCCAAGATCGAAATACTGAAACAGGCACAGGTGCCACAGGCGCTGCCGCTCTTTAATACTAACTAAGAGATTGCTTGACTTCTAAGGAGCCCAATGGGCTCCTTATTTGTTATGTGCGCTGTTTAAATATAAGATAAATACTTTATGCCGTTAAATAGAAACTTTGATAACTTTACTAATTTTGATACCAACAAAGGTATAATGGGTGACTTTACTCACGCCTCAAACTTGTATCGTCGCAATAACTTTAGACTTGCGCCTAAAGTCAAATTCTTATATCATGTTGTAATAGATGTAAATCCAATAGCGTTACAATCATTAGGAAACAATGTTAGTAACTTATTAAACAAACGAGAGTTTAATATATTAGCATCATCTGCTGATTTACCAAACTACGATATTAATACCGAAACAATAAATCAATATAATAGAAAAAAAGTAGTTCAAACAAGAATAAACTATAATCCTGTTAATATTGAGTTTCATGATGATGCTGCTGGGCTAACAACATTATTGTGGGAAGCCTATTATAGATATTATTATGAAGACGGCAACTATGCTGATCAAGGAACTCGTCCACGTGCATATCAAACTGGCTTATACGATAGTGAGCCACAGAATACTTATAGACACGGTTTTAACAGATCCGGCAAAACATATCCATTTTTTAATAGTATAACTATACACCAACTACATCATCAAAATACTGATAGTCATTTTACTAGTTTTACACTTGTTAATCCTCTTATATCTGGCTGGGAACATGATAGAGTAGATCAATCAGATGCTTCTGGTATAATGAAAAATACTATGCGTGTTGATTATGAAACAGTATTATACGATAGAGGTTATACCGGAGATGATAATCCAGCAGGATTTGCAGATAACGCACACTATGATAAATCGCCAAGTCCGTATATTAGTACAGGATCGGGTAGTGATACAACAGGAATTGAGAATGGTTGGACTAAGGTATTTGCTGATATATTTTTAGACATATTAGGAATAACTGAGTTTAATACCGAACAGCAACGTAACCTAAGATCTCCATTTGTAACTAATCCAGTTACAACAGATAACAGAGTTCCATTTAATAGTAATACATTCTTTCCACAAAGTTCAACTCAGACAGCTATAACTACAGCCTTTTTTGATGCAGCATTTGAATCAACAATATCTCAAAGAGAGTTACAAAATAGTACTATTAAGCAAAGAGACTTGGCCAGGAATGCTCTTCGAAACTATGCAATAGCACAAGGATCATCAAACTCATTTAATGATAACGGCCAGCTGTTTGATAATTTAAATGCAACCCAACAACTACAACTACAACAGGCAGTTGTTGATAACTATAGAGTAGACCCAACACTACAAGGTGCAGCATTTACTAGCACTCTTGAGAATATTATAGGTGGCTAAATGAGTAGTATAACTGATAAAAGTATTAATAAATCATCTGATAGTGCAGCAGAGGTAAAATCATTCTTTGATAGATATTTTTCAAAATCGATATCGATTACAAGCAATGAAGTTGATAGTGTATTAGGATTTTTTAAAAAAAGAAAGTTTGAAGATAATGCAGCTATTGCTGTAACTACAGTATTATTGCAACAAGCTAAATCTGAAAATAAAAATATATTTGAGTTATTAGATAGTTTAAAAGGTTTAGATGAGGTAAAACTTAGTCAGCTGGTAGCTGCTATTTTGAATAATAACAGAAGCAAAGTAAGTGCTCTTGGTTACACAACAGATTATCAGATTGTAACATACGAAAATAGAAACGTTGTATTGTAATGTCGAGGTTTGCACAAGGCAAGTATACATTAAAAAACCCTGAAAAATATGTAGGCGGCAGAACTCCTACTTATAGAAGTAGTTGGGAATTTGCTTTTATGCGTATGTGCGATACAAACGAAAATATAACAAAATGGGCTAGTGAAGCAGTTCGTATTCCTTATAGAAATCCACTAAGTGGAAAACACACTATATATGTTCCTGATTTCTTTATAGTATACAATGATCGTACAGGTAAACAACACGTTGAACTAATAGAAGTCAAGCCAGCAAATCATACATTTAAAGAACAACTAGGCAACAGCAAAGTAAACAAGTTACACTATGTTGTTAATCAAGCAAAATGGGCAGCAGCTAGAGGTTACTGTAAACAAAAAGGAATGCTATTTAGAGTTGTTAACGAAGGAGATATTTTCCATCAAGGCAAACGTAGATAAATAATAGTAGCATATTATAGGTGTTATTATGACAAAGAAACTTGAAGAAATGTTGAATCTTCCAGATAACGAAGATATTAAACAAGAAGTACAACAACAGGCAGTTGTTGCACAAGAAGAAACTTTTAGAGATATTGCAGAGTTTGACAAGATTGCAAGTGCATTGCCAGCTGTTAAAGGACTTGGCCAAAAAGCAGACGACGAACTCGAAGACATTGCATCACGTGCATTGGAAGCATATGACGATTTAATGGATTTAGGAATGAATGTTGAATCACGTTACGCAAGCAGAGTATTTGAAGTTGCTGGCGGAATGCTTAAAACATCATTAGATGCTAAGGTTGCTAAAATGGATAAGAAACTAAAAATGATTGACTTGCAACTTAAAAAAGAAAAAATGGACAAAGATAGTAACCCTGGCGATGGCGGCGTAGTTAACGGGGAAGGATATGTTGTCTCAGATCGTAATAGCCTTTTAGAGAAGTTAAAAGGCATGAACAATGATAAATAGTAACATAACGTAGGATACAATAATGAAAAACTTTGCTGATTATTTGACTGAAAGTAAAAAAACATACGAGTTCAAGATTGGTGTAGCTGGTGAGCTGCCTGAAAACTTTGAAGATATGCTTGAAACCAGTTTACAAAAATACGGATGCTCGCAAATTGCAGCTGGTAAAAAAACACCAATACAAGAACGTCCACTAGACTTTCCACAGTTAGAAAACTGCGAAGCTACATACTTTGAAATAAGTTGTACATATCCAACAACAGTGCAAGTACTTCAAGAGTACATCGGACAGTGTTGCGGAGTCAAACAAAGTCATATTATTGTACGTAATCCAAATGAGCCACAAGAGCTGTATCAAGAAGAAGTGTCTTCTGATGTATATGTTGCAAAGCTAACAGTTGAAGAACTCGAAGGCGAAAGCGCACAGGATATGGCAGGCGAAAATAGAGTAATGGACCTGCTGAAAGAATTAGAGACAGCTCGTAAAGAACAGTCAGGAGACTAATATGAAAAAAGTAAACGAAGCTAATATGAACATTAGTGTAAATGGCGAAAGCGCATCGGAAGTATCAGAACTACTGCGCATTATGCAACTAGCAGGTTCTGATGCAAAAGAAGTTGATATTGATGATATTAATCAAAAAATGTTACCGAGTCCAGAAGATGACGGCCCGTGTGATGTATGTGGCGGCGATCATGGTCCTTCAGATCTTATGGCAGGCTGCGGCGGCAAGTCGTCAAGTGAAACAATGGCAGACACTATCAGAATGATTTCAAAAGAAGAAGATGATTATGATGGTAACTTTGGTGATGCAACTACAGAACCAGATGACGAATATATGAGATCAAATGCAGGCGATGTAAGTGACATGATTCCAAGTGGTGACGACTTACACAAAGAAAAAGGATCATATCCAGCAACAGCAGGTGGCGACAATCCAATGAATACTAGAGAAAGTATTCATGCAATGCTTACAAAAGCACTTGCTGAAAAACAAGCATCAAAAGAGCCAAAGCCAGACTTTCCAGACTTAGATGGCGACGGCAACAAAGAAGAGCCAATGAGTCAAGCTATTGCACAGCGTGATGGCGAAGATGAAGACGAAGACAAAAAGTCTAAAGGTATCAAAGCAATGATTGATGCTGGTAACAAAAAAGCAGATGCAGAAGTTGCTGAATATGATGTTCCAAGTAACTTTGAAAACAAGCACAAAGACATCAACAATCTTGGACGCAAAATGATGGACATGAGTTCAAATATGTCAGGAACTGATGATACTAGTTTAATGATGGCAAATGCACTTTCAAGACTTGGTGAAGTATTAGCTGAGTTTGGTGGCAGCGGATTTGCTGCTAACAACATGAACGATGTCATTAAAAAATCATCTTTGAACAAAGAGATTGTTCAAATGCTAATGAAAAAAGCCAAAGAAGAAGATTAAGAACGTTCTACCGACTGAGCGAACGGACCCAAATAGCACCTACGGGTGCTATTTTTTTCTATAAATAATATTATGGCAGCATCATTAGACGGCGTCTTAATCAAAAAGGCGAATAGAAAAGAAACATTTACCGAAGAACAAATAGCAGACCTTTTGGCCTGCATGGATCCGGATACAGGATACTTGCATTTTTCTCGTAAGTTTGCTTATATACAACACCCAACTAAAGGCAAACTACTGTTTGATCCTTATGAATATCAGCTAGGGTTAATGGATAGTTATCATAGTTTTAGATTCAACATCAATATGATGCCTAGACAAACAGGCAAGACTACATGTGCTGCAATCTATCTAGCATGGTTTGCAATGTTTAATCCAGATCAAACTATTCTTATTGCTGCACACAAATACACAGGTGCACAGGAGATTATGTCACGCATACGTTTTGTATATGAAACTTGTCCGGATCATATTAGAGCAGGTGTCACAAGTTACAACAAAGGTAGTATTGAGTTTGAAAATGGCAGTCGTATTGTAAGTCAAACAACAACAGGTAATACAGGACGTGGTATGAGTATTTCATTACTATACTGTGACGAGTTTGCATTTGTGCAACCCAACATTGCAGAAGAGTTTTGGACATCGATATCGCCTACACTAGCAACAGGTGGTCGTGCTATTATTACTAGCACACCAAACAGTGATGAAGATACGTTTGCTACTATCTGGAAACAGGCAGAACAAAAGTTTGATGAATACGGCAACGAACAAGATGTAGGTATAAACGGATTTCATAGTTTTATTGCAGAGTGGCATGAACATCCAGACAGAGATGAAGAGTGGAAGAAAGAAGAAATAGGACGTATTGGCGAAGAAAAGTTTAGACGTGAATACGGCTGCGAGTTTTTGATCTTTGACGAAACACTTATCAACAGTATCAAACTAGCAACAATGTCAGGTGTTAGTCCTGTTATTAATATGGGTCAAGTACGATGGTATAAAAAACCTAACCCAAAAAGATCATATGTAGTAGCACTTGATCCTAGTATGGGCACTGGTGGAGATTATGCTGCAATACAAATCGTAGAACTTCCTGGATATGAACAAGTAGGAGAATGGCAACATAATCTTACAGCTATACCGGGGCAAGTTAGAGTACTTGCTGACGTATGCAAATATATCGAAACAGAAACAAAATCTACTAACAACATATACTGGAGTGTGGAAAACAATGGAATAGGTGAAGCATGTTTGCTTGTTATCAATGATTTTGGTGAAGAGAATATTCCAGGATTGTTTATAAGTGAGCCTATGAAAAAAGGACACGTAAGAAAGTTTCGTAAGGGATTTAATACAACACACAGCAGTAAAACTACAGCATGTGCTAGACTTAAAACAATGGTTGAGAGTAACAAACTTACTTTAAACAGCAAAGCATTGATTAGTGAACTAAAAGCATACATTGCATCAGGTAGTAGTTTTCAAGCAAAGCCCGGACACCATGATGATCTAGTTAGTAGTTTATTATTAACATTACGAATTATGAGTGTAATGAAAGACTGGGATCCAACAGTGTATGAAACATTTAATCAGATTGAAGCAGATGAGGATTATGAAATGCCAATGCCGATCTTTGTTAGTAGCAGTTATTGATAAATAGTATACAATGAGAAATTTAGATACAGTAGCAGAACAACTTTTTAATGAGATTAGAGGCCGTTATTCCAGCGTTACTACAGGTGATGCAGAAGGAAATTTAACAAGTGCTCCTAGTCTTGCAAGATTTTACGAATTTGATTTTAAAAGTCAAAACACTAACTTGGGTAAAGTAAGCGTTTCACTAGATGAAAAATCTGGCGTAACTATAATGTACAACAAAGACTTTACAGAAGAAGTTGGAGATGAAGAAACTAAAGACTGGTTTAACTTTTTAAAACAAATGCGAATGTTTTCAAAAAAACGTTTATTAAATTTTGAAGTTAGAGATATTAACAGAACTAACTTTACAAAAAGAGATTATGCAAGCATGGCAGTAAATCGCGGAGAAACACAAATGGCAGAGTCAAAAATGTATGGCACTCACAAAACTAGCTTTCAAAAGTTTGGAAGTGCTAAACTTTCAATAAAACACACAGGTAATATTATCGAAGGTGAAAGTAGAAATAAAAAGATAGGATCTCTTTTTATTGAAAACTCACAAGGTGAAAAATTTAAATATCCGTTTAAACATCTTAGTGGTGCAAGAGCAATGGCTATTCATGTTAGTGAAGGTGGTCATCCTTACGATGACTTTGGCAAACATATTACAAGCCTAAGTGAAGAACTTTCAAATCTCCGCAAGTTCAAAACTTACATGGGTCGTAGTAGTGTAATGGCTGAAAGTCTAGCAGAACACATGGGTACAGTAAATGAACGTATTACTACAGTCAAGAAAAGAATACAAACACTACAAAAACCTACAATGTACAAAGAAGCACTTGAAGAATTTGTAGTTATAGAAGAATCTGAAGTTCCTGCTGATGTTGCTAGTAACTGGATTGATCAACTTACTATCAAACAGTTTAATGAAGATTTAAAAGATGTATTTCCGTATATCTATAAACTAGTAGGCGAAGCAACACAAGCAGACGAACTACACTTTGATGATTTGATTGCAGAAGCTGATGCACCTGCAACATCGCTTCGTCCACGTGCAAGACCACAAGTTTATGATACACCAGCACAAGCAGTTCAAGCTGCTGAAGAAGAAATGTCAGCACAGCCGGGTCAAGTTAAAACACGATTTGAAAAAGGCGAAGATTATACCATACATCCAGTACAAGGTGGATTTGTTTACAAGTTAGCACCAACTGTTGATATCGGCGCAAGTCCAACAACACCAGGTGCAACTAGAGGCACAGGTATGAATACCGAATCAGCTATTGATGCAGCATTTGATAAAATGTTAGGTCAGTTTTCAGATAACTTTAGTGCGCAAGTAGAAGGTGAAATGCGTTGGAAACAAACTTCAATGGATCCAGAACTTGCAATAGCAAAGTTTGGTAAAGAAAATGTAAAAATCAAAAAAGGCGGTCTACGCAATGGCGACGATATGGTATCAGTATTAACTGATGATGATACTGACGAAGGCAACGCATATGCACACGCTGTAAGAAAAGCCAAAATGAATGGCGCAGAACCAGGCGACGAAATAGATCATCCAGATTCGGACGAAGATGATATTGTAATCGAAAAAGAAAAAACACCATTAGGCGAGTTTATACTAAGTTACTACGATAGGCAACAAGGTGTATTTCCAAAAGGCGAAACTGCTGTGTTAACAATGGTTGAAAAATCATATGGTGATAAATTCATCAAACCAGCAAGTCAGTTCATAGAACGTCTAGGTCAAGTATTTGAAAAATACCAGGCACGTAAGATGTCAGACTTTACAAGAATTCAGGAGTTGGCTGGTTTAAAATAATCAGCTAACTTCTAATAAAACTTGTCATTTTATACTTGACAAGTCATAACTAACAGTGTAGTATGTAATAGTGCTACACACAAACAGGCACAAGAGCAACATTGGTTGTTCTAACATAGGCATAACATATAGGAGAAAAGGCACTATGGCATCATTAGCAGAAATTCGAGCAAAGCTCAAAGAACAAGAAGCCGGCGCAGGCGGTCAACGCACAGGCGGTGGCGACAACGCAATTTACCCATTTTGGAATATGAAAGAAGGCGAGCAAGCAACGCTACGTTTCCTTCCTGATGGCGATCAAGACAACACTTTCTTTTGGAAAGAACGTTTGATGATCAAACTTCCTTTTGCAGGCGTAAAAGGTGAAACTGATTCACGTCCAGTACAAGTACAAGTTCCATGTATGGAAATGTATGGCGAATCATGTCCAATCCTACAAGAAGTACGTGGGTGGTTTAAAGATGCAAGTCTTGAAGACATGGGTCGTAAGTATTGGAAGAAACGTTCGTATATTTTCCAAGGATTTGTAACAGAAGATCCACTCAAAGAAGATTCACCAGAAAATCCAATCCGTCGCTTTATTATTGGACCACAAATTTTCCAACTAATCAAAGCAGCACTTATGGACCCAGATATGGAAGAACTACCAACTGACTATACAGCTGGTGTAGACTTCCGTTTGTCAAAAGGATCAAAAGGTGGATACGCTGATTATGGTGCAAGTAACTGGTCACGTAGAGACCGTCCACTAGGTGATCAAGAGATGGCAGCAGTGAACACACACGGCTTGTTTAATCTCAATGATTTCCTTCCTAAAAAACCAGACGAAGCTGGTGTTAAGATCTTAACAGAAATGTTTGAAGCGTCAGTAGACGGTGAAGCATATGATGCAGATCGTTGGAGCAACTATTTCCGTCCAAGCGGCATGGCTGCACGTACAGGTGATCCGCAAAAAGCGGCGAGCCCACAAGCAACTGCTGTAAGTCAAAGTGCTCCAGCAGCAACACCTACTCCGGCTCCGGCTGCACCAGTAGCAGAAACTACAACTGATACTGGTTGGCAAGAACCTGCTCCAGCAGCAGAACCAGCAACTGAAACAGCAGGTGGAGCGCAAGATATTCTTGCAATGATTCGTTCACGTCAAGGTTAATAATAGAAAGGGCTTCGGCCCTTTCCTTTACTTTTTTATAATAGGAGAAATACATGGCAAATAAGTCATTCGATCCAACGAAGTTTAGAAACTCGTTGACAAAAAGTATTAAAGGCATGAGTGCAGGCTTTAACGATCCTACAGATTGGATTAGCACAGGCAACTATGCTTTAAACTATTTACTAAGTGGAGACTTCCGCAAGGGTATTCCATTAGGTAAAGTAAGTGTATTTGCAGGTGAAAGTGGTGCTGGCAAATCATATATTGTATCAGGTAACATTGTTAAGTATGCACAAGAGCAAGGTATTTTTGTTGTTCTTATTGACAGTGAAAACGCTCTAGACGAAGCGTGGTTACAGGCGTTGGGTGTTGATACATCACCTGAAAAGATTTTAAAACTTAATATGGCTATGATTGACGATGTAGGTAAGACTGTTAGTACGTTTATGTCAGATCTCAAAGACATGCCAGAAGAAGATCGCCCTAAGGTGTTGTTTGTAGTTGACTCGTTGGGTATGCTTATGTCACCAACTGAAGTTAGTCAGTTTGAAGCAGGTGACATGAAAGGTGACTTTGGTCGTAAGGCAAAAGCACTAAAAGCACTTGTAACTAACTGTGTGAATATGTTTGGTAGTTACAATGTAGGTATGTGCGTTACTAACCACACATATGCATCGCAAGATATGTTTGATCCGGATGATAAGATCTCAGGTGGTTCAGGCTTTGTGTATGCAAGTTCAATGGTTGTTGCTATGAAGAAACTTAAACTTAAAGTAGATGCAGACGGCAACAAAACATCACAAGTACATGGTATTAGAGCAGCGTGTAAGGTAATGAAAACACGTTACAATAAACCCTTTGAAGGTGTACAAGTTGAGATTCCATATGAAACAGGCATGGATCCTTACAGTGGATTATTTGATATGTTTGAATCACGTGGCTTATTAGAGAAACAAGGCAATCGTTACAAATACATTACTAGTGACGGCGACGAGATCCTTGAGTTTCGCAAGCGTTGGACAGGCGAACTACTAGAACGTGTAATAGAAGATCTTCCTGCAAAAGAAGAACAATTGCTAAATATCGCGAAAGCAGAAGAAGAAGCAGTTAGAGCAGCAGAAGAAGCTGAGTTAGATGCACAGGAAGTAATCGAGGAATAGTAATGAACGAAGAAATAGCAGCTGATTTATGGAACTTGTTTAAAGAATATTTAGATAAAAAACATGTCGAAATGGCAGCCGAGCGGTATGTTGATATGCTGGCTGACTATGGAATGGCTGAAGTTCAGTTACAGAGCATGATGGGTAATAGTAAACGACTTGACACTGCTATCCAGTATTATCTAGAACTAGATCAGGATGAAGATTCTGATGAAGACGAGTGGGACGACTAATGGGATGGTACAGTCGAGTTAGTCGAGACATATCGGAAATACCCAACGCAATACAACACTTTGAGAACGAGCTTATTACAGCTCGTTCTGAAGTCAAGTTAAAAGGTAGTATTGAAAAAGCTGCTGCTGAAATGCCAGGTATTGTTGAATACCGTTTTAATCAACTACAAGAAGTTGAAGCCATACTTGAATTCCTTAACATTGAACTACGCAAGTTGCGTAGTTCTTTTTTTAAAAAATATCTAGAAAACTATCAGCGAGCATTGTCAAGTCGCGACGTTGAAAAGTATGTTGACGGTGAAGTTGACGTATGTGATTATGAAAAGATTATCAACGAGTTTGCATTAATACGCAACAAATGGTTAGGTGTTTTAAAAGCTCTAGACCAAAAACAATGGCAGATAACTAATATTGTAAAGCTAAGAGTAGTAGGAATGGAAGACGCATCTTTATGAAACAAGTTTATGAATATTGGATGCCTAGTACTGATGAGCATTTTGAAAGGCTAATAACCAAACGTGTTAACAACGGCGGGCCGCCGCAGTATCAAGATGATGTAAGAGAAGAAGCATATAAGTATGTCACAGATTTTGATATTGCTGTAGATGTTGGTGCCAATGTTGGATTATGGGCAAAGCCTTTAACAGAAAAGTTTAAACGTGTAATAGCATTTGAGCCTCTTGAACAAGTATACATGTGTTTAGAAAGTAATGTACAAAACTTAAATGTAGAAATATATAAACATGCTTTAGGTAATGTAAATGACAAAATAGAAATGATTTACGATAGTGAAAATACTGGAGGTAGTTTTGTTAGCAAAGTTGGTGTTGGAAACATTACTATTAAGCGTATGGATGATTTAGATTTACCTAAGTTTGGTTTATTAAAAATTGATTGTGAAAGACACGAACTCGAAGTTCTTCAAGGTGCAATAGATACAATATTAAAATATAAACCTATTATTGTATGCGAACAACAAGCTGATACAAATGAATGTGCTGGCATGTATTTAAAATCATTTGGCGCTCGCGAAATAACAAATGTACGAAAGGATTATATTTTTGGCTGGTAATACCACAACAATAGTTACAACATTTGGAGACCAACATTACGATGTGTATGCCAAATACTTTATGACTAGTTTGGAAAAATATTTAGATAAAAATGTCAATGTATTAGTATATACTGACACGCCTTTATTTGACGATAGTGAAAACTGGAAAAACTATATTCTTCCACAAGAATCTAAAGGACTTAAAAAGTTTAAAAAGCGTAATAGCAGTCGAATAGTACCTCAAGGTACTAAAGGATTTTACTATGACGCTGTAAGGTTTAGCTACAAGAGCTATTGTATAATTGACGCTAGTCGTAAAGTTAAGACTGATAGAATGATTTGGCTTGATGCGGATACAGAAATACTTGCACCCATTAGCGAAGACTATTTACGTAGTCATCTAGATGACGACAAGTTTGTAAGTTATCTCGGACGTATTGACAAATATACAGAAACCGGGTGGTTAAGTTTTAACTTAGACAGCCCTAACAGTGCTGAGTTTTTTGACTTATGGGAATGGTATTATAACACAGACGAAATATACAACTTACCAGCACAGCTCGACTGTCATGTATTTGATGCATGTTTAGAAAAACTCGAAAGTGAAAATAAGATTGTAGGTCAAAATATTAGTCCGCCAAATACAGGCAAAGCCCATTTTGATTTAAGATTTAAGAAACACATGTGTCATTATAAAGGTACTCGAAAAGAAAATCGAGATGTTTATTTTGCAAAAGCAACAAAGAAAAAGAAATGAAAATAACAGTAACAGGACATAAAGGATTTATTGGTAATCACTATTACAACTACATTAAAAATAGTTACGATGCAGTTTATCCTTATGATAGGAAAAACGGCATTGCAGATGACCTAAGTAATATCACAGTAGCTAGAAACGCACCAGAATGCGATGTTGTTGTACATTTAGCTGCAACAAATGGCACACGATTGTTTTACGAAAACCCAACAGATGTTTGTATAAACAATACACTTCCTACTGTAAACTTAATTGAACGTTATAGAAATACAAATACTAAGTTTGTATTTGCAAGCACATGTGAAATATTTAATGGAGCAATAGATGAAGGTTACTACCCTATTCCAACTGATGAGCAAGTACCAGTTATGTTTAACGACATTACGAATCCAAGATGGAGTTATAGCGTTCCAAAAGCTCTCGGCGAAAACTTAGTTGCCAACAGCGGCCTAGATTATCTTATTATACGTTACTTCAATGTATACGGCCCTGGACAAATAGATCATTTTATCAATGAGTTTGTTGAACGTTGCAAAGCAGGCGAATACTATATCAAAGGCAACGACACGAGAAGTTTTTGTTATGTCGATGACGCTGTAAAAATGACACACAGTCTTGTTGAGAATATTAACAACAAAACTGTGCATGTTGGCAGGAATGAAGAAACTCCTATTGCAACAGTTGCAAAAATAATCATGGACATATTAGGCATTAATCCAGACAAGCTAGAAGTACGTCCTGGACCAGTCGGTAGTGCTAAACGCCGTTGCCCAGATACAACACTAGTACAATCACTTACTGGGTTTGTAGATTATACACCGCTAGAAGTTGGATTAAGAAAAACAGTAGAAAGTTTATTATGAGAATAGGCATTATTGGTTTAGGTGCAGTAGGTACAGCAAACAAAGAAGGTTTTGAACATGTAGGACACACAGTTGTGCCTCATGATATTATACTTGATACAACAATACAAGATGTGCTCGACACCGAAATAACATTTTTATGTGTACCTACACCGCAAGCAGATGACGGTAGTTGTAACACTGGTATATTAGAATCAGTTATTACTGAACTCTCACAACTTAACTACAAAGGTATTATTGCAATACGTAGTACAGTTGTTCCAGGATTTACACAACGTATGATCGACACATATAGAAATCTTACTATATGTTTTGTGCCTGAGTTTTTACGTGAACGTTGTGCAGCAGAAGATTTCATCAACAATCATAAGTTGCTTGCAATTGGCACACACGATATTTGGGTATACCGAAAGTTAGTACAAGTACACGGAACATTGCCTGAGCACACAGAACACTTAACACCCAACGAAGCAGAAGTATTAAAATATTACAACAATGTCTATGCTGCATTGCGTGTTACATTTGCTAATGTGATGTATGAAATATGTGACAAACTTGATTGCGATTACACTACTATTAAAAATGCCTACATCAAGACAGGCAAAGCAACTGATATGTATTTAGATGTAAATCCTAATCTTAGAGGCTATGGTGGTATGTGCTTGCCAAAAGATACACAAGCAATAGCATCTTTATTAAATCAACTAAACTTAGATTTTGAACTAATAAATAGTGTACATACTGATAATGAAAAGTTTAAAAAGACTGTATTCAATGGAATGAGAAGCTAATGAATCGTTGGGAATATGATTGGATTAATGATTTAAATATTACAAGTATTTTAGATATAGGAGCATGTGCAGGACAGTTTGCATCTAGTCTGCGTTCTAGTAACAAAGATTGGGAAATAACCTGCGTAGAACCAAATCCTTACTGTATGAATAAGTTACGTAATATGAAAAAACGTAATGAAATAGTTGATTATCATAATATAGGATTGGGAAATAAAAAAGAAATATTAAAACTTTTTCTGCCAAAAACAAAAACAAAATCAAAATCTAGTTCATTTTATAAACCAACTCAATCTGAGAATATTGAATATCTGTTAGAAGAAGTACAAGTTGAAACAATGGATGATTTTTTTAAAGACTATATCTTTGATTTGATTAAAATTGACACACAAGGAAATGAATATCCTGTTATATTAGGTGGCAAAGAAATACTTAAAAAAGCAAACTATATTATTATTGAGTTTCAAACAGTAAGTACAAATATTAATGCACCAGAAAGTATATTAGCTGTTAAGGAGTTAGAAACGATTGGATTTAAAATTAATTCGATTGTTGAAGAAAATAAATCTACATATTTAAAAAATAGAAATAGTGTACATTTAGATATATTATTTACTAAACAACCAACACACAATAAAGAATGCCTTAAAGATTATAAAGAATATTTTAAGGAAATAGTATGAAATCATATTCGCAATCGTGTCAAGATCTATTTGCATTAGAAGTGTGTAAAACAAAATCATATATTGAGATTGGCGCAAAGAAACCTGTAAAGTTTAACAACACATACGAGTTGGAAAACAACAACTTTCAAGGATTCAGTCTTGAACTTTCAAAAAAACATTTGCCGGATTGGAATGCACAATCTAGAAACAACAAATGTTATTTTGAAAATGCATTAACATTTGATTATAAATCTGCAATACAAGAAAACAATATGAACATGCATGTAGGATATTTAAGTTGTGATATCGAGCCTGCTGCAAATACATTTCGAGCATTACAAAGAGTAATAGAACAAGGTGTTACATTTGATTGTATAACATTTGAACATGATGAATATCAAGAAGGTAACAAATATAATCTGCTTGCAAAAGAGTTTATGACCAAACACGGATATAAAGTTGCAATAGATCAAGTATTCATAAATGACGAGCCTGAAAAAATCTACGAAACATGGTTTGTAAATAATAATATTGACTACAAACAAATAACATATGCCACTTTTTTAAAACAGAATAAAACTATCATATAAGTACTATTATGAAAACAGTATTAGTTACAGGCGGGTTTGATCCACTTCACTCCGGACACATTGAATATTTCAAAGCAGCAAGGCAGTTGGGTGATAAACTAGTTGTAGGATTAAACAGCGATACATGGCTTACAAATAAAAAAGGTCGTGCGTTTATGCCGTTTGGAGAACGTTCATCTATTATCAAAGAACTGTCTGTAGTTGACGATGTTATATTAGTCGAAGATGACGAAACCGGTGGCACAACAAAAGCCATAGGATTAATACTTGCAACACATAGTGGAAAATTAATTGTTGCAAACGGCGGCGATAGAGTAGATGGTAGTATACCAGAACAAGCAACATACGGAGATCATCCTGACGTAGAGTTTGTATTTGGTGTCGGCGGCGAAGACAAAAAGAATTCAAGCAGTTGGATTCTCAAAGAATGGAGCCAGCCCACTACAGAACGAGCTTGGGGCAAATACACCATACTAGATAAAGGTACTGGTTGGCAAGTAAAGCAACTTGAGTTTTACGAGGGACATGCATTAAGTGATCAACGACACTTTAAACGCAGTGAGCATTGGCATGTAGTTGACGGTGTAATCAATATGTTCTTAGAAGACAAGTCTGGTAATCAAACTACTACATTATTAACACCGGGTGATAGTATTGATATTCCTACAGGATATTGGCACAAAGCAATTAACATAGACAACAAAAATGCTAAAGTTATTGAAGTATGGATGGGCAAAGAGTTAACGGAGAATGACATTGAACGAAGAGATTAAACCATTAAAAATATTTGTAGGGTGGGACAGTAGAGAAGATATTGCATACCAAGTTTGCAAAAGCAGCATTGAACAACTAGCAAGTGTACCTGTTGAAGTCATACCACTAAAACAAAAAGTATTACGCAAAGAAGAAATATATACTAGACCGCAAGATACTATGGCAAGTACAGAGTTTACATTTACAAGATTCCTTATTCCGCATTTAACAGATTTTAATGGATGGGCGTTGTTTATTGACTGCGACTTTGTTGCTCTTGAAGACGTCAAACTGTTGTTTGAACAAGCAAATAACAAATATGCAGTGATGTGTGCTCAACACGATTATACACCAAAAGAAACTGTAAAAATGGACGGGCAAGTACAGCATATGTATCCACGTAAAAACTGGAGTAGTATGATGCTTATTAACTGCGGCCATCCTAGTAATAAACAAGTTACACTAGAGTTAGTAAATAATCCGTATAAATCCGGAGCGTTCTTTCACAGATTTAGTTGGCTTGACGACAGTGAGATTGGTGAGTTGAGCCACGAGTGGAACTGGCTAGTAGGGTGGTATAAGGAACCAGATGACGGCGCTCCAAAGTTCTTACACTACACAGAAGGTGGCCCTTGGTTTGAACAATATGAATCTTGTGAATATGCAAACAAATGGTACAACGCAAAAAGTCGTATGCATGAGGAAATAATCGAAAGTCAAAAAAAAAGATCAGTGATTTAAGATTTAGAGATAGAAAAATAAATGACTTAGATTATCCACAATATCTCATCGATTATTTTAATGCAACAGTGCAGGATGTAGTAGATCCTGATAGGGTAGTATACGAACCAGATGAAATATTAAAAAGTGTTAAGGATAATAATATGGGTAGAAAAGTACAAGCAATAGCACCAGACACAGGCGATTTTGATTTAGGTAGAAAAGGACTTAAATATGATCCGTACCTTGAATCATTTATTATTGGCTGCGGAGGAAAACTCGGAGAGTGGGACATTAAAAAAGGCACTACTAATCCTTTGGTTTGCAGAGGAATAGGCGGCACAAGTCGTAAAGCTATTAACTATTGTAAACAAAATAATATTGATTTTTATACTATAGACACTGGATACATTCAGAGCGGTATTAAAAAAGAACATCATCGTATTACAAAAAACGCTATGCAAAATATTGGACCTTGTATCGAACGAGATCACGACAGACTTGCTCCACTAAAATGGAGATATAGAAATCATCGTCCAGGATCAAAAATATTAATAGTTCCTCCTAGTGAAAAAGTTATGGTATTTAATGGATATAACTTAGATGAGTGGATGCAAGAAACTATAGCAGAGATTAAAAAATATACATCAAGAGATATTGAAGTTAGACTAAAACCTTCACGCAACGATAGAACTAGTACAAACACTATTCAACAGGCTATGGAAGATGCATATTGCGTAGTTACTTATAATAGTATTGCAGCCACCGAAGCATTGCTTTACGGCGTTCCTGCAATAGCACTAGCACAAAATTCAGCAACGATGTTTTGTAATACTGAAATATCTCAGATAAATGATTTGTATATACCTAATGCAGTTGATATGACTGCATTTGCTGCACATCTAAGTTATTGTCAGTTTACAGCCAAAGAAATGCGTACAGGAGTTGCCTGGGAAATACTAAATGAAAGTAGTTAGTTATCTTAAAAGTGTTCCAAGAGCAAACAGCAATGAACAAAAGACGCTGTTATTAAAGCATTTTGTACAAGGTGTTAATGCAGCAGGCGATACTGGTATACTACATGACGGCGACCATTTAGTAAACTCTGATGTTGGAGTTATACAAGGATGGGTGTATGATAAAAAAACTACTCCTCATTTAAAGTTAAGAGACGACATCATTAATCATCAATCTAAAACAAATAATCATGTTTGCTGTGCCGATGCTAATCTTTTTTTATATGCTAATAAAGTTAATCCTCATGGATATCTAAGATACAGCTTCAATGGAATATTTCCTACAACTGGAGAATATTGCGATGCACACATTGATCCTAACAGATGGAATATTATTAGCAGAGATACTGGTATACAAATAAAACCTATTGTTAAAAAAGGCAAAACAATTGTGTTAATGATGCAGCGTAATGGCGGATGGAGTATGAAAGGCTTGGATGTACAAGACTGGGCAATACATACTATTAAACGTATTCGCAAGCACAGCGACAGACCTATTGTTGTTAGAGCGCATCCTGGTGATAAGGCAGCACATCAATATCTAAATCATCGCACTTCGAGATTAGCAAAAATAAAAGGTGTACGAATAAGCGAGTTTGGTACACCGTTAGAACAAGATATGCATAAAGCATGGGCAGTGGTTAATCACAATAGTAGTAGTGTAGTAGGTCCTATTATACAAGGCTATCACTCATTTATAACCGATAGTACACATAGTCAATGCGCCGATGTATCGCACGATGATTTTCATAGAATTGAAAGCCCAAAAGAGTTTGACAGACAAGCATGGCTACAACGCATTAGTATGTTTCATTGGAAATTTGATGAACTAAGAAACGGAACTTGTTGGCGCCATATGCGCAACTATTGCCAATAACGTTCGGTACGCTTAACTTTCAAATCCTTGGGTTTGTTGCTTTTTCCAACTTCTTTTCTATCGCCTTTTAAATGATCAAAATACTTTCCTAAATCGCTATTGATCATTGGATGCCCTTCACCATTTATTAAGTCTCCACTTATATTATAAAACGGTACTCGACTGTGATTGTGTTGTATCTTTTTTCTTACTTCTTCAAACACATAACTATCATGCCATTCTTCCATTCTAAAAATACCATTTTCTGCATCTTGGTATACACGTTCAAACTCTTCTAAAAACTCTTGTGCTGCATCTGTTTTAAGATTGAGGCCGTAAAACCCACACTCTGGCCATTTCTTTCCTCTACCTAAATAACTCATCCAAGCACGTTTAGGTGTAAACTTTTGCAAGTCTATATACAATGCAGGCGAATGTACATATGTATCAGCATCTAGCCAAACAAGCCAATCTGTATCGCAACGTTTTGCAGCATCAAATACTGCATATACTTTGTTGGCAAATCGTATTGCATTCCATTTAAACTCTTTATGATGATCTCTTGGACGTCTTTCGGGCCACGGGCATTTTCCATTTGCCTTGGGCACATCTTTCCATTTGTTTTTAAATGCAACTAACTTTGGCAGTGTTGCATGATGGTCCATGATATGTATACGTGGATCGTTAGTAACAGGCATGCAATCTTCTGCATACAGATATAGCTTGACCTGATTGTCAATATTTTTACTAAAACTGTCTACAAAGCGTTGGCCATATAGGTCTAGTACTGGTTTATGAAAAGTTGATACGAAAGAAATTGTTGTCACGAGCTTGTCCTTGTTAAATACATTACTGGAGTATTTACACATGAGGTTTAGTTTTTTTAGAGAATATGGTGCGTTAAATAGTGTTCCAGTTTTTGATGCTTTTGCAAAAAGTTTAACAGACGCAGGACACACTGTAGTAGGTGACGATATGCACAGTGATGTTGCTGTAATATGGAGTGTTCTTTGGAATGGTAGAATGGCGGGCAACAAACCTGTATACGAATACTTTACAAAAACAGGACGTAATGTTGTTGTATTAGAGGTTGGTGGAATCAAGCGTGGAACAACATGGAAGGTAGGATTAAATGGTATCAATAGAGATGCTTACTTTAGCGATATGGGTAACAGTAGCTATAGGAGTGATTTACTTCAGCTCTCGTTAAAGTCGTGGAAAAAAAACGGCGAGTATATATTAATATGCGGCCAGCATGATAAAAGTTTACAGTGGGCAGGTATGCCTAGTATGAGTAATTGGGTAATGAATACTATAGACGAAATACAAAAATATACCGACATGCCTATAGTTTTTCGACCACATCCAAGATGTCCTTTGCCGGATATCGAAAGAGAATATAAAAATGTTTATAGAGATCGTCCTCAAAAACTATTGAACACATACGACGATTACAATCTATCATTTAACAAAGTTCATGCTGTAGTTAGTTGGAGCAGTAATCCTGGACCTTTGGCTATATTATCCGGTGTGCCAGTCTTTGCTGGTCCAAGTAGTCTTGCATATGATGTTTCAAATATTGATTTTAAAGATATAGAACATCCAAACAAACCAAACCGTAGACAATGGCTCAATGATTATGCTCATACTGAATATACTCTTGATGAAATATCTCAAGGGTTGCCACTGAAAAACTTGACTAATAGATTATAATATGCTATATTATTTGTATGAACTTAGAAAATGTACTCCACAAACTATTGTACGATGTTAAAATAGAAACACCTGCCCGTTCTATTTTAGAAAGCATATGTCAGCAAACACAAAAAGATATTGCCTTAACTGACAGGCAATATGCATTAGTTGTAGAAAAACTAAAACCATTTGAATCAGAGTTAGATGATGTTCTAATAGAACATATTCCTACACGTATGCCTTTGAGATCTATTGATAGACAAAAATATATCAAGATTGTTGACCATCAGGAAACTGCCGCAAGGCGCGAAATATTTAAGCAAGACTGTAAATGGATAAAAGTAAGATTTCCGTTTGCTAAAAAAGATATAGTAAAAATACAAAGTCTAAATATTTCAAGTAAAGAATATTATCATGTACGTGGATCACATGAACATTTTTATAAACTAACACCAACTAATGCATTTAAGGTTGTTGAAGCCTTAAAGTTGCGTAACTTTGAAATAGACAACGTATTGATTGAATATGTTAGTAAAGTTAAAGATATATTAACTGCTGAACTAAAATATAACTCATCGTTTGAAAATGTAACAAAAAGAATGGATGTAGCAGAACAAGAATACATACACAGTTTAACTCCGTTGCAACAAGTCGATCGTTCAATAAGATATGGATATTCAATAAACAAAGGCGATGCATTTAATTTAACAGAAATGATTGCTTATAGAACAGATGCTGCTGTACCAGCAGATCCTGCAATGTGGTCAATAAATGATATTGCTAGTAGTATTAATACACTTGATCGTTTTCCATTAATAGTTACAGTTGACGAAGACGATTGTTACCGACAACTTACCGAAATACATCAAGCGTTTTTACCATATGTTAACGATGAGTTACAATCGGTTATGTTTAGAGTAGACTCAAATGATATTCAAAATCATCAACTAAATGCATATGTAAAAAATCAAAAGTTAAACAATTGGGTTGACAATCGTACAAAAATAGTGTATATTAAAAAGAACAAGCTACCTAAGCCTTTGTTGAGTTCTAGTTTTTTACCCATTTGCTGTTTAAGTAAATCTAGTATACGCTCTCATAATAACGTAAAGTCTTATGTAGAAATAAACTGCGACTGCATTATATATAATGATAATCATGTAGGTCTTTTTAGGAGTTATGCCAGTGGCAAGTTGTAAACTAATAATCGAAGATGAAGTAAACATTAAGATCGAAGGACTTGATGTAGATATACGTAGAAAGCTATCAAATGCACTAAAGTTTGAAGTGCCGTATGCAAAGCATATGCCACAGTACAAACTAGGGCGCTGGGATGGCAAAGTTGCTTTCTTTGGTATTGGGGGCACTGGATACGTTAATCACTTAGATGTAGTACAGCAAGTACTTGCAAAGAACCGTGTACAGATTGTTGACATTGAAGATAGGCGGCATCCAATACAGTTAAATTTCACCCCAGTCACAGAAACATACTGGAAAGACCAAGGTGTACAATGGCCAGAAGGACATCCAGCAGAAGGCGAAGATATTATTCTGCGTGACTACCAAGTAGAAGCAATCAATAACTTTTTGAATAATCCACAGAGCTTGCAACAGATTGCTACTGGCGCAGGTAAAACTATTACCACAGCAACGCTGTCACACATAAGCGAGCCGTATGGTAGGAGTCTTGTGATTGTTCCTAACAAGTCGTTAGTAGAACAAACAGAAGAAGACTATATTAACTGCGGCTTGGATGTAGGGGTGTACTTCGGAGACAGGAAGAACCTAGGTAAGACTCATACTATTTGCACTTGGCAATCCTTAAATATTTTGGACAAGAAGCATAAAGACGGAAGCGCAGTGTTATCACTAGCTGAGTTCTTAGAAGGTGTGAGCACTATTATTGTCGACGAAGTACACCAAGCCAAAGCAGAAGTTCTCAAGAACCTGCTCACTCGCAACCTACGGAATGCACCCATACGTTGGGGACTAACTGGTACAGTACCTAAAGAGAAGTTTGAGTTCGAAAGTATTCATGCTAGTCTTGGTCCTGTTATCGGAAACATTAGTGCAAAAGAATTACAAGACAAAGGTGTGCTATCGCAGTGTCATGTTAATGTAGTACAGCTAATGGACACAGTAGCACATGCAGGCTACCAAGAAGAATTAAAATATCTAACAACAAATACACAACGATTAGAATACATAGGCAAACTATTAAACACAGTAAAAGATTCAGGCAACACATTAATACTAGTAGATAGAATAAGTGCAGGACAAGCACTTGCTGAACTCATTCCAAACAGTACGTTTGTAAGCGGCGCTGTTAAGAACAAAGACAGGAAAGAAACATATGATACAATACGTGAAGGAACTAATGAGGTTATTATCGCAACCTATGGAGTTGCTGCCGTGGGTCTTAACATTCCTCGTATTTTTAACTTGGTTCTTTTGGAGCCTGGTAAGTCTTTCGTAAGAGTAATTCAAAGTATTGGTAGAGGCGTAAGAATAGCAAAAGATAAAGACTTCGTTCAAATATGGGACTTGACATCTACATGCAAGTTTGCGAAGCGACACTTGACTCAACGTAAGAAATTTTACAAAGAAGCAGAGTATCCATTTACAATAGAGAAAGTAGATTGGAATAAATGAATATACTTACATTAGAAAATAAAAGTTTTAATTTAAATAGTTTACCAGACGAAGTTGACGACACTATGAGATTTAGTGTGCTTGATAATAGTAGCCCACAAGATCCTGATTTCTTTTATGTACCGTTAATCTTTTTAGAAAGTTTTAATAGCCCTGCAGCAGTTATTAATATTAATGGTAATCAAGTTACTATGCCATTAGATTGGTGTATTGCTGTTGGATGTAGTGAAGCAGGTAGTGACTTAGAAGTATTACCGATCACTAGTTTAAATGAACGTGGATTTGAATCATTTCTATTTAATCCATTAACAAGCTACCAGCCAGGATTTGGCACTATTGAAATAGTAAATTTTTATAATGATGTCAAATGGTACTTTCCTAAAATGAAAAACGGACAACTATTAAGTGTTCCGATTACTGAAGGTGAAAACCCACAGTGTGCATTTTTTGTTAAGGATATAAGCAGACAGTGTGAGATAATAGACTTTGGAAAACTTTTATAATAGATATCATCGATATATAGATCTGCCTTTTGAAATAAAAAAGCCAGATCTATTTGATACTAATCAAAAAGCTGTAATGCAACAGCATTTGCCAAATCACTATGATCAAAATATGGTAGATTTTTTAGCACAGTTTGATATGAAGCTGTTGATGATTGAATGCTTTTATACTCCACCAAGCGGCGGCAAGGTACCTATACATACAGACTTTTATCATTACGAAACAGAGTTTGTAAAAATAAATCAAACGTGGGGACCTGAAGACGGTGAAATAATATGGTATAAAGCAAATAAAACATTTGAGTATACAGTTAAAACTGGCATGAATACTGATGGTGACCAAAGTGTAATATACAACGATGAAATAACTGTACTTACAGCAGCGCCAAAAGACTGCACAGTGTTGCATAGAGCCAATACAAATAAACCTAGTATTGTAAATACAGGTGTATTACACGGCACACTTAATCCAGGAAATCAGCCAAGATGGACAGTATGCTTTCAACCAGTTTGGGATATTGAAACAGAACAGTATGTTAGTTGGCATGAGGCAATGGATATATTTAAGGAGTATATAAAATAGACGTACATAGATATATAGATCTTCCTTTTGAAATAAAATGGCCCAGTGATGAGTTGTTTACATTTGATGAAGATAATAAGGCGTTCCAAAACGTTATCTTTAACGACGAAGATTGGAAACCAAATAATCAGCCATTGATTGACTTTTTAAACAACATAGGTATAGATATTATACACGTAGAAAGTTTTTTCACACACAGGAATCATTACGGTGTTCTGCACAGTGATTATTCATGGCTATCAAATCACACAAAACTAAACATTAGTCGAGGTGGCAAAGACAGCGGCATTGAATGGTTTACAAGTACTAATCCTGTAAATGTACCTCCAATCCCGCCTGATAAAGAACAAAAACTAAAAGACCATATACTAACAGCAAGTATGAAAACCTGCACAAAAATAGGCAGAGCAACTACACATAAACCAAGTCTTTGTAATGTAGGACAACTACACAGAACATACAATGATAGTGACGAAGATAGACATACACTGTGTTTTGTATTAATATACAAGGATACAGAAACTGTATTAGATTTTAATGATGCAATAGAAATGTTAAAGGAGTATATAACATAATGGGAATTAAAGCAGGAAAGATTTGGGGTAACACAGAGTTGATCCACGCAAACGGTGTATTAGAATTTCACCGTATTGAGTTTAACAAAGGTTATAAGTGTAGCGAACACGAACATGAGTTTAAATGGAACGGCTTCTATGTAGAGTCAGGACAGATGCTTGTGCGTGTATGGCAAGATGATCAAGGATTAGTTGATGAAACTATTCTAAACGCAGGGGACTTTACACAAGTAAAACCAGGCAAGATTCATCAGTTTGAAGGACTGGAAGACGGTGTGGCATTTGAACTATACTGGGCCGAGTTTAATCACAACGATATTGTAAGACGCACAAGTGGAACATCAGTTGGGTAGTCTTATTGAAGGTGAAACTTTAATATACGAAAACGCGGATGGCGTTGTTTATGCACGTTATGCTAACAAACCTGAGATACCCCGTTGGATTATTGGCGGCGATGCAGCAGCAGTATCTCGGGCACAAGGAACGTTGTTTGGTTATGATGAATGGCGAGACATGCAAATAACTGCTGATCAAAATCCTACATTAAAGAAACAACTTGACAGATTACTAGTAGTGTACTATACTATTAAGGATAGCATTAAGGATTGAATATGAGAATTATTGCAGGACCTTGTCAACACGAAGGACTAGCACAGTCATCAGAGATTGCTCGAGAGTGCAAACGTGTATGCGACAAGTACGGCATTGAATATTATTTCAAAGCAAGTTTTGACAAAGCCAATCGTAGCAGTATCAAAGGCAAGCGTGGTGCAGGCATGGAAGCAACGCTTACAGACTTTTTAGCACTAAAAGTATTACTAGGAGTAAAGACGCTAACAGACGTGCATGACGCAGTACAGATTAGACGTATTGAACGACAGTTTAAAGATGCAGTTGATGTCTATCAGATTCCTGCGTTCTTGTGTAGACAAACAGATCTTATTCAAGCAGCCTGTGATACAGATAAGATTGTTAATATTAAGAAAGGTCAGTTCCTAGCACCGTGGGATGTAAAAGGTATCCTTTCAAAAACAGAAGATGCTAAAGAAGTTTGGATAACAGAAAGAGGTACTAGTTTTGGCTATAATACTTTGGTCGTTGATTATACTGGGCTCCAGTATATGCTTGAGCATTATGATGTACCTTGTGTTTTTGACGTTACCCACGCTGTCCAAAAGCCAGGAGGTAATGGTGAATCGAGTGGCGGCAATCGTGATTACGTTCCAGGTCTTGCTCGTGCTGCCGCTGCTATGGGTGTTAGCAACTTCTTTTTAGAAGTACATGCTGATCCAGATAACGCACCTAGTGACGGACCTAATATGCTTAAACTAGAAGACTTTGAAGATACAGTAAAGCAAATCAAAGTTATACACAATGCTGCTAACAACTGGAGATGGTTATGACAACAGCTATACTAATACCAGCACGATATGCAAGCACACGCTTTCCTGGTAAGATGATGGAAAAACTAAATGGTGTACCACTAATAGAACACGTTTACAACAAGTGTGTTGCTACAGGGCTTGACACTTACGTACTAACAGATGCACAAGAAGTATACAACTATATAGGCGGCGGCAAATGTCTAATGACACAAGATGCAGAAAATGGCACAGAACGTTGTATGCAAGTTATTGACGAAGTATTACAGTATGATAGATATATAAATGTACAAGGCGACATGCCTGATATCACAGAAGATATTATTCGTGCAGTCGAAGGCGAACTACAGCGCAGTGATGTAGCAACTGCATATACAGCAATGGATTTTAACTTGCGAAATGATCCAAACAGTGTTAAAATGATACACAGCAGAGGTAGAGCACATTGGTTTCTACGTGCTAGTTTACAATATGGAGATCATCACTTAGGAGTGTATGGCTACAATAGAGAAGTAAAAGCAACGTACAATGTAAGCACTAAGTATGCTGAAGAAACATTAGAACAACTCGAGCAGTTACGTTGGATACAAAATGGCATTAAGATAGGTGTAGTTGAAGTTGAGTTCAACGGCATTGAAATAAATTCACCCCAAGACCTAAAAGATTGGCACATTAAAAATGAGATATGAAATAACTAACAAAGACCAAAAAGCAATAGACGAATGGTTATCTAAAGGAAATAAAATAGAAGTATGTCCGCCAGGCGCACGTACTGAACAAGAAGATATTGTATATACTTGGGGTAAGAAAAAGAAAGCTGCACCAAAAAAAGTAACACCAAAGAAAACAAAAAATGCCAAATAAAGAACTTGACTTGTTTAAAGTATTAATACCAGCAATCGATAACAACATGAAAGAGTTATACGATGCTGCTAGTGATGTTGGCAAGAAAGATATCAAAGGCGATTTATGGAATCTCAATCGCTATATTAGTAGTGTTAAAGGCAACTACGAAAAGACTGCACTAGCAGTATTCAAAGTCAACGAATACTACAACAAAAACTGGAATGAGCTAGGCGGCACTAACCATATCAAACTGCAATGGCAGTTGTTGTGTGTAGCAGGTAATACTGGAAAACAACAGTTCCATCCTTGGATAGGACTTAAGAAAAAGAAAGACGATAGTAGTAAAGCAGTAAAACTATTATCGCAAATATATCCTAATATGAAACTTGATGAGGTTGAAACACTTGCTAGAATATCTACAAAAAAAGAAATCAAGCAACTTGCAAAAGATCACGGATACGAAAAAGTTGACATCTAAATACACATGTGAATATTGTAATAAGAGCTATTCGAAAGAAAGCACTCTTATTGCTCATATGTGTGAGCCAAAAAGACGTTGGCTACAGAAAGATGAAAAGCGTGTGCAAGTTGGGTTGTATGCGTTTCAAAGATTTTATATATTAAGTGCAGGTAATAAAAAAGAAAAAACATATGAAGAATTTGTAAAGAGTAGTTTTTACAATGCCTTTGTCAAGTTTGGTAGCTTTGTAAATAACGTTCGCCCGCTGTATCCTGACAAATATATTGACTATGTTGTTACTAGTAGTGTAAAACTTGACCACTGGTGCAGAGAAGAAATGTATGAAAAATATGCCAACGAACTTATACGCAGAGAAGGTGTACAAACTGCACTAGAACGTAGTATAGCAACTATGGTAGATTGGGCAGAAAAAAATGATAGCTTGTACAATCATTATTTTTTAAATGCAAGTACAAATAGAATTACTTGGGATATTAGAGACGGAAAAATATCTCCGTGGTTGGTATTAAACTCCAAGACAGGAAAGGCTGCATTAAATAATTTTAATGATGAGCAGCTAACAATGTTAGGTACAGTTCTAGAACCAAGCCATTGGGCAATGAGATTTAAGCGTAATCCAAAAGATGTTGAGTTAGTAAAACAAGTTGTAAAGGAAGCAACGTTATGAAAATTTTAATATGCGGTCCTGAAGGTTCGGGCAAGACTACAATAGCAAAACCATTTGCTGATCTAATCAATGGTGTATATGTAAACAAAGATAGTTATGCAAATGAACTTCGTGGATATGTAGACGGCATTGTTGCCGCAGGCAAGACTGTAGTAATAGACAAACGCTGTAATACAAATGAAGCAGTTGAGTATTTAGATCCTGATTATATTGTATGGATGGATATGCGTACAGTAAAAACAGAACGTCCTAGCAGAGTAGACTATCATATAGAGGCATGGTTTGATAACGCACACGAGCAACTTATGCCAGTAGTGCAACGATGGATGAGTATCAACAATGCTTAGAAAACTACAAGACGGTACCGAGGTACAAGCCTTTGATAAACCAATAACACTTGAAGTACATACCAAGTGTCCTGCTAAATGGAAACTGGTTGACATGGAAACTGGAATACAGTATACTGGACAAGTACCAGATAAAAATGGTGAATACCACTGGAAGAGAAATAATGATTAAACCTATAGTAAACTTTTTTAAAGAAAGTTATAGACTGTCGCCTATTGCATTTTATTGCGAACTAGCAGAAACTATATTACTGGTTTCTGCAAGTGCAATTCTTACATTAACAGTATTAGATCCTGCAACAAAGATTTTTATTCCGTTGTATCTAGTAGGTAGTATACTTGGTGTAGTAAGTACAATAATTCGCAAAGCAGGATTTGCTATTGTGTTATGCGGATGGTTTGTTGTAATGAACAGTATTGCTATGGTGCAACTGTTTATACTGTAGGATAGAATATGCCGGATATTGACATTGACTTTGCTGATAGAGATATTATACTTTCTCAACTCAAGCATCGTGTGGCAAAACTAGATACAGGTAAGAAGCATAACACTGGTGTGTATGCAACCGAAGTTCCACACAACCCTATAGACAACTTATCTACAATCGAACATAAGACCGCAGAAGAGCGTGGCTACTTTAAACTAGACTTTCTTAACGTAAGTATCTATAAAGGTGTACGCAACGAGAAACATTTAACTGAGCTAATGGAGAAACAACCGTTATGGCAACTACTAGAACACAAGGATTTTTCAGATCAAGTTTTTCATCTAAACGGGCACAGCGAACTATTGCAGCAATTGAAACCTACTTCGGTAGAACAGTTAGCAGCGACACTAGCGATAATTCGGCCTGCGAAGAGGCATCTTGCCAACGAAACATGGCAAACGATATTCGAAGAAGTTTGGAAGAAGCCTGAAGACGGCAGTTACTATTTTAAGAAAGCACATGCTGTAGCATACGCATTATCCTGTGTTGTACATGTAAACTTAATATGCGAACAACTTAACGAGCAGGCTTCCGCATAACTTGAACGCTTTTACGTTTAATACGTTTTATAGTTAGGTTATTTAGATTAACACACGGTCCAACAATAACTTTAACATCTTTGGTATTCATAGTCATTAAACTATAGTTAATATCATTTATTTCTTTACGTAAGAAAATATTAATAGGAATCATTCTATTTGATTCCCACCACCATATTTCTCCAAGTTCAATCATTAACTCTTTGTGTTCTGGTGTTTTGAGTTTAGTATATAGATACATTGTTGTTACTGTTACATCTTGATTAACAATAATTCCTACATATTCATTGCCGCCATATGCTACTACACTTAAGAAAGGAAATTTTTGTTCAATATCTTTTAATAACATACCATAAATACTTATATAAAAAAGGTCCCGCCGATGCAGAAAACTTATAGATATTTAGCAAAGAACCAAGTTACCATCGTTGCCAATCTGGCAGGATTCATAACGGAGTATAGACCAGTGTATCAAAAAACCCTAAATGTTTATCGAGGTATAGACAACATATTACATTTTGAAGTTAAGAACCATGATCAGAAACCAGTTAGCCTACAAGGATATACGCCTAAGTTTATGATGTTTGATGAAAATAATAATCTAGTTGTTGAACATGATGGAACTGTTTTAGACGATGTAGTATCTAAAACTACAAGTGCAGCTGAAAGTGCAGCTGATACAACACTAGAGTTTAGTAGTACTAGTGGCATTGCTGTTGGTCAAACTGTTACAGGAACTAATATTAAACGTAATACTTTAGTAAGTTCGATAGTAGGCAATGTGGTTACATTAAATAAAAGTTCATCTGCTGCTGTCGCTGCTGGCACTAGTATTACCTTTCAAACAAATACACAAAAAGGTGTGTTTACTGTAAATGTAACCGAAAACGATTTATTAAATCTAAAACAACAATATGCAAAATATGCAATCTATCTTGTAGACAGCACTGGTGCAAAAACATTAACATATAGCGAAGCACATTTTGAAGCAAAGGGAACTATCTTTATTGATGGACTTGCATTTCCAGGGCCGTTGGATACTTACAGTATAACAGGATTTGTAAGTGATCAAAAATCTCCAGAAGACTGGAGTACTGAAAGTTTAGATGCACAACCTGGCCTTAATGGTAATATTGCATTACACACAGCAGCATTTTATACAGATAGTTTTGTTGGAGATATTGTAGTTCAAGGCACACTTGAAAATCAAGTGACACTTAATACAACATGGGCAGATATTGCTACAGTAACATTGGACGGAACAGAAACAGAACCATCACATGTTAACTTTAACGGAGTTTTCAGTCACTTACGTTTTTATACAGAAACGAATCCAACAGACAAGATTTCAAAGATACTTGTTAGAAACTGATTGACAACAGATACAATGATGCTATAATAGTAGCATGAGTATTGTATCTGACACAATAACAGCACACCTGCCTGGTAAGCGTAAAACTACACCCAGTGGTTGGACCAGCTTCAATGCACCCTGCTGTCATCATAACGGCGATAGTGCAGACAAACGTGGTCGCGGAGGACTTATCTCTGAAGGAGACACAGTAAGCTACCACTGCTTCAACTGCGGATACAAAGCAAGTTGGCAGCCAGGCAGGCCAGTGTCATACAAGCTACGTAAGCTTCTACAGTGGCTCAATTGCAGTGACGATACAATAACTAAGCTAACATTTGATGTGATGCGTATAAACGAAGGTGTAGAAGTTGCAGAGCGCAAGATAGAACTGCCTACATTTGAAACTGTGCCGCTGCCACCAGATGCTGTAAAGATTACAGATATAAAAGACTTCAACAAGTTTAGCATGGCTATACTAGAGTATATGTCTTCAAGACAACTAAACTTAGATGACACAGATTACTATTGGAGCCCTAGTCTAGCATATAGAGATAGACTTATTATTCCGTTTTACTATGAGAAACGTATTGTAGGCTGGACTGCTAGAACTGTTGCAGCAGATAAGAAGCCCAAGTATCTCACAGAAACACAACCTGGATTTGTATACGGACTAGATGAACAAGGCTACAACAAAGTTTTTGTTATCCTGTGTGAAGGACAAGTAGATGCTATCCACATAGATGGATGTGCGCTAGGCGGTAGTGAGATCAATGATGCACAGGCATTACTACTTAATCGATTAAATAAAGATGTTATAGTTGTACCAGACAGAGACAAAGCTGGTAGTAAGTTGGTTGAGCAAGCTATCGAACTAGGATGGCATGTTAGTTTACCAGACTGGGACTTAGATATAAATGATGTAGGAGATGCTGTACAAAGATATGGCAGACTATACACATTATACAGTATAGCAAATGCTGCCGAAAGTGGCACATTAAAGATTAGATTGAAAGCAAAAAAATGGTTTACTTAAAAATGATTTGGAATATTATTACATGGCCTTATACACGTATTAGAGATGAAATACGTTTTAGAAAACGTCTAAAAGAACTACGCAAGAAGGACCCGTTTATATACAAATGAGATATCGTATATTATTAGTAGCACTTGAAGCAGAGCTTCCTTATAAACAAGCACCCAATGATTATAAAGTAGTGTATACAGGTGTGGGCAAAGTTAATGCTGCGTTTGCAGCAACACAAGCTATTGCAGAAGCACACAGTTTAGGATTTCATCCTGAAGTATACAACTACGGTACTGTAGGGTCATGTTTACCTGAGTTAACAGGTATGCATCGTATTACAAAGTTTGTACAGCGTGATATGAACGCAGAGCCACAAGCACCAAGAGGCGTTACGCCATTTGAAGCGGGCCTACCTTACTTGGACTTTTCGCCTGACATGACTCCTAGTCTTACACTAGGAACAGGTGATCAGTTTGTACACGAGCTTGAACCTTGGCTAGTAGAAAACAATATTGAAGTAGTTGACATGGAAGCATATGCTATTGCACATGTATGTAAGCGCATGAATGTACAGTTTACATGTTATAAATATATAACTGACTACGTAGGTACTCCTCATCAAGCAGACACATGGCAAAAGAATGTTGCTAATGGTGCTGAAGAGGTATTACAGTCACTATGATTACATGGGGAATCAGTGCAAACAGTCACGATGCAGCACTAGCAGTGTTCACAAACGACGGACTAGAGTTTGCTAGTCACAGTGAACGATTTAGTGGTGTTAAGAATGATGCACACTTAAATACAGCGTTGATTGATTACGCTAAACAATACGGAGAACCAGATGAAGTTATTTGGTACGAAAGACCCTTTAGAAAAACTCTTAGACAGATTCGAGCTGGACAAGGACTTCGGCTGGCCGAAAATAATGTTAATCGTTATCTTCGACAGTATGGTATATCTGCTCCTATTCGCTATACTGATCATCACCTTGCCCATGCTGCTGCCGGTTTTTATACTAGTCCTTTTACAGAAGCCACTGTTGTTTGTATTGACAGTATTGGAGAGTTTGATACACTCACCATTTGGAACGGAGACGACCAAGGACTCAAACGTATCTATAGACAAACGTATCCGCACTCCGTGGGACTATGGTATTCAGCGTTCACACAAAGACTGGGACTAAAGCCACAGGAAGACGAATATATCCTTATGGGCATGGCAGCATATGGCGACCCCCTAAGGTTCTTTAACGAAATACTAGAAGAATTTTTTCACCCCCTTGACGACGATAGCCTCAAACAAATATTTTTCAACAAGCCTACTGTCAAGCTCAAGCACAACTTGCATAGGGGGTGTCAGTGGTGGCGCCCAGACCTTACCACAGAGCAAGACATGTTTGACATAGCGGCTGCTGTGCAAGGAATATATGCGTACATATTGAAGTACATCAGCAACTGGGCTAGATGGAAATCACCATCGGGTAACCTAGTGTTGATGGGAGGGTGTGCTCTAAACTGTAGTGCAAACGGCACTATCAAGAGTGATTGGAACGATGTATGGATTATGCCCAACCCGGGTGATGCAGGGTCAGCTATAGGTGCTGTACTAGCGCATAGGAAAGAGTTTATGCCTATGCCACATGTGTATACAGGCTACGAAATAGAAGGAGATTATCCCGTTGAAGAAGTTCTACATGAGTTGCTTACTACTGGTATTTGCGGTGTTGCCAATGGTAGAGCAGAGTTCGGGCCCAGAGCTTTTGGACACCGCTCCTTACTTGCAGACCCCCGAGGCACTGACATTAAAGACCGAGTCAATACCATCAAGCGTAGACAGAAGTTCAGACCCTTTGCTCCAGCGATCCTCGAAGAGCATGCCTCTGCCTATTTCGACGGATATGTCAGCCCCTTCATGCAATACACTTCAACTTGCACGGATCCTGGACTACCTGCAATCATCCACGGGGATGGCACCAGTAGGGTACAGACAGTTTCTGCAAATGAAAGCGTGGGCTTTAGAAAACTGCTAGAGCGTTGGTATGAAGAGACCGGCTGCCCTATACTATTAAACACTAGCCTTAACATCAAAGGCAAGCCTATTGTAAATACAGTAGAACAAGCACAAGAGTTTGAAGCACACTATGGAGTAAAGGTATTCACATGATTACAGAAGAAGCAGTAAGAGAAGCATTACGAGAAGTATACGATCCTGAAGTAAGCCTAAGTGTACAGGATCTTGGGTTGATTTACGAAGTACATTGCGAAGGTACACATGTACACGTTAAACACACACTAACAAGTATGATGTGTCCGTTTGCTGACGAGATATGCGAAGGCATTGAAGAAGCAGTAGGTGGACTAAACGGCGTTGAAACAGTAAATAGAGAACTAGTATTTGATCCGCCGTTTAGTGTTGAAATGGTACCTGAAGAAACTAGAATGTTAATGGGCTGGTATTAATGCACGGATGTTGCAACAATGTAATACAAACAGAAAACAAACAAATAATTGAGTTTGACAATCACAAGTTTTGTGTTATAATAAGATATTGTAAGACATGTGGACAAGTAAAAGCGCAATCTCATATTACGGAAGCAAAGAATGAGCACTAGACAAAACACAGACTATGGATACGATATACAAAAAGTATATCTAGAAATGATGATGAGCGATGCTGAGAGCTTTGTACGTTGTCAGGCTGTGTTTGATCCAGATAGTTTTGATAGAAGACTAAAAGCACCTGCAGAGTTTTTAAACAACTATGTTAGTGAACACAATGCATTGCCTACGTTTGATATGATTAATGCAGCAACTGACGTTAATTTAAAAGATCCGGGGAAGTTACAAGAGAATCACTATGATTGGTTACTAGCAGAGTTTGAAACGTTTAGTAAACACAAAGCATTAGAAGCGGCAATCCTAAAGAGTGCTGACTTGTTAGAGAATGGCGACTATGGTGCATGTGAGGATCTAGTAAAGAAGGCTGTACAGATTGGCTTGCAAAAAGACTTGGGTACAGACTACTATGCTGATCCAAGAGCAAGACTAGAAGGCATTAAGAGTACTAACGGACAGGTAAGCACAGGCTGGCCAGCTATGGATAAGAAACTGTTTGGCGGCTTTAACAGAGGCGAGCTGAATATCTTTGCAGGTGGCTCAGGTGCAGGTAAGAGTTTGTTCCTTGCTAACATTGGTGTTAACATGGCTGAGAAAGGCTTGAACGTGATCTACTTGACACTAGAGCTTGCGGAGAGTCTAGTTAGTATGAGACTTGATAGTATGACCACAGGCATTCCAAGTCGTGATGTGTTTAAGAGCATTGACGATGTTGAGATGAAGGTTAAGATTATTGGCAAGAAGTCAGGTGCATTCCAAGTCAAGTATATGCCATCGGGCAAGACAGCAAATGATGTACGCAGTTACATCAAAGAGTATGAGATTAAAACAGGCAAGAAGGTAGACGTACTACTGATTGACTACTTGGACTTGTTGATGCCAGCCGGTACAAAGGTTAGTGCAGAGAACTTGTTTATCAAAGACAAGTACGTAAGTGAAGAGCTACGTAACCTAGCAATGGAATTGAACACAGTGTTTGTTACAGCGGCACAGTTGAATCGTGGTGCTGTTGAAGAAATTGAATTTGATCACTCGCACATCAGTGGTGGACTTAGTAAGATTCAAACAGCAGATAACGTGTTTGGTATCTTTACTAGTAGGGCTATGCGTGAACGTGGACGCTATCAGCTACAGTTGATGAAGACACGTAACAGTAGTGGCGTAGGACAAAAGATTGATCTAGGCTTTAACTTGGACACACTACGCATTGAAGACTTAGGTGAAGATGGTGAAGACGACTATAGCGGTGCAAATTCACAAACCAGTGGCAACAATGTACTCAGTCAAATACAACGCAACAACAGCAACAACACTGAATCAGACGAGCCCAACAAAGGCAGCAATGTTGGAAAGATACGTGCAGAAGCAGACAGTACAGCACTAAGAAGTTTCTTAGGTCAACTAGGCAATGAATAAAGTTGCAGTATTTGGAGACAGCTTTGTAGATCCATTGTGGCCCACAGACGATGGAAAGATCAGTTGGGATACTGCTTGGCCACAACTATTGAAACAACACAACACTGTGGATAACCTAGCTGCTAGTGGAACTGGACCTGATTGGAGTCTCAACCAACTAACCAACTACATACTGCACAACAACACCAAACACACTGATCTAATATTTGTTAGCAGTAGTATAGAACGTTTGGATCTCAACTGCTACAAACAGCCCAGCGAGCAAGTGCATCTCAGTAGAATAGCCAGTGGTGAGATAAGACACAAGAGTCAACAGTTTGCTAGAAACGCAGTAGACTGGTACATGACAGACAGTTGGCAGCAGAATAGACAGATTATGTACTTGGGTGCAATCAGTGTACTAGCACATCATTTTAGACAAGTGTTGTATTGGCCAGCACTAACACTGCTCAAAGACACACTACAACTGTGTGTATCCAACATCACTGTACCTAGTGTAGGATTGATGCAGTTGAGCAAACTGGATGATCCCAGCTACAACGGTCAAGGACTTGACGCTAGAGTCAACCATTTTCACCCACACAACCACAAGTATATACATCAACAAATTCAACAATGGCAAGCCACAGGTTCGCCTGTTGATGTTGAAGGGATTACCAGCGTCTAACGTCAATAGCACGATTGGGCGAATAAAAGTCATATCTCACTTCGTTGCTTTGATTGCCACCTAGTATGATCCAATACTCTCGACCGTTGTGCATCTGACTGTCAACATAGAATCCTACGTGTCCTTTCCATCCTGCATTGCCTCTTGGAAATATCACAACATCACCACGTTGTATATCCTCACGAGCTACACGTTCCCCCCAATGCAAAAAACTTCTAGCCATCAGCGGAGGATACTTGCTTTGATCGTTTAGGTTAGGTATGCCGTCTATTTCCAATACACTGTTGACAAATGCTGCACACCATTCTGTACGCACAGGATCTACATCCAATAGTTCACGTAGTTCTGTACGATGTGTTCTTTCTTGTAAGCCTATGTAAGGTTGTGCTGTGACCACACTGTTGTCTTCTTGTGCTATAGTACATGCACCCAGGCATGATGCAACAACTGCTATATATAATATCTTCATGTGATTATTTATACAATACTAAATACAGCATGAGATACCGTGATTTTAAAATATTTGAAAAAGAAGATGCAGTTGGAAGATTTGATGCAAGTGTAAACATGAACAATTTTTACAACAATATGGAGTTGTTGATCAATACCACTAACCCAAGTCAAGCACCTAGTGATTTAGAAGGTATAGATGCAGTAGTGAGATTGGGATACATGGGCAGCGTGAGTGACAGTGTGCTCCAACGTTTAGGTACCTCAACGCCGACTCAGGCAGGATTTGGCGGGCAATACGACAGCGCCGACGACACTGTGATAATCAAATGGGATTATGTATTCAAGCCCACTGATCGTCTTCCAGGAACTAGTACCACAGCACACGAACTACGTCACAGAGCATTCCAAATTATGAGTATAGATCCAAGATTCAACAGCCTGCTACCATCAGAGTTAACCACAGGGCAGTGGAAAGACGGCTGGGGTAGAAACATAGATAGAGAAAAATACTGGATTACTGCAACAAAAGGGTTCTATGAAGGCCAACGTATATTAACAATGCCTGAACATGCTATGATCTATGCTGTACAGTTCAAAAACATTGAAACCCACGAAAAAGCAGAATGGGTCAACAATAGTGTGTTGGGCAACAAAGGTGCAGCTTATTGGAGAGATTTGTACAAGGGTGTTAATGACGCTGTAAAAACTTTTTTCCGCGAACACTTTGATGCAAAAGATGCTGCTGCAATGTATCCAGCAAGAGGCAGCAGAAGCGACTCACGTGATTCCACTGCAGGCGATATCATAGAGCTCAGTCCTCAAATGAAGGCTTATTACACTTCATGGAAATTTTTAAACAACACAGAAGAGGATATTTTCCTACAAGCCGCAATGTACGTTAGGGCCATACAAGCAGATGCTTGGAGATACGATTGGGTACATCAACTGGCGGATGTGTGGCAAAAAGGATATTTGCGAGATGTAGACGCTTGGATGAAAAAACACAAACGTAGACTGCTGGGACTCAACAGTGGTTTCCAGCGTAGCCTCGATGCAATAGAACGAACTAGACCTTACTGGAACTTGTTGGACATACGAAACTTCACAGATGCACAAGTAAGAACCATCGTAGGTATTCCCAATCGACCCGCAGCAACTCCAGTGACTGTGCGACCCGTGCCAGTGAAACCCAACCCTGCAAAACCCACTGCTCCAACCACTGTGGTTGCACCTGCTGGTACTACTATAGGATTCATACAGTTTGCACAACAAAACAAAAGAGGAAGCCGAACGCTGTGGCAACTGATACTGGCCAGCAGCACAGCCGCAGAGTTGACAGCAGTACTCAACGAAACAGCAGTACAAGCAGCTATGGCAGGATTGCGCCTAGATCGAAGCACCAAGGTACACCTTGACTTGTTGCCTGATGTATGGGATTTGGTGCAAGGTGCCGCTGCTCGCAAAATACTTGCTGAAACATATCTCAGCAAAGTTGTACTAGTCAAGTAAGCCCGACAAGCCCGCAGGGTCAGCGCCGCCAAAGCCGCAAAGCGGTAGTGCGCAAAAAATTCCACAAGTAGTACACAGCTAGTATACCCACCGTAACGAAAGAAAACTTGTCACACCGTGTCGTACGGTAGCTAACGACACGCCGTATGGGGCCGTATGAAGCGATTGATGATTTTGTAGGATTGTTTGCACACAGCAAGGAGTATTCAATGCTCTTTTTTATATTACACAGCGTTTATAACACTGTGCCAATTGACTATACTGTCCATCGTCTCATATACTGTGTGCTAAAGGTATTTATACTCAAAGTCTATGCTGTTGTACTTTATTGCTATATAAGTTATCTTACTACTCTTGGGATGTAATGCTATAAACCTAGCTCTATAGTTTCCTGGAAAGTCTGGATGTTCTACCAAGCTAAACCCATGATATATCAACTCTGTGCGAAACCATTGAACCTTGCCCAAGTAAGGATAGTTAAACGGATCACGCTCTCCACGGTATACTTGAATAAACCATTGCATCACATAGTATTTATATTGAGTATCTCGCTGCGCTCTATAGCTCGTAGACTTCGTCAGCTCGCAGTGTAGAGAAAGTTATAGTCCTAAACTGTGCATCCATATGGGTATTACTACTATGTGCAGTACAACACATACTGCCAACATTAGTACAACTATCTTAGGATTACCTCTATCACCGTGCATACTACTATATATCCGAAATGGGTTCTACAGGGTAAAAAATTTGCTGCGCAGTTTTTTATATAGAAGTACTTATGCTTTTGAGGTGGTCTTTTACACACCCCATTAGTACTACTGCTAACTATTTGTTTTTATTATATATATTAGCGACCCCCCGAAGAAAAAAATATTTTTTTTATTACCAACCTCTCAAAAGAAAAGAGACAACCATTTCTGATTGCCTCCGCTCTAGTGTAGTCTAGGATAGTCTGCTACCTTACGTAACTCAACAGCGTCCTAGGCGCTATGCTTCTAAGCTGGTTAGCATACTAGCAGTGACCTTCCAGCGTCCTTGGCTAGGGCTGTCTACTACTACAGTCTTGATATTAACCTTAC
>Ga0228664_1000092_pt1 | contig 62517 bp, 54 predicted proteins | sample 78DmetaG_FD_183029 | JGI IMG/M metagenome (GOLD analysis project Ga0228664, IMG submission 183029) | Seawater microbial communities from Monterey Bay, California, United States - 78D | ecosystem: Environmental > Aquatic > Marine > Coastal | place: USA: California | collected 2016-09-26 | reverse complement strand
GGCCAATGCCACCTTCCACCTGGCCGAGGAAGTCTGGGACGAATTGGGCGTGGAATCGCTGGAAGACTGATTCGTACGAGCGATACAGCGCTGCCCGGACCACGCATCCGGGCGGCGCTTTTTTATGCCTGCCATCCATGGCCGGCCGATATCAGACCGTGGCCGCGTGGCGTCCGGCGATATAGCCAAAGGTCAGCGCCGGACCAATGTTGATGCCACCCGAGGGGTAGTGCCCGCCCATGGGGCTGGCCATGTCCGTACCGGCGGCATACAGGCCGGAGATAGGCTGGCCGGCACCATCAAGTACGCGCGCATGGCCATCGGTGCGTAGCCCGGCGAAGGTGCCGAAGCAGCCCGGTTGTACTTTCACGGCATAGAAGGGGCCATGCTCGATGGGCGCCACGCAGGGGTTCGGACCGCTGTGCTGGGCATCGCCGCTGCGACGGTTGAACGCGGTGCTGCCACGGCCGAACAGTGGGTCTTCGCCACGGCGCGCATGCTGGTTGAACTCGTCGACGGTGGTAACGAGCCCGATCGGGTCGATGCCGCAGGCCTGCGCCAGTGCTTCAAGGCTGTGGCCGCGCTTGAGGTAGCCGTTGCGGATATGTGGCCACAGCGGTACTGGCGCCGGGCGAGCGAAGCCGAGGCCGTAGCGGCGCTGAAAGCGGTGGTCGCAGATCAGCCAGGAGCAGGCTTGCCGATCCTCGGGAATGGCCTTGAGCATGGCGTCGACATAGTCGTAGTAACCGCCTGCCTCGTTGACGAAGCGCTTGCCGTTTTGCAGCACGCCGATGATGCCTGGCTTGCCGCGGTCGATGATGTGCGGGAAATGGCCGACGCTGCCGTCGGCGTAGGGCACCTTCGATACCGGCGCCCAGGCTACTGGCGAGCGCAGGTCGTCGGCCACGCGTCCGCCGGCTGACTCGCCCAGGCGCAGGCCGTCGCCGGAGCAACTGGTCGGCGGCAGGGCGAGGTTGTCATGGCCGCTGGCATCGCGCGGGAACATTGCCTTACGCCGCTCGGGATCATTGGGAAAACCGCCGGCAGCCAGCACCACCGCTTTGGCGCGGATAGTCATTTCCACACCGGCGTGCTGCACCACGGCACCGCATACGTTGCCGTCTTCGATGATCAGGTGCTGCGCGGGCGTGGACACCATCATTTGCACGCCCAGATCCTGCGCCGAGCGCGCCAGGCGGGCGACCAGCGCCACACCGTTGACCAGGTGCATGGCACGTCCGTAGCGGGCCAGGTGATAGAGGTGGGTGGTGAAACGGCGGATCACGTGCAGCAGCGCCCTGGGCGAACGCGTCATGTTGAGGAAGGCGGCGAGATCGGCACCGGCCATGATTGGCATGCCGATGAAGGAGGTCTCGCGCATGGTCTTGCGCAGGCGCGGCAGCAGGTCGAGCACTTCGCGGCCATCGTAGGGCGCGGCGATGACCTGATGACCGCCGCTGGCGGCGCCGGGCGTGTCGCCGTGCATGTCGGGGATGCCGTTGCCATCGACGAACTGCAACGCGGTGTGCTGCTCGAAGAACGCCACCATGTCCGGGCAGTGCTGCAGAAAGGCGTCCACCAGTTCGGGACGGTAATGCTCGCCGAGTTCGTTACGCAGGTAAGTGCGCGGCTGCTCGATGTCCTCGACGATGCCGGCGCGCCGGGCCAGTGGGTTGCGCGGCGCCCACAGCCAGCCGCCGGACCAGGCGGTGGCACCGCCCAGCACGGCGTCCTTCTCCACCAGGATCACCCGTTTGCCCAGGTGCGCGGCGCTGACGGCAGCCGCCAGCCCGGCCGCGCCGGAGCCGACCACCAGCAGGTCGCAGTCGAGTGGGGCGTTGGCCATGGCAGATCTCCGCATTTGTTATTTATTGGAACTTGGTTCCGGATTTTATGTTGGGGCTGCCGAGGCGCCAAGCACTGTCGGATGATTCGCCGGGGAAGTCGTGCGGTTAGCGGTCAATTATTGTCGGGGTAGTGCGGATGCCATCCGGGAAAGGGTAGCGATTGCGCCTTGCTCATGAGCGGCGACGGTGGACAAGCTGCGCGTTGTCCACCCTATGGCCGGGATGACCAGGGCCAGTTCCAGGCCTCAGGTACGAAAGCGGCCGATGCGCAGCTGCAATTCACCGCCCAGCCTGGCCAGCTCGGCGCTCGATAGCGCGGTCTGCTCGGTGGCGCTGGCGCTTTGCTCGCCGATGCCGCGTACGTTGTCCAGGCTGCGGTTGATCTCCAGGGCCACCGCACTCTGCTGTTCGGCGGCGCTGGCGATCTGCTGGTTCATCTGTTCGATCAGTGCGACCGCCTGATTGATACGCGTCAGGCTCTGCCCGGCCAGCTTGACGCTGGCCATCGCGTCCTGGCTCAGCGTCTGGCTGGCCTGGGTCTGGGCGACGGCGGTCTGTACGCGGCTTTGCAGGCTGGTGATCAGCGCCTCGATCTCGCTGGTGGAGTCCTGAGTACGGCGCGCCAGCGCGCGCACTTCATCGGCGACAACCGCGAAACCGCGGCCTTGTTCACCGGCGCGTGCGGCCTCGATGGCGGCGTTGAGCGCGAGCAGATTGGTCTGCTCGGCGACAGCCTTGATCACATCCAGCACACTGCCGATGCGTTGGCTCTCGCCTTGCACCAGGCCAACGGTCTGCCCGGTATGCGCCACCTCGCTGGCCAGGCGCTCGATCTGCTCGACGACCTGGTGCACCTGGCGGTCGCCATCACGGGCCTGCAGTTCCGCCTGTTGCGCGGCCTGCGATGCCTGCTCGGCATCACCGGCCACCTGCTGCACGCTGGTGACCATCTGTTGCATGGCGCAGGCCGTCTGGCTGGACTCTTCGCTCTGCTCGCGCACACCCGCGCGGGTCTGTTCGCTGACCGCCGAGAGTTGCTCTGCTGCGGCGGCAATCTGTGTCGCGCTACCACCGATCTGCTCGATCAATTCGCGCAGGTGGTCGCGCATGGTCTGCAGTGCGCCCAGAAGCTGGCCGACCTCATCACGGCGCACGGCGATACGACTGCCACTGAGATTGCCGGCCGCGACCTGCTGGGCCAGCAACAGGCAGTGTTGCAGCGGCCCGACGATCAGGCGGCGAATCAGCCAGCTGGCGAGCAGAGCCAGTAGCAGCGCTGCAGTGGTGAGCAGGGCAAGGGTTTGCAGGGAGGTGCGGTTGCCCGCTTGCATGGTGAGTTGCTGGTGCTGCTGCAGATCGCTGCCGTGCTGCAGCATGCCTTGCGCCAGATCGGCCAATTGGCTGCGACTGAGCTGCTCGGCCTCGCGGCTGTGGCGATAGTGCTCGAAGGATTCGCGGTAGCTGTCGAGCGCGCGCAGCGCTTCGTCCAGGGAGGCCTGCTGCAGGGCCGCCAGTTGCGTACGCAGCTGCTGCGCCGCCTCGGTCATGGTCACGAAACGTGCCTGCCAGAGGTCGGCATCGGCGTTATCAGCGCTGCGGATGAACTGCCCCTCCGCCAGGCGCAGTAGCAACAGCATATGGCTCAGGCGGGCTGCCGCCTCGGCCTGGTCGAGACCGTTCTGTGCGCCGCTTTCGCCGTCGAGCAGCTGGTCGCGGATCAGGTTGAACTGGTCCTGAGAGACCATCTCGAACTGGATCAGCGCTTCATCGGCGCGTATCGCCATCCCGGTCTGCGCCGTGCCGGCTTGAGACTGAGTGGCACGCAATTGGGTGAATTGCTGCAGGTAGGCGTCGTTGCCTCGTTGCAGTCGTTGGAATTGCTCGGTATCGCTGGCGATGTCCGTCAGGTCTGCGGCGATACGTGCGTGCTGCTCGGTGATTGCCACCTCATGGCCAGCCAGCGGCGCCAGCAGGTAGTCCTTTTCCAGCAGGCGCAGTTGCAGGATCTGCTGCTTGAGGTCCGCGACCTGCAGCGATTGCCCGGCATGCCCGAGAATCTCGCTGGCGGTGCGCCAGCCACCCAGAGCCACTGCCAGGGTCAGCAGCATGACCAGCGAGAAACCCAGCAGGAGTTTGTGGCCGACCTTGAGGTCGGCACTGCGTTCGATAATCCAGCGCATGGTGGTACTTCCTCGAACAGGTGCACATCAAAAAAAAGCCCGTCACGAGGACGGGCTGAACGTGCCGTAACACTAGGAGTCACTTGTGCAGCGATGCCGCGTGATGCTTACAGGAGCGAAAGCGGGTAGTTGATGATCAGGCGGTTCTCGTGGATGTCCTGAGCAGTGCCATCACGGCGTACGTCAGAGTTGCGCCAGCGGATGCTCAGATTCTTGAGGTTGCCTTCCTGGATGGTGTAGGCCAGTTCGGATTCACGGCCCCATTCTTCGGCATCGTCACGGCCACCGAGGCGTGCATTGGAGCCGCTGACATAGCGGTTCATCAGGGTCAGGCCCGGAATGCCGAGACCGGCGAAGTTGTAGTCGTGGCGGATCTGCCAGGAGCGTTCTTCCGGGTTGTCATAGCTGTTGGTGAAGCCGTCGTTGACCAGCGTGCCGCCGCTGGCACCGTCGATACGCATGAACTTGGTATCGCCGCTCAGGCGCTGGTAGGCCACCATGAAGCTGTTGTTGCCAGTCTTGGCGGTCAGCGCGCCCTGGTAGACCTTGTTGTCCAGCTTGCCGGCCTTGGCCGCGCCTTCTTCCTTGCCGGTGACATAGCCCAGGTTGGCGCCCAGCACCCAGTCGCCGACCGGTTGGCTGTGGGTCAGTTGCACGTAGCTCTGCTTGTAGACGTCTTCCAGGCGTGCGTGCCAGACGCCAACCATGGTGTTGTTGCCGTTGAAGCGGTACTCACCACCACCGAAGTTGAAGTCATCGCCTGCTACGCCGTTGAACGACATGTCTTCGCGACTGGCATCGTTACGCTGGCTGTTCTTCCAGAACTGGCCACCGTACACAGTCAGACCGTCGATCTCGTTGGACGTCAGCTGTGCGCCCTGGAAGGTTTGCGGCAGCGAGCGACCGTCGTCTGCACGCAGGATCGGCAGTACGGCGAACCACTCACCGACCTTCAGTTCGGTCTTGGAAATCTTGGCTTTTGCCGCCACGGCGGTACGGCCGAACTGGTCAGCAGCCTGGCCGTCGTCGTGAATAGGCATCAGTTGGGTGTTGGCAGCGCCGCGGTTGCCGTCCAGCTTGATGCTGTAAAGGCCGAGCACATCCAGGCCGAAACCGACGGTGCCTTCGGTGAAGCCGGAACGGGCATCGAGAATGAAGCTCTGAGTCCAGCCCTCGGCCTGGCCCTGACGCTCGCGATTAGTTGCCGGGCCGATCATAGGATCGGTGCCGTTCAGGTAGTTGCGGTTGAAGTAGTAATTGCGCAGGCCGAGGGTGACCTTGGCGTCTTCGACAAAGCCGGCGGCCTGGACTCCGACCGAGAGGCTGGAGGCCATGATGGCAACGGCAATTGCACTTGGAGCGAGGTACAGAGCTTTTTTCATTGTTATCGTTTCCTTTTTCAAGGTTGAAAGCTCCCCTCCGCAGCGGCGGATACGCTTCTACATCGGGGAGGGTGGTGGCAGTTATTCGGGGTTCAGCGACGTTCGCCTGAATGCATTACGGGTCCTCTGTCAGGTCAGCCAGCGCACGAGGCACAGGGTGATCGATGGGAAGAGCACGAGGATGACCACGCGCACGATGTCTGAAATCAGGAACGGCACGATGCCCCTGAAGGCGTCACGCATGGGAATGTCACGCGCCATGCCGGCAATCACGTACACGTTCATGCCCAGAGGCGGGGTAACCATGCCGATCTCCACCACCATCAGGGCCAGGATGCCGAACCAGATGGCCTTCTCGGTCTGGTCCAGACCATAGAAGTCCAGCCCCATGATCACCGGGAAGAAAATCGGAATGGTCAGCAGGATCATCGACATGGTGTCCATCACGCAGCCGAGGATCAGGTACAGGATGAGTATCCCGGCCAGCACCAGGAAGGGCGGCAGACCTGCACCGCTGATGGTTTCGGCGATGAAGTTGGGCAGCTGCGAGATGGCCAGGAAAGCGTTCATCACATCGGCGCCCAGCAGGATCATGAAGATCATCGCGGTGGTGATGCCGGTACCCAGTAGCACTTCCTTGAGTTCGGCCAGGCGCATCTTGCCCAGCGTGAATGCGAAGAAACCGGTGCCCACGGTGCCGATGGCTGCTGCCTCGGTAGGGGTGAACCAACCGCCGTAGATGCCACCGAGTACGATCAGGAAAATCAGCAGTACCGGCCAGACACCCCGCTGCGCCTGCAGCCGCTGTTTCCAGCTCGAACGCTCCTGCGCTGGCCCGGAGTCCGGGAACAGGCGCACATAGATGGCGATGGCGATCATGTAGCCGATGACGGCGAGAATGCCTGGTACGAAGGCGGCCATGAACAGCGTGGAGATGTTCTGCTGGGCGAGGATGGCGTAGATCACCAGCACCACCGAGGGCGGGATGAGAATGCCCAGGGTGCCGCCGGCCGCCAGGCAGCCGACTGCCAGCGAGTTGGAGTACTTGTAGCGACGCAGCTCCGGCAGGGCCACCTGACCCATGGTCGCCGCAGTCGCCACCGATGAGCCACAGACCGCGCCGAAGGCTGCGCAGGAACCGATAGCAGAGATCGCCAAGCCACCGCGCCAGTGCCCGACCATGGCGGCAGCGGCACGGAACAGGCCGGTAGCCAGGCCGCCACGCGAGGCGAACTGACCCATCAGCAGAAACAGTGGGATCACCGACAGGTCGTACACGGTGTAACGCGCGTAGGCCACCGTCTTCAGGTAGTTGAGCAATGGGTCCCAGCCGCTGATCGAGACGTAACCGGCGATACCGGTCAGCAGCATGGCGATGGCGATCGGAATGCGGATGGCCAGCAGAACCAGGAGGAAGGCGAGAAAGAGTCCGCCCAATGCGACGCTGCTCATTGCTGGCCTCCCTCACCACGCTGGTCGAGCCAGGCGGTGTAAAGGGAAACGACGGCGAGCAGGGCGAAGGACGGGGCGAAGGGGGTCATCGACCACCACATCGGGATGCCCATGATGATCGACTCTTCACCGTTGCGATAAGTGTCCAGCGTGCCGATTACCGAGCGCCAGGCCAGCAGTGCCGCGCAGGCGGCCATCAGCAGACAGCCGAGCGTGTCGAGATAACGCCGGGTGGTGGCCGAGGCGCGCAAGGTGAAGGCGTCGACGATGACGTTGCTACGACGCAGCTGGCACAACGGCAGGAAACTCACCACGGCAATGCCGCAGCCCATCTGCACCAGCTCGACGTCACCGAGCAGTGGCGCGTCGAACAGGCTGCGCATGGTGATGCTGTAGGCCGACAGCAGGGTGATGGCGACCAGCACCAGGCCACCAGCCAGTGCCAGCCAGCGTGCCAGGACATCGAGCAACTGGCCGAACGGGCGCATGCGCTGAGGCTGCCCGGGCAAGGCAGGGTTTTCGATCATGAGAGAACTCCGCAAGACCGGCACCGCAGGTGCCGGCCAACACAACGAGGGTTAACGATCAGTGCGGCAGCTTGGCGTTGTAGCTCTCGATCAGGTCACGCACTTCTTGCAACAGTGCGGCGCCGTTCTCGTTGCCTTTGCTTTCGACTTCCTTGATCCAGTCGTTGTCCAGCTTGCGGCCGATGGCCATCCACTTGGCCTGCTCTTCTGCAGGCAGCACATAGATCTCGTTGCCACGCGATTGCGCCAGCTTGTGCCCGGTCTCGATCACGTTGGTGTCCCAGATATGGCCGGCCTGACGTGAAATCTCGCGGCCGCTGTTATCGTCGATGATCTTGCGCAAATCATCGGGCAGGCTGGCGTACTTGGCCGGGTTCATCGCCAGCACCAGGGCGGTGTGCATCAATGCCGGCTGACCCGGGGCCATTTCGGTGTGGTACTTGACCAGCTCCTGCAGTTTAAGCGCCGGGACCACGTCCCAAGGCAGCACGGCGCCATCGACCACACCCTTGGACAGTGCTTCCGGCACCTGCGGCACCGGCATGGCCACCGGGGTGGCGCCGAGCATGGAGATCAGCTTGGTGGAGATGCGGTTGGCCGAGCGCAGTTTCAGACCACGGAAGTCGGCCAGGCTGCGCACCGGTTTCTTGGCCGTGTGCAGCAGTGCCCCATCGGTCAGGTGAGTCGCGAGCAGATGCACATCGGCGAACTCCTTCTGCCCGTGAGCTTCGAGGAAATCCCACATGGCCTGGCTGCTGGCTTCGGAAGAGCGGCTCATGAACGGCATTTCGAATGCCGATGCCAGAGGGAAGCGGCCGCTGGTGTAACCAGGTAGGGTCCAGACGATATCGGCGACGCCATCACGCGCCTGGTCGATCAATTGCGGCGGGGTGCCGCCCAACTGCATGGAAGGGTAGAACTGAAACTGGATCCGACCATTGGACTCGGCGGTGATCTTCTCTGCCCAGGGCTTGAGAAAATCGGCTTGGGTCACCGAGTGAGCCGGCAGAAAGTGGTGAACCTTGAGGGTGACCTCGGCCTCGTCGGCGTTGGCCCAGGTCATGACGCTGGTGGCAAGCAGCGTCAGCAAAGCCTTGGAAAGCTTGTGCATCGCAAATGTCCTTTCTTATTCATTGTTAGTAGGCGACTCAGGTACAGCCAAACTCGGCTGCAATACTGCTGCCGCTAGGATTCGCTGTTCGCATGGTGCGAGTTAGCGAGGGGCTATTCAATTCGATTAACGACTTAATGTGCGATAAACGAACGAATTGCGTGTGCCCAGAGCCTCCTTGGAAGGCCTTGGGCGAATATCGCTCATCACTCCTGTTCGATGGGCTCGTAGGGCAGGCCGACGTAGTTCTCGGCGATGGTTCTGCGGCCGGCTTCGGAACTGACGAAGTAGTCCAGCTCGGTCTCCTGCATGCGGCGGCTGAAGGCATCGGTATCGGGGAAACGATGCAGCATCGAGGTCATCCACCAGGAGAAACGCTCGGCTTTCCAGATACGCCTCAGACAGATCGCCGAGTAGCGTTCGAGCAGATCAGTGCGGCCTTCCCGATAGACCTTGAGCAAAATGCGATAGATGGTGCTGACGTCACTCGCCGCTAGATTGAGCCCCTTGGCACCGGTTGGCGGCACGATGTGCGCGGCATCACCCAGCAGAAACAAGCGGCCATACTGCATTGGTTCGACGACGAAGCTGCGCAGTGGCGCGATGCTCTTCTCGATCGAAGGACCGGTGATCAGCTGACTGGCAACCTGGTCTGGCAGGCGGCGCTTGAGTTCGTCCCAGAAGCGCTCGTCGGACCAGTCCTCGACCTTCTCTTCGGCGGCGACCTGCACGTAATAGCGAGTGCGTGTCGGTGATCGCATGCTGCACAGGGCGAAGCCGCGCTCATGGTTGGCGTAGATCAGTTCTTCATGCACCGGGGGTGTGTCGGCCAGAATTCCCAGCCAGCCGAACGGGTACACCCGCTCGAATTCCTTGAGCACACCAGCCGGTATTGATTGCCGCGATACGCCATGGAAGCCGTCGCAGCCTGCGATGTAATCGCACTCCAGACGCTGGGAGCGGCCTTCGTGCTCAAAGGTCAGATAAGGGCGTTCGCCCTTGAGTTCGTGCAGTTGCACCTCGCTGGTGTTGTACAGGGTGATTGCGCCACTGGCTTGGCGAGCCTCCATCAGGTCGCGGGTGACTTCGGTCTGGCCGTAGACCATCACGCTCTTGCCACCGGTCAGCCCCTTGAGGTCGATGCGCTCGCAGCGGCCATCGAAGGCCAGTTGGAAACCATCGTGCGGCAGGCCCTCGCGATCCATGCGCGCGGCCACGCCGGCCTCGCGCAGCAGGTCGACCATACCCTGTTCGAGCACGCCAGCGCGGATGCGGCCGAGCACGTAGTCGGGGCTCTGGCGTTCGAGAATGATGTTGTCGATGCCGGCGTTGTGCAGCAGTTGGCCGAGAAGCAGGCCGGAAGGGCCTGCGCCGATGATGGCGACCTGAGTGTTCATTATTGTTCTCCAGTAGGTCATCGGCTTTACGCCGATGACAGGCTCAGGTCTGTATTTTTTGTGGATGCACCTTGGGTTAGAAGGCAATATCGGAAAATATTCTTGGACTTTTCGATGATTTAAGCGCCGCCATGACCGCTTCGAAAGCTTCCCTGGTACCGGTATTCAAACTGTACGGTGAGACGGCTGCATGGCCGACACCTGACCTCATCCACTGCGAATCGATTCCCGAGCGCAGCCAGCTGCACGGCTGGGAGATCAAACCGCATCGCCATGGCGATCTGCTGCAGTTGCTCTATGTGCAGGCGGGTGAAGCGGAGCTGGAAATCGAAGGGCAAGTACGCCAGGTAGACCGCGCTTCGTTGCAGGTCGTGCCGGCGCTGTGCGTCCACGGTTTTCGCTTTTCCTGCGATGTTCAAGGCTACGTACTGAGCCTGGCGCAGCCGCTGGTCGAGCAACTGGCTCAGCCATTGGGTCTGCAGTGGTTGCAGGCTCCGGTGTGCTTTGAGGTGGACGAGCAGCGGCGTTATCTGGATGCGCTGTTCGAGTCGATCAGTCAGGAGTACGGCCGCCTGCAACCTGCGCGAGAACTGATGCTGCAGTCGCTGATCAGCGTCCTGCTGGTTGCTGTCGCGCGACGCCAGCTGGCACGAAGCGAGGCGCAGGAACCGGCGGATGGGCGAGGGCGTGAGCATGTGCAGGCATTCGTGCAATTGCTCGAAACGCACTTTCGCGAGCATCTGCCCATCGAGCATTACGCGTCGCGCCTGGGCATCAGCACTGCGCATCTAAATGCGTTATGCCGGCGATTGGCCGGACAGTCCGCGCTGCAGTTGATCAATCAGCGTCTGCTGCTCGAGGCAAAGCGTTGCCTGGTGTACACCACCATGACCGTAAGCCAGGTCTCGGACAGTCTGGGCTTTTCCGAGCCGGGCTATTTTTCGCGCTTTTTCAAACGAGGCACCGGGCTGGCGCCGAAGGCATTTCGCCTGCATCGCTGAGTAGCGATGCAGGCGAAAGGAAGGCGGGCGCCGAAGGCACCCGTAGGCGGGAATCAGGGCTTGGCGATGCCGACCGAGTCCGGGGAGATCTCGATGGCCTTGGCCTTGTACATCGACCAGGTGGTGACCGACTGCCAGCGCTTGAGGAACTCCTCGGCTTCGGCGCCGTTGAGGTTCAGGCTCTGTGCACCGAAGTTCTTCAGGAAGCCCTGGAACTCGGGATTGGCCACGGCCTTGGCGTAGGCATCGACCAGCTTCTGCTTGACGTCATCCGGGGTGTCCTTGCGTACGAAGGCGCCCCAGAACGGACCCCACGGCAGGTACTCTGCGATGGCCGGCAGCGACTTGGTGATCGGCTCCACGCCCGGCAGCTCCGGGGTTTCCTCGGTGGCGAACACGGCCAGGGCCTTGAGCTTGCCGCTGCGTACCAGCTCGCGCGCGGCGGCCAGGCTCAGCGGCATGAAGTCGATATGATTGCCCATCAGTGCGGTGATACCGGGGCCGTCGCCGCCGAAGGTCACTTCACGCACTTTCAGCTCGTCCACAGCGTTGATCATCGCGCTGACGGTGCTCGGTAAGCCGCCGGCACCAGTGGAACCCATGCGCAGGGTGTCCGGGTTGGCCTTGGCGGCAGCCATCAGCTCAGCCATGTTGTTGAACGGCGCGTCGGCGTTGGCGGCGATCACCACCACGTTCTGGCCAATGATGCTCACCGGGTAGAAGTCGGCGTAGTCGAAGTCGGCCAGTTTCAGCACTTTGTACAGCTGCGGGTTCTCTGCGCCGAGCAGGACGGTGTAACCGTCAGGACGCTGGGTCTTGACGAAGGTGCTGCCGATCACGGCGGTGCCGCCCGGACGGTTGTTGAGGATGAACTTGCCGCCCAGTTCTTTTTCCACGTAGGGTGTCAGGCTGCGCATGACGTTGTCGGTAGCACCGCCGGCGCCCCAGGGAATGACCGCCTGGATGCTGCGCTCGGGGTATTCGGCATGGGCCGGCAGAGCCATAGTCAGGGCGCTGAGGCCGAGGGCGGCGCCGGTCAGAAGGGATTTGAGCATCGGGACTCTCCATCGCTTGTTGTTGTGAGCCCCAGTCAAGGTCGGGGCACACCTGTTGGTGCTCGTGTGTCAGCCGCGCGCGGAGGCGGGGCTGAACTTGCTCTTGAGTTTCTTCAGTAGCGGGGTGTTGCCCAGCAGAATCAGCACTACCGCACTGGTCAGGATCAGCGACAGCGGGCTGGTGACCAGACCCTGCAGTAGCTCCCCCGGGTGATCGCCGGCCGAGGACATCGCCTGGCGATACGAGGTGTCCATCAGCGGGCCGAGGATGGCGCCGAGGATGATCGGGCCCATCTGGAAGCCGAAGATCTTCAGCAGGTAGCCGAGCACACCGAAGCCGAGCATCCAGTACACCTCGGTCATGCTGCTGTTGATCGAGTAGGTCCCGACCACGCAGAGCACCAGGATCAGCGGAATCAGCACGGCCTTGGGCATTTCGACGAACTTGGCGAACAGCTTGATGCCCATCAGGCCGAAGATCAGCAGGAAGATGTTGGCCAGCAGCAGGTTGCCGACGGTGAAGTAGAAGATGTGTGGGTTCTCCACCATCAGCATCGGGCCGGGGTTGAGACCGTGAATCACCAGTGCACCGATGATCACTGCGGTCACTGCATCGCCCGGCATGCCCAGGGTCAACATGGGCACGTAGGCGCCGCCGACGGCCGCGCTGTTGGCGGTTTCCGGTGCGACCAGACCTTCATAGGCGCCCTTGCCGAAGGGTTTGCTTGGATTCTTCACGGTGCGCTTGGCATGGTCATAGGCCATCAGCGCAGCGATGTCTCCACCCACGCCCGGCAGGACACCCACGACCACGCCGATGATCGAGGTGCGGATCGACAGCGGCAGGAACTTCAGCACCATGGCGAAGGACGGAATGATCTTGTCGACGACCTGGCGCTTCACCGGCGCATCCAGGTTGTGCAACTGATAGAAGACTTCGGCGACACCGAACAGCCCGATCATCAGCACTACATAATGGATGCCACCCATCAGTTCGACCTGGCCGAGGGTGAAGCGCCCTTCGGCGGTGACCGGATCCATGCCCACCAGGCCGATGATCGCACCCAGCGCCGCGGCGAAGATGCCCTTGGCCAGCGAGCCTTCAGCCAGGCTGCCAACCAGCAGCAGGCCAATGGCTGCGACCAGGAAGTAGTCGCGCGGGGCGAACTTGAGGGCCAGGTCACCGATCATCGGCGCGGCGCTGGCCAGGACAATCGTGCCCACCAGGCCGCCCACCACCGACATCACGGTGCTCAGACCGATGGCACGACCGGCCTCGCCTTGCTGGGCCAGCGGATAACCATCGAACGACGTGGCGACCGACGACGGGCCGCCGGGAATATTCAGCAGGATGGCGCTGCGTGAGCCGCCATACACGCCACCAATGAAGATGCCGACGATCAGCGCCAGGGCGTCGTTGACGTCCCAGGCGAAGGTGAAGGACACCAGGATGGACACCGCCATGGTCACCGACAGGCCAGGAATGGCGCCGATATAAATGCCGGCGAAGGTACCCAGCGCCGTTAGCATCAGCAGCTGCGGATCGCTCCAGGCCATCAGCAGGTAGGAAAAGTTATCGCTCATCTCGGTGCCTCGTTATGGCAGGTAAACGCTGAAAGCCAGGGTGAACATCAGGTAGATCACGGTCAGCAGCAGTACGGCTACGCCAGCTGCGTTCAACACACGGCCGCCGCGCAGGTAGACGATTGCCAGTACCAGGAAAAAGAAGGTGCTGATGTAGAAGCTGGCCCACTGGATGGCGGCCAGGTAGAGCACGGCCAACAGGCCGAAGATCAACGTACGCCTGGGAAAATGCTGAAGGCGAAATTGCCGGGCTGCATCAATCCAGCCGCTGCAGTCGGGCCGTGCCTTGCCGATCAATTCGAAGGCAATCTTCACGGCCGAGAGGATCATCACCAGCGCCACACCGATGGGAAAGGCACCCGGAGAGTTGGCTGAGGAAAAGCCGGAAATCTGGTAGGCCAGGTAGAAGATCGCCAGGCTGAATACCAGCAGCAGGGCGCAGAAGGTGCGCTCGCCGACCAGCATCTTGTCTGTCTTGTTCATGCTATCGCTCCGACAGAATGGGGGAGGGTAAGGGGCTGAGTCAGGCTTTGCGTGCAGGCAGCAGCCTGGCAAGCCACGAGCTGATCAGGCGCGGCCGGAAGCTCCCGTGCATGTCATGACAGGCAGGGGCGAGGACGGGCATGGCTAGCGTCGATAGGGATGACCAGTCGTCGAGCAACGAGCTGGTGGCCGGGCAAGGAGTGGCCCTGGCTGTGGCATGGGAGGCCGGGGCACGCAGGTGCATAGGCTGTGACATGACAATTGACCTTCTTATATTTATTGGCTGCTGAAACATTCGAAGCGTGATGCACCAGGCAGAAGATCGCTTCGGTTTCAGGCGTGGTAGGAATAGTGGGCCGACCAGGCTGGCCATTTCAATTCGCTAAACGGGGTTTTGTTCGATAACCGAACAAGAACGAACCAGTTAGTACATTGTGCGTCGCGCCGGCAGTATCGCGCGTCCGTGGCCCAGCATCCAGAGGTAGGCTCCCGTCTGGCTCGCGTCGCCGGGCGCTTGTCTCTTAGAATCGGCGCAAATTTTTTAGGACATTCTCATGGCCGGCAGTCAGATCGAACGCGCGCTCAGCCTTCTCGAAAGCCTCACTCGTGATGCCCGTGGCGTGCAGATGCAGGCCCTGGCTGATGAGCTGGATATTCCCAAGAGCGCCACGCATCGCATGCTCGCCGAGCTGATGCGCCTGGGCTATGTGCGCCAGGATGCGCTCACCAGTCGCTATCGGCTGTCGACCAAACTGGTGGCGCTGGGCTTTCGCTACCTGGCCAATAGTGGCGCCGACGTGGTACAGCCGATTCTCGATGGCTTGGCTGAAACCAGCGGCGAGCTGGTGCGCCTGGGCGTGATCGAGGGCGAGCGCCAGACCTGGATCGCCAAGAGCCAGGGGGCTCGTTCCGGCCTGCGTTACGACCCGGACATGGGGCGTGACGCACCGCTGTTCTACACCGCCTCCGGGCACGCCTGGCTGGCCAGCATGAGCGATGCAGACGCATTGGCATTGGTGGCGCGGCAGGGTATTGCCGACCCTGCCGACTTCGGCCCCAACGCCCCGCGCAACGAACAGGAACTGCTGCAGCGCCTGGCCCTGGCGCGTCAGCAGGGATATGCCTGGGTGATGGAAAGTTCGTCGCTGGGTACCGCTGCACTGGCCGCCGTGGTGCGTCACCCTGTCGAAGGACGGGTGCTCGGCGTGCTCAGCATTGCCGGGCCCAGTGCCCGTCTGCCGCTGACGCGTATCGAGCAACTGGCGCCTGAGCTGCTGGCCGCCGCCGCCGAACTGTCCGCCGCCAGCCCTGCCTCCGAACTGTTCGCCTGAGCGGGTAGCAAGCGACACGCCCAGTCCGCGTAGGAGCGGCTTCAGCCGCGCATCAGCGTCCATCGCGGCTGAAGCCGCTCCTACGGTCTGTCCAATCCGATTCCGCTGCCGGTGCGCGCGGCGCACCCTACGAAACTGCCGACGAGTTGTCCGCTGCCAGCCCTGCCTCCGAGCTGTTCGCCTGATCGGCTGGAAGGCAACGCGTCCACCTCAACGTAGGAGCGGCTTCAGCCGCGATCAGCGTCCTTCGTGGCACCGCCGCGCCTGCAGGTAACCCGCGGGCCTGATCCCAAATCCGATTGCTCTCAAGGCGCGGTGCGCATGGCGCGCCCTACGAATCCCGTATCGACTTCTGGGTGTGCAGCGAAGCCTGGAGCATTCCCTGCATTTTCGTCTTGCGCAATTTTTGGAACTGAGTTCTAAATATTAAAAAGGTCTGCGCCTGATGTATGCGGTGCACCCGCGTGAGAACGACAACAAGAGGATCATCGCGTGACTTCCCCCTTGCGTATTGCCCTGATCGGCGCTGGCGTCATGGGCCGCCAGCACCATCAGCACCTGCAGAACCTCACTGAGGCACAACTCTGTGCCATCGCCGATCCCGGCCCCCAGGCCGCCGAGTTTGCGGCGCAATGCGCTGTGCCTTGTTTCGCCGATCACCAGCAGATGCTGGAGCAGCTGCAGCCCGAAGCAGTGATCGTCGCCAACCCCAATGCACTGCATGTCAGCACCGCGCTCGACTGCATCGCCGCCGGCGTGCCGGTGCTGCTGGAGAAGCCGGTGGGCGTGCACCTGGACGAGGTGCGCGAGCTGGTGGCGGCCAGCGAGCGCAGTGGCGTGCCGGTGCTGGTCGGCCATCATCGACGACACAATCCGCTGATCGCCCGTGCCCGCGAGTTGATCGAAGAGGGCGCTCTGGGCCGACTGACCACGGTGACCGCGCTGTGGCAGGTGCAGAAACCCGACAGCTACTACGACATCGCCTGGCGCCGTGAAGCCGGTGCCGGGATGCTGCTGACCAATCTGATTCATGACCTCGATCTGCTGCGGCACTTGTGTGGCGAAGTGCGCCAGGTACAGGCCATTACCAGCAATGGCGTGCGCGGCTTCGCCAACGAGGACAGCGCGGCGGTGCTGCTGCAGTTCGAAGGTGGCGCGCTGGGCAGCCTGACCGGCTCCGATGCCGTTGCCGCGCCCTGGAGCTGGGAGCTGGATTCCGGCGAGAATCCGGTCTACCCGCGTCAGGCCGATCAACCCTGTTATCTGCTCGCCGGTACCCGCGGCGCCCTGAGCATTCCGCAGCTCAAGCGCTGGCATTACAGCGAGGCGGGCGCTGGCTGGCACCAGCCGTTGCAGCAGGTGCAGGAGCACTTCGACGCAGGCGAGGCGCTGCACCGCCAGTTGCAGCATTTCGTCCAGGTCGCCCGTGGCCAGGTTCAGCCGCTGGTCAGCGCTGCCGATGCCGGTCGCACCCTGGCGCTGGTCGAGGCCATTCGCCAGGCGGCGGAAAGCGGCCAGGCCTGCGTCCCCGAAACCCTCTGAGCAGAGAATCATCATGAGCGAACGTATTCTTTCCCTGGCCGCCCTGACCGTGCTCGAGCTGTCGCCGCCGGAAATGGTCGAGGTGGCGGCGCGCGCCGGCTACAGCCATGTTGGCTTGCGTCTGGTGCCGGCCACACCGGAGGAACATCACTTCCCGCTGGTGGCCGATGCCGGTCTGCGCGCGCAGACTCTGCAGCGTTTGCGCGATACCGGCATCCAGGTGCTCGATGTGGAAATTCTGCGCCTGAAGGCGAATACCCGCGTCAGCGACTTCGAGGCCATCCTCGCTGTAGGCGCCGAGTGCGGTGCCAGTGAACTGCTGGTAGCCGGCAATGATCCAGATGAAGCGCGACTGACCGACAACTTCGCCGCGCTCTGTGATCTGTCCGCGCAGTACGGTCTGCACCCGCACCTGGAATTCATGCCCTGGACCGACGCCCGCGACCTGACCCAGGCGGCGCGTATCGTCGCCGCGGCGGGGCGCCCCAACGGCTGCGTGCTGGTCGATGCCTTCCACTTCGATCGCTCGGCTTCGCGCCTGCAAGATCTGGCGGCAGTACCCGCCGAGCGCCTGCGCTACGCTCAGTTGTGCGATGTGGTCGGGCCTCGCCCAGATGACATGGACGAGATCCTGCGGCAGGCGCGCAACGAACGGCGCTTTCCCGGTGATGGCGACTGCGATCTGCTCGGCTTGCTGCGAACCCTGCCGATGAACATCCCGCTGAGCCTGGAAATTCCGACCCGGCAGCTGATGGAGCAGGGTATCAGCGCATTGCAGCGAGCCCGCATGGCGCTGGAGAAGACCCGGCAGTTGCTCGACCGTCAGTCGTGATGCAGTCAGTGCCTGCCGCAGTGGATGTAGGCGCTGGGCCGCGGTGGTCTGTATAGTTAGTTGTCTTGCTATCTTTTTGCGGCGAGTCCGCTTTCCGGGTATTTCATGAGTCTCACTCCATTGTCCGGCGCCAATCACCCGCTCAAGGGGATCGGCCTGATGGTGCTGGCGACCTTCCTGTTCGCCAGTCACGATGCCATGTCCAAATACCTGTCGGGTTTCTATCCGATCATCCTCATCGTCTGGGCGCGCTACCTGGTGCATACCCTGCTGATGGCCGGCATTTTCCTGCCGCAATCCGGTTTGCGTGTACTGCGTACCAAACGGCCTGGCCTGCAGGTGCTGCGGGCGCTGTGCCTGCTGGGGGTGAGCCTGCTGTTCACCACAGGGCTGATGTACATGCCGCTGGCCGAGGCGACCTCGGTGATCTTTCTGGCTCCGCTGCTGGTAACGGCGCTCTCGGTGCCCTTGCTCGGTGAACGCGTCAGCGTCGGGCAATGGGTGGCGGTGATCATCGGCTTCGTCGGGGTGCTGATCATCGTGCATCCGGGCGGCAGCCTGTTCACTCCGGCGGTGCTGTTGCCGCTGAGTGCAGCGCTGTGTTTCAGCTGCTATCAGATCCTCACCCGACGCCTCAGTGAAGTGGACAGCGCGACCACCAGCAACTTCTTCGCCGGCCTGGTCAACACGCTGGTGATGAGTCTGCTGGTGCCGTTCTTCTGGCATGTACCGAGCCTCACGCACGGTCTGATGATGCTGGCGCTGGGCGGCTGTGGCATGGCCGCGCACCTGCTGCTGACCCACGCTTTCCGCCATGCCGCGCCTGCTTTGCTGGCGCCATTTGGCTACGTGCAGATCGTTTTCGCCGGGCTGCTGGGGCTGTTGGTGTTCCAGCACAAACCGGATACCACGGCGATGATCGGTATCATCATCATCTGCCTCAGTGGTTTGGCGGCTGTCTGGCAGAGCCGGAAACCGTCCCGGAAATGATCGATGTTCGATTATCGAACGGAAAACTAACCAGTTCGTTCATTTTGAATTGCTGATCTCCCCGACCCTGCCAATAATCCAGGCTACGAACAATCCATGAGCGCCGACCAACCGGCCGAGTGAGGGCTCAAGAGCGCGTCTCGCCTCCCTCACTTTGCCCGCCACGGCGCCGCCTCAGCCCGGAGCCGTCTATGCAGCGTTCAATTGCCACCGTTTCCCTCAGCGGTACCCTGCCCGAGAAGCTCGAAGCCATTGCCGCCGCCGGCTTCGACGGTGTGGAAATCTTCGAGAACGACCTGCTCTACTACGACGGCAGCCCCACTGAAATCCGCAAGCGCTGTGCCGACCTTGGTATCGCCATCACCCTGTTTCAGCCGTTTCGCGACTTCGAAGGCTGCCGCCGCGACCGCCTGCAGCGCAACATCGACCGTGCCGAGCGCAAGTTCGACCTGATGCAGGAACTGGGCACCGACCTGGTGCTGGTGTGCAGCAACGTCGCTGCCGACTCGCTGGGCGACGATGAAATCCTCATCGACGACCTGCGCCTGCTTGGCGAGCGCGCTGGTGCGCGCGGCCTGCGAATCGGCTACGAAGCCCTGGCCTGGGGCCGCCACGTCAATACCTACCAGCAGGTATGGAACCTGGTGCGCCAGGCCGATCATGCGGCCGTCGGGGTGATCCTCGACAGTTTCCATACCCTGTCGCTCAAGGGCGATCCGGCAGCCATCGCCGATATCCCCGGTGACAAGATCTTCTTCGTGCAGATGGCCGATGCGCCGATCCTGGCCATGGACGTGCTGGAGTGGAGCCGTCATTTCCGCTGCTTCCCGGGGCAGGGCGAATTCGATCTGGCCGGTTTCCTCGCGCCGATCCTGCGCACCGGCTACCGCGGTCCGCTGTCGCTGGAAATCTTCAACGATGGTTTCCGTGCCGCGCCGCCGCGTCAGAACGCCGCCGACGGCCTGCGCTCGCTGCTCTATCTCGAGGAAAAGACCCACAAGCGTCTCGAGAAAGAGGGGCATCAGATCGAGCCGGGCGTGCTCTTCACCCCGCCTGCGGCGCACCGCTACGATGGCGTGGAGTTTCTCGAGTTCGCCGTCGACGAGGCCGTCGGCGCGCGTCTGTCCGGCTGGCTGGAGCGACTGGGCTTTGCCCATGCCGGCCAGCATCGCTCCAAGGACGTCAGCCTGCTGCGTCAGGGCGATATCAACATCGTGCTCAACGCCGAACCCTATTCTTTCGCGCACAACTTCTTCGCATCCCATGGGCCATCACTGTGCGCCACGGCGTTGCGGGTCAAAGATGGTACCGAAGCGTTGCAGCGTGCCTGTGACTACCGTGGCCAGCCCTATCGTGGCCTGGTCGGCCCCAATGAGCGGGAAGTGCCTGCGGTGCGGGCTCCCGATGGCAGCCTGATCTATCTGGTGGAACAGGCGGGAGCAGGGCAGACCATCTATGACACTGACTTCAGTCTGAATCAGACGGCCGAGGCCAGTGGTGGTCTGCAACGTATCGACCACATGGCCCTGGCACTGCCGGCTGACTCGCTGGACAGTTGGGTGCTGTTCTACAAGAGCCTGCTGGATTTCGAGGCCGACGACGAAGTGGTCCTGCCCGATCCTTACGGCCTGGTGAAAAGTCGCGCGATTCGCAGCCGTTGCAGTTCGATCCGCCTGCCGCTGAACATCTCGGAGAACCGTAACACCGCCATTGCCCATGCCCTGTCCAGCTATCAGGGCTCCGGCGTGCACCACATTGCGTTCTCCTGCGAAGACATCTTCGCCGAAGTGGCGCGGGCCAAGGAGGCTGGCGTGCCGCTGCTGGAAATTCCGCTGAACTACTATGACGATCTGGCCGCGCGCTTCGATTTCGACGATGAGTTCCTCAGCGAGCTGGCTTACTACAACGTGCTCTATGACCGTGATGCCCAGGGCGGCGAATTGTTCCATGTCTACACCGAGCCGTTCGAGGAGCGCTTCTTCTTCGAAATCATTCAGCGCAAGGGCGGCTATGTCGGCTATGGCGCGGCCAACGTCGCGGTGCGTCTGGCGGCCATGGCCAAGGCGCGCAGCGGTGGCTTGAAGCGTCCGCGGTTATAAGTGGGTGCAGGTGGCAGCCTGTCCGGTTGCCGCTGCGGCCTGCCATAATCCGCTCCACCAATACCTATAAAAAAGACCATTGCCGTATGACCGAAGCCGTTGCCAACCTGGCCACTCAACCTCTCGAGGTGGTGCGCAAGGTACGTAAGAACAATCCGGAGAAAACTCGCGAGAGCATTCTCCAGGCCGCCATCACGGAGTTCGTTCAGCAGGGCCTTTCCGGCGCCCGTGTGGACGCCATCGCCGAGCGCACCGCGACCTCGAAGCGGATGATCTACTACTACTTCGGCAGCAAGGAACAGCTCTATCTCGAGGTACTGGTCAAGCTCTACGGCGATATCCGCGGCACCGAGAGTCGCCTCGATCTGGCCTCCTTGCCACCGGTGCTGGCGATCCGTCGGCTGGTGGAGTTCACCTTCGATCACCATGACCGCAACGTCGACTTCGTGCGCATCGTCAGCATCGAGAACATCCACTACGGTGAGTACGTCAAGCAGTCGCCGGTCATCCGCCAGATGAGCAACGTGGTGCTCGACACCCTCGGCAAGACCCTGCGTCGCGGCGAGGAAGAGGGCGTGTTCCGCCCCGGTATCGATGTGCTCGATGTGCACCTGCTGATCAGTTCGTTCTGTTTCTACCGGGTGTCCAACCGCCATACCTTTGGCGAGATCTTCCAGATCGATCTGCCCGACGAGCAGGTCAAGCAGCGGCACAAGGCGATGATCTGCGAGGCGGTGCTGCGTTATATCCAGGGCTGAAGATCGGTGCGGATATGAAAAGGGCCCTGGCCGCGTTGTCGCTGCCAGGGCCCTTTTTGCATGAGTGTGCTCAGAAACTGGCGAAGTGCGCCTGCATGCGTTCGGCATCGGCCGGGCGGCCGCTGAACAGTTCGAACGCCTTGACCGCCTGGAACACCGCCATGGTGCCGCCATCCAGGGTGCGACAGCCCAGGGCGCGAGCATGACGCAGCAGTTCGGTTTCCAGCGGGAAGTAGATGATCTCGGCGACCCACAACCCGGCATGTAGCAGCTCCACCGGCAGCGGTGTGCCCGGCAGTTTGGCCATGCCCACCGGCGTAGTGTTGACCAGGCCATCGGCAGCCGCGACTTCACCGGCCAGGTCTTCACCGGCGATGGCGCGCTCGGCGCCAAAGTGAGCGTTAAGGTTGTCCGCCAGGGCCTGGGCGCGGCCGGGCTCCACTTCGAAAATGCACAGGCGTTCGACGCCTTCGGCGAGCAGGGCATGGGCCACGGCTGCACCTGCGCCGCCTGCCCCCATCTGCACCACGCGACGGCGAGCCACGTTGGGCAGGCCGCGACGCAAACCTTCGGCGAAGCCCAGGCAGTCGGTGTTGTGGCCGACACGCTTGCCGTCCTTGAGTACCACGGTGTTCACCGCGCCAATGCCACGCGCCTCGCTCGACAGCTCGTCGAGCAGCGGGATGATCGCCTGCTTGGCCGGGAAGGTGATGTTGAGACCGGTAAAGCCCATGTGCTGCGCCGCATCGAGCAGGCTCGGCAGCGCATCGAGGTCGAGGCCCAACTGGTCGAGGTCGATCAGACGGTAGAGGTAGCGCAGCCCCTGCGCATCGCCTTCGCGTTCGTGCATGGCGGGCGTGCGGGAGGCCTGAATGCCTTTGCCAATGAGGCCGGCGAGAATGCCGCTGGTAACCGAGGACATGGTCTTAACCCTTGAGCGATTGAGCGAAGTACTGCAGGCCCAGTCGGTAACCCTGACTGCCGAGCCCACAAATGACACCGACGGCGATCGGCGAGACGAAGGAGTGATGACGGAACGGCTCACGCTTGTGCACGTTGGACAGATGCACCTCGATGACCGGCAGTTCGCTGGCCACCAGGGCGTCGCGGATGGCCACCGAGGTATGGGTCCAGGCTGCCGGATTGATCAGGATGCCGGCGCAGCGCCCGCGCGCGGCATGAATCCAGTCGAGCAGTTCGCCCTCATGGTTGGTCTGGCGAAACTCGATCTTCAAGCCGTGTTCGGCGGCGGTATCGGCGCAAAGCCGGGAAATGTCGGCGAGGGTTTCATGGCCATAAGTGGCCGGTTCGCGGGTTCCGAGCAGGTTCAGGTTGGGGCCGTTGAGCACCAGGATGCAGGGGGACATAGGGGCGATCTCTTGTTGTTGTGGCAACGGGCGACAAGTCGTTCCGGGAAAATGTACTAACTAGTTAATACGGTCAATCGAGCGGATTGCTTGCGCTGGCCAACGGCTGCCGGGGAAAGGTCGGTAGCAAGCGCTACAGGCCAGCAATGACGTGGCTTTCAGCCAGATGAGGGGGAGCAAGGGCGGGCGGCAAAACTGGGCGATTACCGGCTAGGCGCTGGGGCGAGGGTCCAGGACGTGACGGTCGAGCGACTCACCCAGCGCACAGCCACCCACGCCGCCGGCCAGGTCGCCGAAAATGGCGCCTGCTTTAGACAGGGCCGGCGACGCCAGCCTGACCACCTGCCAGGGCCGCGCTGACGCCACGCGCAACACTGCCCCCGGTGCCGATGGCCGCGCCGACTTTCATGGCGTGATGGAAGGGAGCGACTTTGGGGGAGTGACAGCGAGGGCACGGCAATGACAGGGGGCGAACCTGCTTGATGTCATTGCGGTTATGTAGGGCTGAGGTTTTTTGAATCGAATGGCTTTTCAGGATCCCAGCCGTGTCCGTCGGGAGCAGTGCTGGCCATTGAGCGCATGCCATGGCTGACCTGGCGCCCTTCAAAATCCATTCGCTGGCGGATCCTTGCGTCTGTACTTCACCAAATGGACAACCCTTTCATCGGTTTGATTATTTGCTCAACTCTACCGCCTACGAGCTGAGGTGCGAGCCCTTCGGTGGAGTATCGGTGAGGCAATAAAAATCAATATATATCAATGATTTATATAGTGATTAAAACCGCAGGTTAACTGCTGGCACAGGCGTTGCTCTAGCGTCATCAACCGCTTCAAGACAACAACAATCACAAGTGGTGAGACGTGATGAAAACGCGAAACTCTCTCGATGGCCGTTGGCCGTTGAGTGCCTACCGCCGTGCACCCTGTTTGCTTAGCGCAATACTCCTACCTGCTTTCTTGGTTGGCTGCGAAGCGCAGCTAAATCTCTCCGGCGTAGAGGCCGGCAACTCCAAGGCCGTTCAGCGCACCGATTTTTACCAGGCCATGGCCAGTACACCAGGCGTCACTCTGCTGGCCGGTAACGATGGCGTGCTGTTGAGCAGTCTCGATCAGGGCAAGAACTGGTCGCGTCAGATCATCGCAAATGGTCGCAGTCTGATTGATCTGGATGCCTGCGCCGATGGCAGCTTCATCGCGCTCAGTTTCGACAACTATCTGTGGCATAGCCACGATCAGGGCAAGAGCTGGCGCGAGATCCAGTTGCCGACCCAAGAGCAGATGCTAACGGCGGCCTGTTCGCCAAGCGGAGCCTGGTGGGTCGCTGGCGGCCTAAGCACGTTGCTCGGCAGCACTGACTTGGGGGCCAACTGGCAGGAAACCAGCCTCGACGAAGACGCCATGCTGACCAACCTGCAGTTCATCGACCGCGACCATGCGGTGGCCGTGGCTGAGTTCGGCATGCTCTTCGCCAGCCAGGACGGCGGCGCCAACTGGCAGCTGGCCGGCACCCTGCCGGACGAGTTCTACCCGCACGCCAGCTACTTCCGCAGCCCCGAGGAGGGCTGGGTCGGTGGCCTCAACGGCTTCATCTACCACACCACGGATGCCGGGCAGAGCTGGCAACGCCAGAGCACGCCGAGCAGCGCACCGATCTTCGGCTTTCTAGCGAGCGACAACGGCCTGTTCGCCGTCGGCGACAACAGCAGCGTGCTGCAACTGGCCGGTGAACAGTGGCAAACGCTGCCGACGCCCAATGCGCCGGTCTACTTGCGCGCCATCACCGCGGATAGCGCGCAACGCCTGATCGTTGCCGGCGGCCGCGGCCTGCTGCTGACCCTCGACACCGCGCCCAGCGCTACGCCCGCCGTTGCGACCACGACCGACTGAGACCCGCCACCATGCCCATACTGCATTCGTTTAGCCATAAGCTGGCTCAGGCCAAGGTCTGGTTGTTCGACCACCCGCGCACCGTGCTGGCGATCATCGCGGTGCTGACCCTGTTCTTCGCCCTGCGCATTCCCGGGCTGAAGGTCTACACCGACTTCTCCGACCTGCTGCCGCAGGATCACCCGTACATCCAGTTGCACAACAGCATCAAGGACAGCTTCGGCGGCGCCAACGTGCTGGTCATCGGTGTGGCCTTCGACAAAGGCGACCTGTTCAGCAACGAGCGCCTGGCCTTGATCGATCGGGTCACCCAGGCGGTGGACAACCTGCCCGGAGTCAATCACAACCTGGTCAGTAGCCTGACCCACCGCAACTCGCGCAAGGTCTGGCTGACCGAGGTCGGCAGCATCAACTCCGAGCCTTACTACCAACCCGAATTCGGCCAGCTCTCCGCCGCGCAGTTGGCGGCGATGAAAGCCGACGTGGTGGCCAACCCGCGGGTCTATGGCCCGTTGGTGTCGCCGGACCTGCAAGTGGCGCTGGTCAAGGCGCAACTGATCGAAGGCCAGCTCGACTACGCCAAGACCTTCGCGCAGATCCAGGCGCTGCGCGACGCCGAGAAGATCGACGGGGTGACCCTCTACGCCACCGGCCAGCCGGTGCTGGTGGGCTGGGCCTACACCTACATGAGCCAGATTTTGCAGATATTCATCTGCACCGTGCTGATCATGCTGGCGCTGCTGGTGATGCATTTCCGCAAGGCCTATGGCGTGCTGATCCCACTCGGCGGGGTGCTGATCTCGACCATCTGGGGCCTCGGCATCATCAGCCTGCTGGGCTACAACCTCGACCCGCTGGGCCTGGTGATTCCCTTCCTGATCGCCGCCCGCGCCATGAGTCACGGCGTGCAGCTGGTCGAGCGTTATTACTCCGAGGTCAAACTACTCGGCGACGGCCCGCTGGCCGCGCGCGCCACCTTCGACAGCCTGTTCCGCCCCGGCACCCTGGGCATCGTCTCGGACGCCATCGGCCTGCTGTTGATCGCCATCGGCTCGATCGCCCTGAACACCAAGCTGGGCATCTATGCCTCGCTGTGGGCGACCACGGTGATCTTCAGCGTGCTGATCGGCGTGCCGCTGCTGCTGTCGATCCTGCCCAAACCGAAGAACCCGGAAATGCGCGAGACCGCGCTGCGCCACATCGGCGCGATCTGTGCGCGGACGGTGGCCAACCCGGCCTCCGCGCGCAAGGCGCTGGGCCTGGCCGGGCTGGCCATCCTCGCCAGCCTGTGGGCCTCCTCCCAGGTGCGCATCGGCGACTCCGAGCCCGGCTCGCCGATCCTCTACCCGGAACACGATTACAACGTCTCGTCCAAGGAGATCAACCAGCGCTTCCCCGGCTCGGAAGAGCTGTACATCGTCGCCGAGCATGCCGAGAAAGGCGGAATCAAGAATCCCGAGGTGCTGCGCGCCCTGCAATCGCTGCAAAACCACATGCTCAGCGACCCCTCGGTCGGCGGCAGCAAGGGCTTGCCGGACCTGATCACCCAGGTCAACCGGCTGATGCACAACGACGATCCGCGCTGGCTGCAGATTCCCCACGACGCCAATTACGTCGGCGGACTGATGTTCACCTACATGGCCTCCAGCCCGATCCCCGGCGCGCTCAACGAGTTCACCGACACCGACGACCGCGTCGCCAACCTGGTGTTCTATTACAAGGATCGTCAGGGCGAGACCATCCGCCGCGCCATCCACATGGCCAAGCAGTGGATCGAGCAGCACGGCGAGGAAGTGCCGGGGCTGAGCATCCGCCTGGCTGGCGGTACCCTCGGCGTGGCCGCGGCGATGAACGAGTCGGCATTCGAGACCAACCTGGTGGTGCTGCCGCTGGTGTTCCTGCTGATCTTCGCCTTCGTCATGCTGTTCTACGCCTCCTGGCATGCCGGCTTGATGATGCTCCTGGCGATGGCCTTCGCCACCGCGCTGACCTACGCCTATATGGGCCTGGCCGGCATGGGTATCGACATCAACACGGTGCCGGTGATCGCCGTCGGCATTGGCGTGGGCATCGACTACTCGATCTACATGATGGATCGCATCCGCGAGGAAATGGCCAAGTTTGGCCGTCTCGCCGACGCGGTGCGCCAGGCCATCGCCACCACCGGCATCGCCATCAGCTTCACCGCACTGACCCTGATGGCCGGGATCATCATGTGGGTGATCCTCTCGGACCTGCGTTTCCAGTCCGATGCCGCCCTGCTGCTGTGCGTGATGATCGTCATCAACGCCATCGCCGCCATGTTGCTGGTACCCGCCTGGGTGCTGGTGTTCAAACCGAAGTTCATCACCGGGGCCTATGCCGACGCAGACGGCATTCTGCACGCCGACGCTGCCGTGCCCGCCTCAGCCGAACCCCTGTCGGTCGCGCCCAGCGTGGCGACCGGCGGGCTGCCGCAAGGGGAACGCCATCCGGCCTGAACCGGATGCCTTCCCACACTTAAACCGCACGAGGACCTGTCATGCCGACAACAACAAAAATGGGCCTGCGACACTGGAGTCTGGCCCTGCTGGGCGGCTCAAGCCTTGCTCTGACGCCACTGACTTCGGTCATGGCCGAGGAAGAAATGCAGTTCACCGGTTTCTACGAGAATGCCACCTTCGTCCGCGATAGCGCCGGATTGTCGAAATTCCGCAACACCGTGCAGGTCAACGCGGACAAGAAATTCGGCACCCTGGGCCAGCTGAACTTCAACAACGTGGCCTTCCACGGCACATTCCGCGGCACCTACGACGGGGTCTACGACCTCAACAGCAGCGAGTACGGCAGTGGCGCCGGCGGCGCGGTCAATCTGGAGAACAACATCGCCGGCGCGGGCTCGACTGTGCCGCACGGCGGTGGCATCCGTCCGCCAGGCACCTTCTTCGGCTTCAACGACGCGCGCAACCCCAACGAGGGGATGATCGTGCTCGGCGAAAACCTGCACAAAACCCGTGGCGGCGTGGCCTTCGGCGTGCCGGTACGGCCCTGCGACAAGGACAGCCGCGGCTGCATCGACGACTACCTGGACTACAGCAGCAACGACCTGCGTTTCCCCGAGTTCAACGAACGCCTGGACTTCATCCGCGAGCTCTACGTCGACTTCGACAACGAGCTGCCCAACGGCGACATCCTTAGCTGGCGCCTGGGCAAGCAGCAGGTGATCTGGGGCCGCACCGACCTGTTCCGCGTGCTCGACGTGATCAACCCGGTCGACTTCTCGCGCAACAACATCTACGACGAGCTGGAAGACATCCGCATTCCCATGTGGATCGCCAAGGCCGACTGGCGCATGGGCGCCGGCGAGGTGTTCGACGACCTCAACCTGTCGTTCGTGTGGAACTTCGACAAGTTCCGTCCGCACAACCTCGGTCAGTGCGGCCAGCCCAACTCGATCCTCGACGCTGGCTGCTTCTTCCGCGGCATGAACAACCTGTGGGAAAACGGCGGCACCGTGGCCAACTTCGCCGGCGGCAACATCGCCACCGACTTCGGCCCCGGCCAGATCGGTATCCGCAAGGCGCACATGCCGTCCTGGAGCCTGTCCAACAGCCAGTTCGGCATCAAGCTGGAAGGCGTCTACGGCGATTTCGGCTTCTCGCTGAACGCCCTTACCTACCGTTCGCAACTGCCCTCGCTGCGTGGCGGTATCCCGGCGCAGAACGCCTTCACCGGTGAAACCGCGGTATGGCCGAGCCTGATCGCCTTCGATATCCATTTCCCGCGGGTCAACCTGATCGGCGGTTCGATGGACTACTACTCGCAAGCGATCGACACGGTGTTCCGCTTCGAAGTCGCGCACACCGAGGGCGAGGAGTTTGCCAACACCCTGCAATCACGGCTGTTCTCCGAGTCCGACGTTACCCGTTACGTGATCGGTGCGGACAAGAACATCTTCATCCCCTTCCTCAACCCCGGCCGCGCCTTCCTCTTCTCCGGCCAGTTGTTCGGCCAGCACATCCACGAGCACCAGCTTGAGGATCGCCCACTGGGCAAGGCCGGCATGCCGGACTGGGAGCAGAACTGGATCGGCACCCTGCTGGTGAAAGGCTGGTGGATGAACGACCGCCTCAGCCCGCAAATAATCGTCGCGCATGACTTCAAGGCCCAGGCCACGGCCATCGCGCCGAGCGTGGAATACCTGTTCAGCGACAACTTGAAGATCGTCGCCGGCGCCAACCTCAAGGTCGGTCGCGGCGCTCGCGAGTTCGACGACTGCCGCAGCTGCAACCCCTGGGACCCCTTCACCAGCTATGGCCTGCCGGAGGGCGCCACCGCCGGTCTGAGCGGCTACGAGCCGCTGGGCCGCTTCCGCGCCGGCCCCATCGGCATGGCGCAGAAGGAAGACGAACTGCAACTGACCCTGCGTTACAGCTTCTGATCAATCACGAGGAATAGCCATGAACAACAAGAAATCCTGGCAGAGCCGCGCCCTGGCGCTGGCCCTGTTGACGCTGGGCGCGACCAGCGGCGTGCACGCCGCCGACGAGGCGGTGATCCAGCAGTCCTTCTACCCCTACCAGAACGACAAGCCGAGCTTCGCCGGTCTGAGCGCCGGCATGACCATCAACAAGGGCAACGTCGCCCAGTTCAAGGAGATTCTCGACCCGGCCTTCTACGGCTTTATCGAGAAAGGTTGGGCGGAGCTGAAGGTCGGCGACACCACCTCCTTCGACCTGCACCCCAACTATGTCGAGGCTACCCGCCAGCACATGGACACGGTCAAACTCGGCGCCAAGCCCGGCGAGATCAGCGGCGCCGTGGCCGGCCGGCCGTTCCCCCAGGAGCCGGACGCCAGCGACCCGCGCGCCGGCGAGAAGCTCGCCTGGAACTACAAGTACGGCTACAACTGGGGCGACAGCGCCGCCATCTCGCCGTTCTACTGGAAGTTCCGTGACATGAACACGGGCAAGCTGGAACGCACCATCAAGTTCGACTTCCACTTCCTCAACTTCACCCGCCGGGTCAACCAAGAGCCCACGCCGGCGATCACCCCCAACCCATCGCAGCTGTTCCGCGGCATCTACGTCAAGGTGCTGGAGCCGTATGACGTACGCAACACCCAGCTGTTGATCCACCGCGCCGAAGACGACCTCAAGCGTGACAACTCCTGGCTGTACCTGGGCTTCCAGCGTCGCGTGCGGCGCCTGGCCACCGGCCAGGTGACCGATGCCTTCCTCGGTTCCGACTTGATGATCGAGGACTTCGAGGGCTACAACGGGCGTATTTCCGACATGCAGTGGAGCTACAAGGGCACCCGCTTCATGCTGATGCCGTTCTACAACCACAACGACCTGACGCTGGACAGCGAAACGCACAAGGACAGCGACGGTTACCAGGTGGTGGCGTTCGGCGGTCAGGGCGGCTGTTTCCCCAACATCACCTGGCAGCTGCGCAAGGTCTACGAGGTGGAATCGGTGCCGGTGGACGGCAGCCACCCACTGTCCAAGCGCGTGCACTACATGGATGCGCAGACCTTCACCGTGCCGCGCACCGTGTCGTATGACCGCAAGGGCAGCATGTGGAAGACCTTCACCATCGGCCAGGCCCACCCGGATCACCACCTGCCGAAGAACAAGGGCTCCGGCGTGTCGATCGACGACAGCTTCACGATGATCGACATCCAGGCCATGCACTGCACCACGGGGCAGTTCAAGGGCCAGGTCGATCCGGAGATGAGCAAGCCGGAGATGTTCAGCGTGCAGCACATGCGCGCCACCGGTAACTAAGCAGCGCCACTCGGTCCGGCCGGTTAGACGCGGCCGGGCCTTTCTCCCAACCAGCAGCCCAGCCAACAGCGCCGTCCTCATGGGCGGCGCTGTGAGAAGCCGTGCCCGCAGGCCAGGAACCTGTCGAGCGGGATCCCTCCAGCAAAGGTTCAGCCATGAATAATAACAACAGACTGTTTTGTGCCTTGCTCTACCTCAGCCTGCACCCGCTGTCCGCCCTGGCCGATGACGAGCTCATCGACAAGGCCTTCTACCCTTACCGCGCGGCAATACCTGAGGCCGACGGTCTGAACACCGGCATGCTCATCGAATCCGACAACGTCGAGCGCTTCAAGGAGCTGCTCGACCCCGCCATGCTCGGCTTTATCCGCCAGGGCTGGACCCGCATCGAGGTCGCGCCGACCACCTCGTTCGACCTGCACCCCCACTACGTCGAGGCCACCCGCAAACACCTGCACAGCGCCAAACTAGGCGCCAACCCCGGTGAGATCAGCGGCACCATTGCCGGACGGCCCTTTCCCGCGGAGCCGGATGCCGCCGATCCGCGCGCCGGGGAGAAACTCGCCTGGAACGTCAAGTACGGCTACAACTGGGGCGACAGCGCGATCATCTCCCCGTTCATCTGGAAGTACCGCAACATGGACACGGCCGAGGTGGAGCGCACCATCGGTATGACCATGAACTTCCTCAACTTCACCAATCGGGTCAACCAGCCGCCGCTACCGGCCATTACCCCCAACCCGTCGAACAAGTTCCGGGCGATCTACCTCAACATCGACTCGCCGCAGGATCTGCGCAACACCCAACTGCTGATTCATCGTTTCAACAACGATCTGAAGCGCGACAACTCCTGGCTCTATCTGGGCTTTCAACGCCGCGTCAGACGCCTGGCCACCGGGCAGATGACCGACGCTTTCCTGGGCTCCGATCTGATGATCGAGGATTTCGAGGGCTACAACGGGCGCATCGCCGACATGCGCTGGAGCTATCAGGGTACCCGCTTCATGTTGATGCCCTTCTACAACCACAACGACCTGGCCCTCGACGAGGGCAGCACCGACAGCGAGGGCTACCGCATGGTGGCCTTCGACGGCAAAGGCAACTGCTTCCCGCGCATCACCTGGCAACTGCGCAAGGTCTATCAGTTGCAGGCAACGCCGCTCAATACGTTCGCCCGCCACCCGCTGTCCAAGCGCGTCCATTATGTGGATGCACAGACCTTCGCCGTGTCGCGCACCGTCTCCTACGACCGCCAGGGCGAGCCGTGGAAGACCTTCACCATCGGCAAGGCGCACCCGGACCATCACCTGCCGATCAACAAGGGCAGCGGAGTCGCGCTGGACGACAGCTTCTCGATGATCGACATGCAGGCCATGCACTGCACCACCGGACAGTTCAAGGGCCAGGTCGACTCCGAGCAGAGCAAGCCAGAGATTTTCAGCGTGCAGTACCTGCGTGCAACCGGGAATTGATCCCTCGTACAGAGACGCTGTTATCCCTGCTCATCTCAGGATCGCCAGTGCATTAAAAAGGACGTGCAATATGACACTCACTCATGCTCACCCCGCCGAACAGTTGCTCTTGCTGTGCGACGCCAGCGGCCTCATCACCTACGTCAGCCCTGCTTTCGCCAGCCTTGCCGGCTACCGCCCTGCGCAATTGCTCGGTCAGCCGGTCAATTGTCTGCGCCACCCAGAGATGCACGCCGGCCCGTTCAAGGATCTGTGGGGCACAGTGAACAAAGGGCAGTCGTGGATGGGCATGCTGCAGAACCGCCGCGCCGATGGTCAGGGATTTTGGGTCGACGTCTACATCAGCCCGATCCTCGAAAACGGTGAGGTACTCGAGTATCAGGCGATCTACCAGTTGCCGACCCCGCAGATGATTGCCCGCGCAAGTGAAACCTATCGTGTGCGCGCTCAAGGTCGACAGCCGGCCTGCCTGCGCTGGCCGAACCCGAGTCAGGCGTCTCGCCAGAGCCTGTGGGCTTGCCTGTCAATCGCCCCTCTGGCGGCGCTAAGCATCAGTCTGGAGCCCATGCTCGGCGGGCTCGCCACGCTGGGTTCGGCAGTACTCTGCTGGTTGCTGCTGCAGCGACAAGCCCGGCCATTCGCTGCGCTCGTGCGCAATAGCCGCAGTCTGGTGCAGCATCCAATCAAACAGTTGATCTACACAGGCCGGGTGGATCAGGTCGGACAGATAGAGCTGGCCATGCGCCTGCTGGAATTCAGGCTGGCCGCCTTGCTCGCACGCATTCACGACAGCAGCCGTCAGGTTGCTGAGGGCGCCGGTCAGGCTACTAGTCTGGTCGGCGCTAGCAGTGCTGCCTCGCACGACCAGCAACAGGAGCTGGCCGGAATCGCTGCGGCCGTCGAGGAGTTCGCTGCGACCACTCAGCAAGTCGCCAAAAGCACCTTCGACGCAACCAGCCTGGCCCAGCAAGCCGAAGCATTGACCAATGACGGTCGTCAACGCATGGAGCGGGCCAGATGGAGCATCAACCGGCTTTCCGACACGCTGGAGAGCTCAGGGAGCGCGGTAGCCGCCCTCGCTCAACACAGCCAGGATATCGGGCGCATTTCCGAGGTGATTCGCAGTATTGCCGAACAAACCAACTTGCTTGCGCTCAACGCCGCCATCGAAGCCGCGCGGGCGGGCGACAACGGTCGTGGCTTCGCAGTGGTCGCCGACGAGGTGCGCTCGTTGGCCCGCCGTACGCAGAGTTCTACCGACGAGATACAGGGCATGATCGAGGTACTGCGTCAAGGCACTAGCCAAGTGGTGCAGACGATGGAGCAAGGCCGCAGTCATCTACTGTCAAGCGTTAGCGAGGTTGATGGCGCCGCCACAGTGCTACTGGGTATCCTCGACAGCACCGCCAGCATTCACCAGTTGAGCACGCAAATTTCCAGCGCCAGCGACCAACAAAGCCTGGCAGCGGAAGAGATTAACGCCAAGCTGCATGCCATTCATCAGCTGGCGTTGCACGGTGGCGAACAACTACGCAACACCCTGAAGTTTGCCGAACATGTAAAGACTCAAGCTCAACGCCAACAGGCCTTGGTTGGACATTTGCTGAACGGCTAAGGCGTTGTCTGAACGCCCGCTACCGCTCGCGCTGGCTGTTTGCTGGGGCGCTACGCCGCGGCACACGGACAGCGGCGAGTCTGCTCCAGTCGCCTCAATGGGCGCCTGCCTGAGTCGCACCAGGTGACTTGGGCAGACGCCTACGAGGCATACGCATTACTAAGGAAGTTCTGCAAAGGCCATTTACCGTCACTCCCGCGCAGGCGGGAGCCCAGGTACTACGCAGCTTGTGGATTATTCCCCTGCGGGCCTGCGCCAGCGCTGTGCAGTGATAAAGCTGCTGTCGCGCCTGCGCCCGACTATTTCAGCGTTTCCCTAAGCGAGGCGCTGAGGTTTCGTCAGGGTACGAATGCAACCTCAGCAGTATTGGAGCTGGTAAATGGCGACTCAATCCTCGATGCCGATCTTCTTCAGCCGGTAGGCCAGAGCCGGGCGGCTCAGCCCCAGCAGGCGGGCAGCACCGGAGACGTTCTGCTTGGCTTGCTGCATGGCTTCGCGCATTAGGCTTTCCTCGATCTCGTCGAGGCTCAGGCCGCTGCCCAGCAACTGGCTGATCCAGCTGCCCTGGCCATTGTCCGGCTGGATCAGCACGCCGTCCGATGACACCCGCTCGCTGTCGGTCTGCGGCTCTTCCGGCGGCCGTGGAAACAGCGCCGGCACGCTGATGCTTTCGTTCGCGTCGGTGAGGATGATGCCGCGCTCGATGACGTTTTCCAGTTCGCGGATATTGCCCGGCCAGCTGTAATGCAGGCAGGCCTCCAGGGCTTTGTCCGAAAGGCCGAGGGTTCTCTTGCCGTACTCCTCGTTGAAGCGCTGCAGGAAGTGCTCAGCCAGCAGCGGAATGTCCTCGCGGCGTTCGCGCAACGCCGGGATCGCCACCGGGAAGACGTTCAGCCGGTAGTACAGGTCGGCGCGAAAACGCCCGGCCTTGACCGCTTCGGCCAGGTCCTCGTGGGTGGCGGCGATCACCCTTACGTCGATCTTGCGCGTGCGGTTGTCGCCAACTCGCTCCAGCTCGCCTTCTTGCAGCACGCGCAGCAGACTGGCCTGAGCGCGCGGGCTGAGTTCGATCACCTCGTCAAGGAAGATGGTGCCCTTGTCGGCCCGCTCGAAGCGGCCCATGCGTGACTGGGTGGCGCCGGTGAAGGCGCCTTTTTCCACGCCGAACAATTCGGACTCGATCAGGTCCGGCGGGATCGCCGCACAGTTCACCGCGACAAAGGGCTCGGCGGCGCGTTTGCTGCGCAGGTGCACGCTGCGCGCGATGACCTCCTTGCCGACCCCGGTCTCGCCGAGCAGCAGCACCGAGACTTTGCCCTGTGCGGCCTTGTCCATCATCTTGCGCACGGTCTGGTAGGCCGGGGTCTGGCCGATGCCGTAGTACTGGCCTTCCTGTTTGTCGAGGTTGGTACGCAGCGACACCAGTTGCGATTGCAACTCGTAGAGTTCCTCGATGATGGGGTCGCTCTTGAAATACTGTTTGAAGCTGGCAACGTCGTCCCACTCTTCGGCCGGCTTGCCGATGATCCGGCACTTGTCGCCGCCGCAGCCGCGGCAGCTGACTTCCTTGAAGATGATTTCCCGGCCCATGAACGCCGAGGAATAGGCGCAGGCGTAGCCGAGCAGAGTCCAGCACACCGGGTCTTGCATCAGCCCCAGCTCGGTCTGGCAGATTTCCACCTCGAAGGAGTCGATCCACTCCACCTCGACGTAGAAGCGCCCGCTTTCCTTGTCGATATCGACCTCGGTGGGGCGGGCCTTGACCAGGCCCTTGAGCGAATGCAGCTGCGGGCCGGCGAGGAACATGTCGTACTCGCTGGCATTCGGGCGCAGCTTCCAGGCCAGTTCGGCGTCCTTCAGTCCGGACTGGTAACCCATGCGCAGGAAGAATCCCTTGGCCCGCTCGATGCCCAGGGTGTTGACCATCTCGCGGCGGAAATTGGCCATCGCGGAAACCTGCAACAGCAGCTGGGCAGTATCAACAGGCGGTGTTCGGCCAAGATCTTGAATAGTCGGTCGCGTCCGACCTTCAGGCTGTCATTGGGTTGGCGGTGCAAAAGGTAATGCAACTTGCGCGTGCCGATCCTTGGCTGGCGAAGCCTTAACTGCTGGACATAACACGCGATCAACTCGCCCTGCATAGCGCGTTGATCAGTCGCACGGTTGTGCTGGTAGTAATCCTGGAGACTGATGGAAAGAAACTGGCAAGCCCTGACGACGGTCAGCCCTTGGGCGTGCGAGACGACTTGCCGGGTCGCTTTTTTATGATCGAAACACCGTAAGCCTTCTTCAGCACATCGACCACGGCTTCAAAGAACTGGGCCTTTTGGCTCATGAACTGCAGTTGCTGCTCCAGCTCCTTGATACGTTGCTCAGGCGTCAGGTCTTTGGGATCGGTCACGGCTTGATACCTTGAGCTTTTTCCCCTTCGCGAAGACCACGAGCTTTGGCTGCGTCCAAGATCTGCTCAATCTGTCCGCGTACTTCATCGGCGGTTCGGGTTTTTATGGCCCAGATAGGTTGCAGAAGCTTGAGGACATGCTCTGTGTCGATTTGCTCGGCAGCTAGTTTGCCAATGTGGGGGAATGCGTAGAGCTCTAGCTTGCGCATCCAGCCTTTACGCCACTGTGCAGACCGGCATTCTTCTGATGGCCATCGCCGGCGAGCGCCTCCACCGCTACGTGCAAGGGGGACCGTCAGCCCTCGGACCGTACCGGGACGCCTGGCGTGTGGGCGTGACGAGCGATCTATCAGGCCGAATTCCTTCTTCGCGAAACCGCTTGAGCCATTTGTAGGCAGTCGCACGCTCACGCCAGCGGCCTGAGCAGCCTCCTCGATACCTAGCCCCCTGAAAAGTGCGCTGGACTAAAAGGGCTCGACCACTCGGGGTAAGACGGGCATGTTTATGAACGTTCATTCGGGGCTCTTGGAAGGTTGTGTTGGTCGCACTTCCAGAATTCTGGGAACCCCCTGGATGAACAACCTACTCAGAGATCACAGCTAGCGGGTGCCGCTGCAGGGCCTGGATCCGAGATGGCTCTGGCAATTTACACCGCACCCGCATCGACGAGATTCTCGATAATGCCCAGTAACGCTCGGTGCACTACCTTGATTTCGCTTTCGGACAACCCGCGCATCGCCACCTCGTTGAGTTCTTCCGCGATGGGTATCAAGACGTCCTTCAGGTCGCGGCCTTTCGGCGTGAGGTAGATGTAGATCTTCTTTCGGTTGCCATCCTGAAAGCGCCGTTCGATCAGTCCCTGGGACTCCATGGCTTTCAGCGCGGTAAACGTGGTTGGCTCCATCAGCCCGACCTGATCGCTGAGCTCCCGTTGCGTAAGGCCTTCGGTGACCCATAGCACGCGGAGAAAGGCCCAGTGCCCGAAACTGACATCGTGTTCGGCCAGGCGCAACTGCAGGCTTTTGGTCAATACCCGCGCGGCGTCCCGGACCAAGTGGGCCAGTCGGTCGTCTGGAACCTCCTCTCTCCAGTGGCGTAGAACCTGCTGTGCCGTATGGTCGTTTTTCTGTCTCATCGGTTATCCATTTCAAAATCGTGGTGCCCGGCTGCTTGCGCAGCGGAGTCAAACAGGGTGTCTATCGTGCTGGCTCAGATGGACAGGCGCATCGACAGATCAATAGCTTTTACGTCCTTGGTCAAGGTACCGAGGGAAATGTAATCCACTCCGGTCTCGGCAATTTGCCGCAGATTACCTTCATTGATTCCCCCGGACGCTTCCAGTTTGGCCTTGCCGGCATTGATCGCCACCGCGCGGCGTATGTCCTCGGCGCTGAAATTGTCGAGCATGATCATCTCTGCTCCGGTCGCCAGTGCCAAGTGCAACTCGGCAAGCGTTTCCACCTCCACCTCGATAAGTCTGCCTGGCGCTAGCTGTCTGGCAAGATCGACGGCCTGAGCGATGCCGCCGCAGGCCGCGATATGGTTTTCCTTGATCAGGAACGCGTCGTAGAGGCCGAGGCGATGATTGTGGCATTGGCCACACAGGACGGCGTATTTCTCCGCCAGCCGCAGGCCCGGCAGGGTTTTGCGGGTATCGAGCAGTTTGACGCCAGTGTCGGCCACCTGGTCCTGAAAACGGCGGCAGCGAGTAGCTATGCCGGATAGCAACTGGAGGAAATTGAGCACGCAGCGCTCGGCGCTCAACAACGCCCTGGCGGGACCGGTGATGTGCAGCAATAGCTGATCGGGCTCGACGGATTCGCCATCGGCCACATGCCACTCGGCTACCAGCCTCGGATCGACCTGCCGGCAGACCTCGTCGGCCCAGGCAGTGCCACAGATCACTGCTTTCTCACGGCTGATCACCCACGCTTGGCCCATGCAGCCGTCCGCAATCAACTGCGCGGTGATGTCGCCTTGGCCGATGTCCTCGGCGAGCGCGGCCCGCGCGTTTGCCCGGATGGTGTCCCCGAGCCGGTCGAGATGGATGTCGTACATAACGCTTTCCAGAAAGTTGAGAGGTATGCGGACCTCGGACGCGGATCGGGAAAACACCGTCCCTGGCTTGCGCTCGGAACCGGTTATCCGCTGCTTCATTTTTTCCCTGGCACCCCCTTGACAGTCCGCCGATGAATAGTATCTTAGATATCTAACTTAGATACATAAGTTTGTGCGCCAAGTCGATGCGCGCTTGCGCTCGGACATGATCCAAGCCACTCCAGGCGGTGGCGCTGTCCCGACGATGAGGCAGAGCATGCAGGAGCAAAGGCGGGGTAGTTTTTACGAGAGAATCAATATTAAAGATTCTTTCTCTAATAATGAGAAATTCTCCAGCCGAGACTGGAAGTGATGGAGTTGTCGATGCGTGAGATCAAGCACTTTATCAATGGCGAATACGTGGCCTCGCGAAGCGGTCGCACCTTCGACGACATCAATCCTGCCAACGGTGCAGTGATTGCCAAGGTGCACGAAGGCGGCCAAGACGAGATCGAGGCCGCGGTGAGCGCTGCCCGTGCCGCCCTGGAAGGGGAGTGGGGGAGCATGCCGGTGGCCGAGCGCATGGCCCTGCTGCACAAGGTGGCCGACGGCATCAATGCCCGCTTCGACGAGTTCCTCGAGGCCGAGTGCCTGGACACCGGCAAGCCGAAATCGCTGGCCTCGCACATCGATATCCCGCGTGGCGCGGCCAACTTCAAAGTCTTCGCCGACCTGGTGAAGAACGTATCCACCGAAAGCTTCCAGATGGATACCCCGGACGGTACTGGCGCGCTCAACTACGCACTGCGCCGGCCGCGCGGGGTGATCGCGGTCATCGCTCCGTGGAACCTGCCGCTGCTGCTGATGACCTGGAAGGTCGGTCCGGCCCTGGCCTGTGGCAACACCGTGGTGGTCAAGCCTTCCGAGGAAACGCCGCACACCGCCGCGCTGCTCGGCGAGGTGATGAACGCCGCCGGGATTCCCAAGGGTGTCTACAACGTGGTGCACGGCTTCGGCCCGGCTTCGGCCGGCGAGTACCTGACCCGTCATCCCGGTATCAACGGCATCACCTTTACCGGCGAGACGCGTACCGGCACGGCGATCATGAAGGTTGCCGCCGACGCCATGCTGCCGGTGTCCCTGGAGTTGGGCGGCAAGAATGCCGCGGTGGTATTCGCCGACGCCGACCTGGACAAGGCGATCGAAGGCACCCTGCGCTCGGCCTTCGCCAACTGCGGTCAGGTCTGCCTGGGCACCGAGCGGGTCTACGTCGAACGGCCGATTTTCGAGACCTTCGTCCAGCGCCTGAAGGAAGGCGCCGAACAACTGCGCATGGGCTGGTGGGAAGAGCCGGGGGTGAGCTTCGGTCCGCTGATCAGCCACGAGCACCGCGACAAGGTGCTCTCTTATTACGACAAGGCGCGCGCCGCTGGCGCCACCGTGGTCACCGGCGGCGGTGTGCCGCAAATGCCGGCCGCCCTGGCCGAGGGCGCCTGGGTGCAGCCGACCATCTGGACCGGTCTGGCGGAAGACTGCGCTGTAGTTCGCGAAGAGATCTTCGGCCCTTGCTGTCACATCCGCCCGTTCGACAGCGAAGAAGAAGTGATCGGCCTGGTCAACGACACGCCCTACGGCCTGGCCGCGGCGTTGTGGACCGAAAACCTGTCGCGCGCGCACCGCCTCGCGCCGCGAATCGAGGTCGGTCTGTGCTGGATCAACAGTTGGTTCCTGCGCGACCTGCGCACGCCGTTCGGCGGCAGCAAGCAATCGGGCATCGGCCGCGAAGGCGGTGTACACGGGCTCGAGTTCTACAGCGAGCTTTCCAATATCTGCATCAAGTTGTAGCCGGCGCCGTTGCGCGGGCATAGGGGAGCTGGGATGGAAAAAAATAAGATTGACCAGTACGGCGACGAACTCTTCACGGCGATGCTCGAACGCAGCGCGGTGGCGCCGCTGACCGAGCGGGAGCCGGGCATCACGCTCGACGACGCCTACCACATCTCGCTGCGCCTGCTCGAACGACGCCTGGCGGCCGGCGAGAAGATCATCGGCAAGAAGATCGGCGTGACCAGCAAGGCGGTGCAAAACATGCTGGGCGTGCACCAGCCGGACTTCGGTTACCTGACCGACGCCATGGTGTTCAACAGCGGCGAAGCGGTGCCGATCAGCCAGCGACTGATGCAGCCCAAAGCCGAGGGCGAGATCGCCTTCATCCTCAAGAAGGACCTGATCGGCCCCGGCGTGACCAACGCCGACGTACTGGCCGCCACCGAGTGCGTGATGCCGTGTTTCGAGATCGTCGATTCGCGCATCCGCGACTGGAAAATCAAGATCCAGGACACCGTGGCGGACAACGCCTCCTGCGGCCTGTTCGTGCTCGGCGACCAGGCGGTATCGCCGCGCCAGGTCGACCTGGTCACCTGCGGCATGGTGGTGGAAAAGAACGGCCACATCATCAGCACCGGGGCCGGCGCTGCGGCGCTCGGTTCGCCGGTCAACTGCGTGGCCTGGCTGGCCAACACCCTGGGCCGTTTCGGCATCGCGCTGAAAGCCGGCGAGGTGATCCTGTCCGGCTCGCTGGTGCCGTTGGAGCCGGTCAAGGCCGGCGACGTGATGCGCGTCGACATCGGCGGTATCGGCAGCGCCTCCGTGCGCTTCACCTGAATTGGAGGCTTGCAGATGAACCAGAAACTCAAAGTCGCGATCATCGGTCCGGGCAATATCGGCACCGACCTGATGATCAAGGTGCTGCGCAACGCCAAGTACCTGGAAATGGGCGCCATGGTCGGCATCGACGCCGCCTCCGACGGTCTGGCCCGCGCCCAGCGCATGGGCGTGGCGACCACCCATGCCGGCGTCGAAGGGCTGATCAACCTGCCCGAGTTCGCCGACATCGATTTCGTCTTCGACGCCACCTCGGCCAGTGCCCACGTGCAGAACGAGGCGCTGCTGCGCCAGGCCAAACCGGGCATCCGCCTGATCGACCTGACCCCGGCGGCCATCGGCCCGTACTGCGTGCCGGTGGTCAACCTGGAAGAGCACCTCGGCAAGCTCAACGTCAACATGGTCACCTGCGGCGGCCAGGCGACCATCCCGATGGTCGCCGCGGTCTCCCGCGTGGCCAAGGTCCATTACGCCGAGATCGTCGCCTCGATCAGCAGCAAGTCCGCCGGTCCCGGCACCCGCGCCAATATCGACGAGTTCACCGAGACCACCAGCAAAGCCATCGAGGTGATCGGCGGTGCGGCCAAGGGCAAGGCGATCATCATCATGAACCCGGCCGAGCCGCCGCTGATCATGCGCGACACCGTGTATGTGCTGTCCGCCGCCGCCGATCAGGCCGCCGTCGCGGCCTCGGTGGAGGAAATGGTTCAGGCGGTGCAGGCCTACGTGCCCGGCTATCGCCTGAAGCAGCAGGTGCAGTTCGACGTGATCCCCGAGTCCGCGCCGCTGAACATCCCCGGCCTCGGCCGGTTCAGCGGGTTGAAGACCTCGGTGTTCCTCGAAGTCGAAGGCGCCGCCCATTACCTGCCGGCCTACGCTGGCAACCTCGACATCATGACCTCCGCCGCGCTGGCCACTGCCGAGCGCATGGCCCAGTCGATGCTCAAGGCCTGAGGAGAATCGCCATGACCTTCAACCCCGGCAAGAAACTCTATATCTCCGACGTCACCCTGCGCGACGGCAGCCACGCGATCCGCCACCAGTATTCGATCAAGAATGTGCAGGACATCGCCCGCGCCCTGGACCAGGCCAAAGTCGACTCCATCGAGGTGGCCCACGGCGACGGCCTGCAAGGCTCCAGCTTCAACTACGGCTTCGGTGCGCACACCGACCTGGAGTGGATCGAGGCGGTCAACGACGTGATCAGCCACGCCAAAATCGCCACCCTGCTGCTGCCCGGTATCGGCACGGTGCACGACCTCAAGGCGGCCTACAACGCCGGCGCGCGGGTGGTCCGCGTGGCCACCCACTGCACCGAGGCGGACGTCTCCAAGCAACACATCGAATACGCCCGCGAGCTGGGCATGGACACCGTCGGCTTTTTGATGATGAGCCATATGATCGCCCCCGAGCATCTGGCCAAGCAGGCCAAGCTGATGGAGAACTACGGCGCGACCTGCATCTACGTGGTCGACTCCGGCGGTGCGCTGAGCATGCAGGACGTGCGCGAGCGCTTCCGCGCGGTCAAGGCCGTGCTCAAGCCGGAAACCCAGACCGGCATGCACGCCCACCACAACCTGTCGCTTGGCGTGGCCAACTCCATCGTTGCGGTGGAGGAGGGCTGCGACCGCATCGACGCCAGTCTCGCCGGCATGGGCGCCGGTGCCGGCAACGCACCGCTGGAGGTGTTCATCGCCGCCGCCGAACGCCTCGGCTGGGAGCACGGCACCGACCTCTACACCCTGATGGACGCCGCCGACGACATCGTCCGACCGTTGCAGGATCGCCCGGTGCGGGTCGACCGCGAAACCCTGGCCCTCGGCTATGCCGGGGTCTACTCCAGCTTCCTCCGTCATTCCGAAGTGGCCGCGCAGAAATACGGCCTCAAGGCCGTGGACATCCTCGTCGAACTGGGCAAACGGCGCATGGTCGGTGGCCAGGAAGACATGATCGTCGACGTCGCCCTCGACCTATTGGCCGCCCGTAAGGAGCGCAACTGATGAACCGTACCCTGACCCGCGAACAGGTGCTGGCCCTGGCCGAGCACATCGAAAACGCCGAGCTGCATGCGCATGACATCAGCAAGGTGACCAACGATTACCCGGACATGACCTTCGCCGACGCCTACGACGTGCAGTGGGAAATCCGCCGGCGCAAGGAGGCCCGCGGCAACAAGATCGTCGGCCTGAAGATGGGCCTGACCTCCTGGGCGAAGATGGCGCAGATGGGCGTGGAAACGCCGATCTACGGCTTCCTCGCCGACTACTTCAGCGTCGCCGACGGCGGCGTGGTGGATTGCGCCAAACTGATCCACCCGAAGATCGAGGCGGAGATCAGCTTCGTCACCAAGGCCCCGCTGCATGGCCCGGGCTGCCATATCGGCCAGGTGCTGGCGGCCACCGACTTCGTCGTGCCGACGGTGGAAGTGATCGACTCGCGTTACGAGAACTTCAAGTTTGACCTGATCAGCGTGGTCGCCGACAACGCCTCCTCGACCCGTTTCATTACCGGCGGGCAGATGGCCAATGTGGCCGACGTGGACCTGCGCACCCTCGGCGTGGTGATGGAGAAGAACGGCGAAGTGGTGGAGCTCGGTGCCGGCGCCGCGGTGCTCGGTCACCCGGCCTCCAGCGTGGCGATGCTGGCCAACCTGCTGGCCGAACGCGGCGAACACATCCCGGCGGGCAGTTTCATCATGACCGGCGGCATCACCGCGGCGGTGCCGGTGGCACCGGGCGACAACATCACCGTGCGTTACCAGGGCCTTGGCTCGGTCAGCGCGCGTTTCATCTGATTCGAAGAGAGGGCCGACCATGCCGCTGTTGCAGGTAACGATTGTCGAAGGCCGCTCGGCCGAACTGAAAGAACGCCTGATCCACGATCTCACGGCGACTGTCGTCGAGACGTTGGTGGTGAAGCCCGAAGCCGTTCGGGTGCTGCTCCAGGAACTGCCCAAGACCCATTGGGGCACGGCAGGGCAATCAATGGCACAACGCGATAAGGATAAGAAATGAGCGTGGAGAATCCGGAAATCGGCCTGCGTATCGACGCGGGCGGCATCGACACCAACTACCACGATGCCGGCCAGGGCAGCGCTACGCCGTTGCTGCTGCTGCACGGCTCCGGCCCCGGCGTTACCGCCTGGGCCAACTGGCGGCTGAATATCCCGCTGCTGGCCGAGGGCCGCCGCGTGGTCGCGCCGGACATGGTCGGCTTCGGCTACACCGAGCGCCCCGAGGGCATCCGCTACAACCTGGACACTTGGGTCAAGCACGCCATCGACTTCCTCGACGCTCTCGGCATCGAGCAGGCCGATGTGGTCGGCAATTCCTACGGCGGCGCCCTGGCGCTGGCCATGGCGATTCGTCATCCGCAGCGCGTGCGGCGCCTGGTGCTGATGGGCGCCGCCGGTGTCGACTTCGAGCTGACCCAGGGCCTGGACGATGTCTGGGGCTACGCGCCGTCGGTCGAAGGCATGCGCCACCTGATGGACAGCTTCGCCTACAACAAGGCGCTGATCAGCGACGAACTGGCTGAGCTGCGTTATCGCGCCAGCATCCGCTCTGGCTACCAGGAGGCGTTCGCGCAGATGTTCCCGGCCCCGCGCCAGCGCTGGGTCGATGCCCTGGCGAGCGCGGAGGCCGACATCCGCGCGCTGGACAAGGAGACCCTGATCATCCATGGCCGCGAAGACCGCATCGTGCCGCCGGTGACCTCGAAGACGCTGTTCGAGCTGATTGAGCATGCGCAATTGCACATGTTCGGCCGCTGCGGGCACTGGACGCAGATCGAGCACGCTGCGCGCTTCAACAAGCTGGTGACGGATTTCCTCAACGAATAGCGCCACGCGGCACCGCCGCTGGAAACCCACGCCGCAGCGACGGCGGCTAAGACCTGTAGTGATGAGGCCATAACAATGACAACGTTGATTGCATCCAGTCGTGACTATGGCGCGTTGGTCAAAGAAGACCGCGTGCATAGCTCCATCTTTACCGATGAGCAGATTTTCCAGGACGAGATGGAACGTATCTTCCATCGCACCTGGCTGTTCGCCCTGCATGAGAGCGAGATTCCCAAATTCGGCGATTTCAAGCGCATCCAGTTGGGCCGTTTTCCGGTCATCGCCACGCGTGACGAAAACGGCGAGGTGCAACTGCTGATCAACCGCTGCCGCCACCGTGGCGCCCAGGTCTGCGAAGCGCCACGCGGCAACGCCAAACGCTTCCAATGCTGGTACCACGGCTGGACCTACGACACCAAGGGCAACCTGGTCGGGGTCACCGGGCCAGAAGCCTACGACAAGAATTTCTCCAGCGAACAGCATGCCTTGCCCAAGGTGCCGCGTGTCGGCAGCTACCGCGGCTTCGTCTTCGCCAGCCTGGCCGAGGAAGGCATGAGCTTCGACGACTACCTGGGCTCGACCAAGCAGTTCTTCGACATCATGATCGACTCTTCGCCGGTCGGCGAAATCGAGATAAAGCCGGGTGTGGTCAACAAGACCATGTACCGCGGCAACTGGAAACAGATCGGCATGGACGGCTACCACCCGCACTACGTGCACATGTCGGTGTTCAAGATCTTCAGCAAGCGCGAAAGCACCATCGGCTCCGCCGTGGGCGCGTTGCACCTGGAAGACCCCTTTGCCGACGTCTCGCAGAGCCGTACCCGCGGCTTCGCCAATGGCCACGCCTGCCTGGATTTTCGCGAGCAGCGCCGTTCCCATGCGGCGATGGCGATCGACGATCTGCAGCGCAGCGAAGATGGCCGTCAGTACGTGGCGGACATGGTGGCCAATTACGGCCAGGAGCACGCCGAGGAATTGCTGGCCTGGCACGGCGACCCGCATCTGGGGTTGTTCCCCAACCTGCAACTGATTCATGACCATGTGCGCGTTGTGATTCCGATCAGCCCGGGCGAAACCGAAGTGTTGATGTATCCGGTGTTTCTCAAGGGCGTGGGGCCGAGCATCAACGAGAAGCGCCTGCGCGCCCACGAGGCCTTCTATGGCCCAGCCGCCGCCGGTTCGCCGGACGATGCCGAGATTTTCGAACGTACCCAGCGCGGCTTGCTGGCCGATTCCGAGCCCTGGGTGCTGCTGGCCCGCGGCCTGAACCGCGAGCAAGTCGACGAGGACGGCAGCGTAACGGCCTGTATCAGCGACGAGACCACCCAACGGGCGCAAATGCAGGAATGGAAGCGCCTGATGACCGCTCGTTGAGGCGGCCGGTTACATCCGAAGCGGAGAGAAATCGATGGCGAAGCAAATTGTAAACGCGGCCCCGGCGGCCTTGGTCGGCGGCATCATGGACATCGAGACGCAACTGCGCCTCGAACGCTTTCTGGCCTATGAAGCAGCCTTGATGGACGAACACGAGTACGACCGCTGGATGGCCCTGTGGTCCGGTGACGACATCCTCTATTGGGTGCCGTGCAACGACGACGATCAGGACCCGAGCACCGGCATCGCGATCATCTACGACAATCGCGCGAACTTGAGCGAACGCATGATGCGCTTGAAGGACAAGACCGCCCACGCCTATCGGCCGCAGGCCAAGCTGGTCCGCACCATCTCCGGCGTGGTGCCGCTCAGGAGCGAGGGCGACGAGTTGGAGGTCGCCTCCAGTTTCGTGCTCGGTGAGATTCGCGTCGGTGTGCAGAACATCTGGTTCGGCAAGTGTGTGTATCGGCTGCAGAGCACCCCCGAGGGGTTCCGCATCCGCAGCAAGAAAGTGATGTTGCTGAACAACGACGAGGCAATGCCGAACCTGACCTTCCTGGTCTGATCGGCGGTTGGGCAGCGCCGGCATCGACGTGTCGGCGAGCTTGTCAGCGACCCCTGAGGAGGCAGAGTGCAAGCAGCATGGAAGTTCTGGAGCACTCAAAGCTCCGCGGCAGATGGAGTTGCTGGCGCTGAGTTCGGGATCACCGGACTCGGCACTACTGAATAAGGTAGGACACCTTATCCAGGGCTTTAGCTGCAAGAAACACGACGATTTTTAACCATAAGTACAAGAACAATTGGAGATTTAGTCATGTTGAATGCCTTGGTGCAGCTCGGCTGCACATTCAATCGCAGAATACTGGGAACTGCGCTGCTGGCCATTGCGGCCAACGCCACCATGGCCGTCGCGGCCACGCCCCAGGTCAAGGAAGGGCCGGTCAACGTCACCATCGCAGGTTATTCCTCGGGTGGTCAGGTGTCGGTCTTTGGCGAAGGGGTAATCGACGCGGTACGTCGCAACTACCCCAAATCCAGCATCATCTATGAGCCGGGCAATCCGGCCGGCGGCCTCGAACACCTGCGTACCGGGCGTCGCCCGTTCGCCCTCGAGAGCATCGTCGAACCGCGCATGGCCTATGAAGGCCGCGCGCCGTTCCGCGAGGCTTATCCCGAGGGCAGCATCACCGGTGTGCTGAATGGCGCGCCGGACGTGTTCGCGCTCAAGGTCTATGCGCGCAAGCAGTTTCTCGATCAGCACGGCATCACCAGCTTCGATGACCTGATCAAGAAAGAAATCCCCATGCGCTTGTCGGTGAACCAACCAGGCAACCTCTGGGCCCGCGAGCATGTCCGGACGCTGCTGTCCTATTACGGCAAGACCATGAAGGACATCGAAAGCTGGGGCGGCACCCTGGTGCCGCAACCCACCGGCGCGTCCAACGACCTGATGCGCGACAGCCGCCTGGACGTGATCATAACTGGCGGCGCCACGCCGGCGGGGGCCATCGTCGAACTGGGCAGCGTGCAGGACATCGCCTTCATTCCACTTTCCAAGGAACTCGCCGAGTACGTGGCCAAGGAGCTGGATGTGAAGGTCGGCGTCATTCCCGGCGGTGCCTACACCTTCCAGAAGGAAGACCTGTACGTGCCCTTCACCAGCTTCATCATCGTCGCCGGTCCAGAGGCGACCTTCGACGACGCTTACAAGCTGACCAAGTCCATGTACGAACAAATGGAGCGCTACCGCTCCCTGCACCCGGCGCTGTCACTGGCCAGTCGCGAGCGTCTGCCAGATGTCGGCAGCCTGAAGCTGCATCCCGGCGCGGAGGCGTTCTACCGCGAAGTCGGCTTGATCGAGTAACCGCTGCACTGTGGAGCGTCCGCCACCGTCGCACGTTCCACGGTGCCCAGTAGATCCCGTACCGCCAGCGCCACCCTGAAGCCGTGAAGTAACGACCCTGGGCGCTGGCGAACCATGGGACGGGCAGCGCATGCGCTGAATGTTAAGAAGCTTTCTTAATAATAAAGATAAAAAAGGTGAGTGGTCATGAAAAACTATGAAATCAACGAATGCTCCGGCGTTGCTAAGCTGACGGCATTCGCCCTGGGTGGCCTGCTGCTGACCGCCAATATCCAGGCGGCACACGCGGCCGAAGAGGACCTGGTTGAACGCGTGCGGGCCCTAGAGGAAGCGCTGGCCGCCGTCAAAGCCGAGGCGCAAGCCGCTCAGGCCAGCAAGCGCGCCGGCAACATCGTCACGGTCCAGGAGCGCGGCGGCCGCATGCAACTCGCCACCGAGGACGGCAATTTCACCTTCCGTATCGGTGGCCGCCTGCTGATGGACACCTCCTGGTACGACACCGACCTGTCGCCAATGGGCAGCGGCACCAAGTTCCGCCAGGCCCGCCTGGAAGCCAGCGGGACCCTCTACAAGGACTGGTCGTATGTGTTTCAGTACGATTTCACCGGCAGCGGTGAGAGCGGCATCAAGGATGCCTATCTGGGCTACCACGGCTTCAAACCGGCCGATAACCAGCTCAGCCTGTACTTGGGCAACCAGTTTCAGCCGTTCGGTTTCCAGGGCCAGCAGAGCCCGAAGTACACGATGTTCATGGAGCAGCCCACTTCCAGCCTGCTGCTCGGCGCGGGTGAGCGGCGTCTGGGCGGGCGCAGCGATCTGATCGGTTCGAACTGGCGCTGGAGCTTCGGCGCGGCCCAGGCGGTGTTGGGCACCCGTGCCTCGGAAGCCAACCGCAACGACCCGGTCGATCTGGCCACCCAGTTCACCTTCAACCCGATTCAGGAAAGGGGGCACGTGCTGAACCTTGGCGCGTCGTTGCGTCACCAATCCTCCAATGGTTCCGACGCCCACCGTCAGCGTACGCGTCCGCAAACCCACATCAGCTCGTTCCGTCCGGTGGACACCGGCAATTTCATCTCCGACGGCTTTATCGGTGCGGGTGTGCAGGCGATCTATCAACGCGGTCCGTTCGAGTTGGAATCCGAGTACTTCCAGCAGAAGTACGATCAGGTCCAGGGCGGCCTCGCTGACGGCGAGAAGCCGGAGTTCACCGGTGGTTACGTGCAGGCCGGTTACTTCCTCACCGGCGAGGCGCGTGCCTACGATGCCGGCCGCGGGCTCTTCGCCGCGCCCACGCCGGCACGTAGCCTGAGCCAGGGCGGCATTGGTGCATGGCAACTGGCGGGCGGTTACAGCACCGTCGATCTCACCGACGGTAGCATTGATGGCGGCAAGATCGACATGCTGATGCTGGGCGTCAACTGGTATCCGGAGCAGCGGCTGCGCTTCAGTCTGGAATACGGCAATGTACTTAAGGTCGATGGCGGACCGAACAATGGCGACGAACCCAGCTTTGTGCAGGCTCGCGCGCAGGTCGAGTGGTAATCGCTGGTTACCGTTAACGCTGGGGTGGCCCGCCAATGGGTGGCCCACTCCGGGATATATTCCCGCGACCGCAATCAGCCACTACGTCAGTTGGTTGCACTGGCACCAGTAAGTAGAGGTACCTCATGCACTACGTAAAAAGATCATTCTGGCTGCTGTTCCAGATGGGTAACAAGTTGCCCTTGGATCGTAATAAATATGCCTTTTTTGCCTTGTTGGCGGTGCCCCTGACAATTTTCGAGGTCTGGTATGCGCTTGCCGGCGAGTTCGGCCGGCTGGAGCTGGCTATTGTTTTCGTTGTGCCCATGTATGTGATCTCGTTTCTGGCGATCAGCTACGCGCCGGACGTTCATCGCAGCACCCTTGGCGATTATATCCTGTCCGGCTTGAGCCTGATCGGGGGGCTCTATCTGATTTCGCAGATGAGCCGTTATCACGACTGGATCAGCGGGCTGAGCGAGTTCCTGCCTCTTGATCTGGCCGTGGCGGGGCTGTATCTGTTCCTCACTCTGGAGTTGCTGCGTCGCTGTGTCGGTCCAGGCATTTCCGTGGTGGTTTGGCTGGTAATCTCCTACTGCCTGTTCGGCCATTACCTGCCGGGGTTCTTCGGCCATCGTGGTCTGGAGTGGGATTACCTGCTCGAGGGCCTGATGGTCTCGCCACATGACGGTGGTCTGTTCTCGGCGCCGGTTCAGGTGGCGGCGGTCTATGCTTTCCTGTTCGTCACTTTCGGTAAGCTTCTCGAGAAGAGTGGCGGCGGCGAGTTCTTCTTCAATCTGGCCGCGTTGATCGCCGGGCGTTCTGCTGGTGGTTCGGCCAAGGTCGCGGTCACCTCCAGCGGCCTGTTCGGCATGATCTCCGGCAGCCCGGCCGCGGATGTGATGACCACCGGGCCGATCACCATCCCGATGATGAAACGTTCGGGCTTCACCGGGCGCTATGCCGCCGGGGTGGAGGCGGTCGCCGCGACCGGCGGTGCCCTGTTGCCGCCGGTGATGGGCGCGGTGGTGTTCCTCATGGTGGAGTTTACCGGAATCGCCTACGGCGAGATCTGTGCGGCCATCCTGGCCTCAGCGTTGCTCTACTACGCGGCCATCTACACCCAGGTGCATTGCTACTCGTGCCGCCGCGACGTCGGCATGATCGACAGCAGCTTGGTGCCGACGCTGTGGACAGTGGTCCGTACCGGTTGGGTCTTCGTGGTGCCGATGAGCATCCTTGTCTACTACATGCTCGACGGGCATACCCCGGCGCTGGCGGCGACGGCGGGCCTGTTGGCGGTGATCGTGGCGAGCTGGACCACGGCCAAGACGCGCATCAATCCGCGCCGCTTCATCGAGGCCTGCATCGAGGTCTGCACCGCCCTGGCGCCGCTGATCGCCGCGGTGGCGGGTGCCGGTATCCTGCTGTTGGGCCTGAACATCACCGGCCTGGCGTCAAAACTGGCCGCGCTGATCTTCGGCATCGCCCAGATCAACCTGTTCATCGCCCTGTTGCTGGCGGCAGTGGTGACCATCGTTTGTGGGCTGGGCATGCCGGTCGTGGCGGTGTACTCGCTGGTGGCGGTGATGGTGGCGCCGGCGTTGGTCGACGCGGGCCTGACCGTGATGCAGGCTCACCTGTTCCTGATCTTCTATGCGGTGGCCTCGTATATCACGCCCCCCGTCGCGGTGTCGGCGTATGTCGCCAGTACCATCGCCGACGAGCGCCCGATGGCGGTTTCCATGATCGCGGTGAAGGTCGGCATGGCGGCTTTCCTGCTGCCCTTCGCCTTTGTCTACAACCCCGGTCTGCTGCTGATCGGCGGCTGGGAGACGGCGCTGTTCGACATTACCAAGGTGACCGTGGGCGTGCTGATTATCGCCTCCGCGGTTGAGGGCTGGTACCACGGCATGCTGAATCGCTGGGTCCGCGTCGCCATGATCGCGGCTGGGCTGCTGTCGATGTCGGCCTGGGACATGGTCGGTGTGACGGGGCTGCTTATCGTCGGCGGTTATATGTTGTCCAGGCGTTTCTTTCCGCAGTTGCACCAACGCGTGAGTGCGACACGTGGTGGGTTGGCCAAGACACCGATGAATACTACGAGTGGAGACTAGAGCCATGATCAATCTGCACGATATCTGCTACCTGCGCCTTGGCTGCCATGACCTCGATGAAATGGTGCGTTTCGCCACCGGCATACTTGGCCTGGAGTTACGCGAAAGAACCGCGACCCACGCCTACCTGCGTGGCGACAGCAGCGCCTTCAACCTCTGCTACATCCAGGGCGATGCGTCTTATGACGTTTCGGCGTTCGAACTGCGCCACCTGGCGGAGCTGAAGACGGCCGAGAGCGAGCTGGCCACACAAGGTATCGAGGTCAACTGGGGTACTCCGGCCGAATGCGAAGAGCGCCGGGTCGAGGCCTTCGTTGCCTTTACCGATCCCAACGACAACCGCATCGAGCTGGTATATCGGCCACACCAGACCGGCGTGCGCTACTTTCCCGCGCGCGATGCCGGGATCACCGAGTTCGGTCATTTCGGTCTGCACAGCCGCAATATCGAGCGCGACCTGCTTTTCTGGACCTCTGTGCTCAGCGCCCGGGTCAGCGACAAGATCGGCGATGGTGCGCTGCTGCGCATCGACGAGGTGCACCACAAGATCGCTTTGTTCCCCTCGGACAAGATCGGCGTGCAGCACGTCAACTTCCAGGTCGCGAGCATCGATGACGTGATGCGCTCCTGGTACTTCCTGCAGGAGCGTGGCGTGCCCATCGCCTTCGGGCCGGGCCGGCACCCGACCTCGACGGCGATGTTCATCTACTTCCTCGGTCCGGACGGGCGCGTCTACGAATATTCCTCGGGTGTGAAGCGAATCACCGACGAGGCCTCGTACACGCCGCGCCAGTTCGAGATGAAGCCGTCTTCGTTCTGTATGTGGGGCGCCAAGCCCAACGTTGAGGAATTCAGCGAATAAACGGGTTGGCCGCGTAGCGGGCCGATCACGATCGAGTTGCAAACGGATGGGATTATGAGCGAACAAGGTTGCAGACGATTTTTAGGAAAGGTTGCCCTGGTGACGGGCGCAGGGCAGGGCATCGGGCTGGCGACGGCGTGGCGTCTGGCTCGCGAGGGTGCGCAGGTGGTGCTGGCGGACAAGTCCGCCGCGCCGACCCATGAGGCCGCCGAGGCCATGCGTGCGGAGGGCCTGGAGGTGGCGGTGGCGATCGCCGATCTGGCGACCTACGCCGGGGCGCAAAGCGTGATGGCCGAAACCGAGTCGGCCTTCGGGCGTATCGACGTGCTGGTCAACAACGTCGGCGGGACCATCTGGAAGAAGCCGTTCTGGCATTACAGCGAAGACGAGATCAAGGCCGAGGTCGAGCGATCCTTCTGGCCGCCCCTGTGGTGCTGCCGTGCGGTGGTGCCGTACATGCAGGCGCGGGGCGGCGCCATAGTCAACGTCGGCTCCAACGCGACCATGGGGATTTTTCGCATTCCCTATTCCGCGTCGAAAGGCGGCGTGGTCGGGCTGACCACGGCGCTGGCGGTCGAGCTGGCGGACTTCAATATCCGCGTCAACTGCGTCGCACCGGGCAACACGGCGGTCAAGGAACGGCCGACGCCGCGCCTGGAACGCGAGTTGAGCGACCAGGAAAAGCAGTGGAACCAGCAGTTCTACGATTACGTCACCAAGGAGGGGTTGTTCGATCGACCCGCTTCCATCGAGGAGCAGGCCGCGGTGATCGTTTTCCTGGCCTCCGACGATGCTTCTTATATGACCGGCGAAATCCTGGATACCGGCAAGCGGGGCATGCGTATCTCGTCCGTGGCGCGCTGACAGTCATCGTTGCGATTGCAGGTACGGCGTTTCACGCCGTGCCCGGGACTGATCGTGTTCAGCATGGGCCTGGCTGCCTGGGTTGTGCCGTTAAGTCGGTGGCTTGGCGAGCAAGGCCGTGGCCATAACGCAGAACCCTATCGGATAACCGAGTGCCGCCGCATGTACAGGAGTGAATGAAGTATGACCGATGTGTCTGGAGCGCTGCCTATTGGCATGGCCTTGCTTTCGGCTTTGATGTTTGCGCTCACCTTCGTTTTTGTGCGGGTCGGGGTAAAGAGCGCGTCGACGACGACTGCGTTGTGGCTGACGTTATTTGTCAACGTGGTTTTTCTCTGGGGCTGGAGCCTGCTGGTCTACGGCTGGCAGTTCGAGCAATGGTGGGAGTGGCGCTACTTCTTCCTCTCCGGGGTGTTCGCGCCTTTGCTGGGCCGGCTCTTTCAATTCCAGGGAATGGCCAAACTCGGAGCGAATATCACCACACCGCTGACCTTGACTCATCCGGTGATCTCCGTGGTGCTGGCGATCCTGTTCCTCGGCGAAGAGGTGACCAACCTGGGCTTGCTGGGCGCCTTGATGGTGGTGCTGGGCAGCGTGGTGGTCGGTGCGCAGGGCGGGCAGAACCCGACCCGCAGTCTGCAGAACGTGTCGCGTATCTATCTGCTGCTGCCGCTGGTGGCTTCGTTGTCCTACGGTATTTCCATCGTTTTTCGCAAGATCGGGATCGACATCGGTTCGGATGCGGTGACCGCGGCGGCGGTCACCTGCACCTCTTCCTGGTTCTTCTCCACGCTGTACGTGCTGTTCACCGGTGCGGTTGGCGAAATCCGCTGCAGTCGGCGCGAGCTCGGTTTCTTCGTGCTCGCCGGGATCTTTTCCAGTCTCGGGCCGGTGCTGCTGTATGCGGCGCTGCAATTCGAGGGCCTGGTGGTCATCGCACCGCTGGCCGCCACCACGCCACTGTTCGTCCTGCTGGTGTCGTACGTGTTCATCCGCGCGGACGAAATCTTCACGCCTCAAGTCGTCGCCGGAACCGTCGCCACCGTTGCGGGGGTGATTCTGGTGACGACCTATGGGCTGGCATAAGTTCTGAGAAAGGAGCCGCTATGGACCTTGTAATCAATATGTCCCACTTCTACGTCTGCGACGCGGATGTGTTGGGCAATAGCGAAATCCATCAGGTGACCCCGCCCGGTCTCGGCCCGGTGGCTGTGTACCGGGTCGCCGATGCGTTCTACGCCACCGACGACATCTGCTCCCACGGCCAGGCGCTGCTTTCCGAAGGCGAAGTCGATGAGGACTGCGTGGTGGAATGCCCCTGGCATGGCGGCACCTTCGATGTGCGCACCGGCGAGGCGCTGTCGTTTCCCTGCGTGCTGCCCATCAAGGTGTATCCGGTCACGGTCGAAAGCGGCAAGGTCTATCTCGACCTCTCCGCCGGCGCAATCAAGGCCTAGGCCGCGAGGAGAAACACATGATTGATATGCACACCCATGTTGTCCCGGCCGATTTTCCCGCCTACCCGGGCCGGGAAAAAAACCATGGCTGGCCCTGCATGCACTGCGGCGAGGGCCATCACCGCACGGTGATGATCGGCGACAAGCCGTTCCGCGAAGTATCCGCCAACGCCTGGGACAGCAACCGGCGCCTGGAGGAAATGGCCGCCGAGGGCGTCGAGCGCCAGGTACTGTCGCCGATGCCGGAGCTGCTGTCCTACTGGTTTGGCCTCGACGATGCCCTGGCCTTCGGCCGCTATATCAACGGCACCATCGCCGAGATGGTCGCCGCAGCTCCACAGCGTTTCTACGGCCTGGGCATGGTGCCGCTGCAGGACCCGGAACGGGCCGCGCGCGAAGTGCGCAGCCTCAAGCACGAATACGCTCTGGTCGGGGTCGAGGTGGGCTCGAACATCAACGGCATCGCCATGGGTGACCGCCGTTTCGATCCGTTCTTCGCCGCCCTGCAGGAAGAGGACATGTGCCTGTTCGTGCATGCCCTGCACCCGACCAAGGAGCGGCTCTACGGGCCACCGTTGATCGAAGCGCTGGTCGGCTTCCCCAACGAGAACGGCTTGGGCATCGCCGCCTTCATTGCCAACGGCGTGCTCGACCGCTTCCCGCGCCTGCGCATTGCCTTCAGCCATGGCGGCGGCTCCTTCCCGATGATCCTGCCGCGCCTGCAGCACGGCTGGGAAATCAGCAAGCCGCTGCGCGAGGCGATCCCCTCTTCGCCGCAGGAAGTGGCGCGGCAGTTCTGGTACGACACCCTAGTCTACAGCGAGCCGGCGCTGACCTACCTGATGCAGGTCTACGGCACGAGCCAGTTGATGATTGGCACCGACTATCCCTTCGTCATTCGTGACAGTCATCCCGGCCGTCGGCTGGAGGGGCTGGGGCTCAGCGCGGCCGACCGCGAAGCCTTGCAGACGACCAACTGTCTGCGTTTTCTGGGCCTGTAACGCGGCGTTCAACCCATAAATCCAAGAGAGGCCGTTATGCCTATCGTACAGATCCACAACAGCGACGCGTCTTTCGAGCAAACCGAGACGCATGACTCTATTTTGCGTGCCGGGCTCGCGGCCGGACTCGGCCTTTCCTATGAGTGCAACTCGGGTGGTTGCGGCAGTTGCAAATTCGAACTGATTGAGGGCGAGGTCGAGGAGCTCTGGCCGGATGCGCCGGGACTGACCGCCCGCGATCTGAAGAAGGGACGCAAGCTGGCTTGCCAGTGCCGCGCGAAAAGTGATCTGGTGATCAGCATGCGCACCGACGAAAGCTTCCGCCCGAGCATACTGCCGCAGCGCTTCCAGGCCACTCTGGAAAGCCGCCGCGAATTGACCCCGGATATCACCGAGTTCCGCTTCCACGGCCCCGCCCCCGCGCGTTTCCTGCCGGGGCAGTACGCCATGCTCAGCCTCGGCGATGCTCCTCCCGGTCCGCGGGCCTACTCGATGAGCAACCTCGCCAATGCCGAGGGCATATGGGAGTTCTGGATTCGCAAGAAGCCCGGTGGGCGGGTAACCGAGCCGCTGTTCACCATGCTCGCGCCGGGCGACCAGGTCACGCTGCAAGGGCCTTACGGCTTGGCTTTCCTGCAAACCGCGGTGCCGCGTGATGTGCTCTGCATCGCCGGCGGCTCGGGTATCTCGCCTGTGTTGTCGATCGCCCGCGGCATGCTCAGCGATCCGGCGATGGCCGGGCGCAAACTGCACTTCTTCTTCGGTGGCCGCACGCCCGCCGATATCTGCGGCCTGGCTGAGCTGCAAGCTCTGCCCGGCTTTAACGAGCGGGTCCGCTTCCATGCCGCCATCTCCGAGCCCACGCCCGGCGATGGCTGGGAGGGGGCGGTAGGCTTTATCCACGAAGTATTGGAGCAGGCTTTGGCAGGTACGTTGGCCGACTACGAATGCTATCTGGCAGGGCCTCCGCCCATGGTGCAGGCAACCACCAAAATGCTGCTGCTCGACCAGGGCGTGCCGGCCGAACAGGTGCATTTCGACCGCTTCTTCTAGGGGGCGTTGGCGTTTCTTTGCGGCTGCGGTGGAGGTACGACATGCACGCGATAACGGCACAAGCGCTGCAGCGTCTAGCTCAACTGAGCGGCGAGGCGCCGCACCTGGATGCCGGGCCGGAGAAGGTGGCGGCAGTGCTGATTGCGCTGCTCGCCGCCGAGCCCGAGTGCCCGGTGGTATTCACCCGACGGGCCAACGGCATGCGCCGGCATGCGGGGGAAATCAGCTTGCCGGGTGGCCTTCTCGAAGCGGTGGACCAGGGGTCGGTGATACGCGCCGCGTTGCGTGAGGCGCAAGAGGAAGTCGGCTTGCCACCAGCGGCAGTGCAGGTACCGCTGGTGCTACCGCTCTGCCGCAACAGCCGTGGCGTCGTGATCTATCCCGTGGTGGGCATCGTCACGCGTCCGCTGCGCTGGCGACTGCAGGCCAAGGAGGTGGCCGAGGTGATCGAAGTGCCCTTGAGCCATTTTCTCCAGGCCGACCATTATCGCCAGGAGCGCAGGATCTACGACGGCGAGGAAAAACACAGTCTGGTGCTGGATTGCGGCACCGAGCAGATATGGGGGCTGACGGCGCGCATCATGAACAACCTGCGGCTACACCTGCATCCCGACGATTAGGGGAGTCATGATCGATGCCGTCTCAGGGCCGGGCGGCCAGCTTCTCGCCAATCAGCAAGGCCTGTTCGCGTAATGCCTGGGCAACTTCCTCGACCTTCGCCTGGTCCAGGCGGGTGGTTGGCGCCGACAGGGAAATCGCTGCTTTGAGCTGGTTGCTGCGCCCGATGATCGGCACCGCCACGCAGCGCAAGCCTATCTCCACTTCTTCATCGTCGATCGCATAGCCTCGCTCTCGGGTCAGTTGCAACTTCTCGAGCAGCGCGGCCGGCTCGGTGGTCGTCTTTTCCGTGAATGGCTGGAAGGATTGGCGGGCGATGCAGCGCTGCAACTCGGCTTCGTCAAGCGTCGACATCAGGGCCTGGCCCAGTCCCGTGCAATAGGCCGGCAAGCGCTTGCCAATGTGCGTGATCAGCGTGAGGCTGCGCGAGACCTCGCCCTTAGCCACATAGCAAACCATGTCGTTGTCGAGGATAGCGGCATGGATGGTCTCGCCGAAGCGCTCGGCCAGGCTTTCGACATGGGGCATGGAGATGCTGTTCATCACATCGATGATCGACACCTTTCCGCCGAGATCGGCCAGCAACAACCCCAGTTCGAAGGATCCATTCGGCGTCTTCACTACTGCCCCCACCGATTGCAGGGTGATCAGGAAGCGATGGGCGGTGGCGACATTCATATCGAGGCGCCTGGTAAGTTGCGAGAGGCTTAGTTTTTCCCCGGCATACTCGAAGGCATTCAGCATTCGAAACGCTTTTATGACGGATAAATTAACTGGCGTGGCCATGGATTACCTGAGGCTAGTTTCGATGTTTGCTTAGCCAATTTGGGTGGCAGGATTGGCGTCTTAAATTATAACGACCTGCCGTGCGTCGATGGGAGTCAGAACCTACTGATTGCTTGGCTTGCCTGTCCCGGGTTGAGTGGACACTGACTTAAGGTTGACAAAGTGATTGTCACGATTGGGCTCGCTCAGAAGGGCGTGATCCGGGCCCAGTTGCGCCGCCAAGACTGGCCAATTGGCAAGTAGTCATCGTCCCCCTTGGCCTCGAACTCTCCGCGGCGCCGTTCGGCCTCGTCTGCCGTGGCAGACTGGTAAATCCTCCTCAGGTCAGCCGCCACCTTTACGCGACGCTTCCAGGACACGTAATGCAGGCTCACTTCCGGGTAGGAGCCTAGGCCCATCTCTCTGCGTTTGCCTGGCAGTTGAAAGCGCAGTACTCACGATTTTCGACTAGCCCCTTTTACCACTAGTCAAAGTCCGTCTCCCTCTTCGTAGGTGCCAGGTTCTGCAAGGTTCTCGACCTGCTTTGGATTCAGCTTTCCCATTAGTCACCGCCACATCGGTTCGCCTCTGTCCCCCCACTTCACGCTCGGATGGGGTCGAATCTCATCGGATTGGATTGGATTGGATTGGATTGGATTGGATTGGATTGGGTTTAGAGATGGCTTCAGCCATTGATTTATCTAGGCTATAAGCTTGTGGTTAGGACTTTATAGTATTTTTTTGGAGCATAAAAAAGCCGGCTTGTGGCCGGCTTTTCGGAGGTGGTCAGGACTTATTTTTGGTAAGCCGCGACTGCCTTGTTGATCAGGCCGCGGGCTTCTTCAGCGCCGCCCCAGCCTTCTACCTTGACCCACTTGCCCTTCTCCAGATCCTTGTAGTTCTCGAAGAAGTGCTTGATCTGCTCGATCAACAGCGCGGGCAGGTCGGTGTATTCCTGAACGTCCTTGTACAGAACGGTCAGTTTGTCGTGCGGGACGGCAACCAGCTTGGCGTCGCCGCCCGCTTCGTCGCTCATGTGCAGTACGCCGACCGGACGGGCGCGGATCACCGAACCCGGCGCGACCGGATAAGGGGTCACGACCAGCACGTCGAGGGGGTCGCCGTCGTCAGCCAGGGTGTGCGGGATGAAGCCGTAGTTGGCCGGATAGAACATCGGGGTGGCCATGAAACGATCGACCATCAGGCAATCGCTGTCGTGGTCGATTTCGTATTTGATCGGCGCGTGGTTGGCCGGGATTTCGATGGCAACGTAGATGTCGTTCGGCAGGTCTTTACCAGCCGGGATCTTGCTGTAGCTCATGGGGGAAACTCCCAGGGATGGCCAAAAAAGTGGGGCGCATTATAGGCGTATTCGCAATGCGTTACTACGGCAGCCTACTCAGCCATTGGTCGCGTTTTCGACCGTCTTGTAGTCGGGGTGTTCCGCTTGCAGACGCTGCAATCGCGCCAGGCTGTCCTGGCGGTAGAACAGGGCCAGTTGCCGGTAGACCTCGGGGAAGGCGTCAGCCAGCAGATCCGGTGCAGTGAAGAAGTATTCGCTGGTCACCGCGAAGAATTCCGCCGGATCTTCGGCTGCGTAAGGGTCGATGGCGGTTTCCGCCTCGGGATTGGCGTCCAGCTCGGCGTTCAGTGCGTCATAGGCGCTCTGCATGGCCTTGGCCCAGTCCTGCACACGCATGTCGCGGTGCAGCGGCGGCAGGCCATTGGCGCCGCCTTCGAGCATGTCCAGCTTGTGCGCCAGTTCGTGGATCACCAGGTTGTAGCCTTCCCAGCCACCGCTGGTTTCCACGCCCGGCCAGGCGAGGATCACCGGGCCTTGCTGCCAGGCTTCGCCGCTGCGTGCGTCGTCCCATTCGTGTTCGATACCGCTGGCGTCGCGGTGGCGCTGTGGACTCACGAAGTCATCCGGGTAGAGGACGATTTCGTGAAAACCCCTGTACCAGTCCAGATCGCCCAGGTGCAGCAGTGGCAACTGCGCCTGGGCGGCCAGCAGTAGGTGCTCGACCGGGCCGAGCGCCAGCCCTGGTAGGGCGGTCAGGTGCTTGTCATGCAGGAACAGCACGGCGCGCTCGCGCAACTGCTGCTCTTCGTGCTCGTCGAGGCCATCGAGAATCGGCAGGCGTCTGCGTACTTCGGCCCAGTGGGCCGGATCGACAGGGTTGTTTTCGAGGGTGCGACGACGGCGCCAGGCCTTGAAGGACCACATGCATGCGGGCTCGTTGAGAAGACCCGGCCACCATAAGGGTGCCAGGCGCTCGCCACAAGTCGGCATAAAGGCTGCAAAGCCTCTTGCAGCTTCGCTGCAGCAGGAGGGCTGAGCATGGCGCTGCAACTGCTGGAACACCCTGGAATCACGCTGGCGTCCGGCACCGGGCTGGACTTGCCGCACCAGGCCGCGCGGGCTCGGGCGATGTGGCTGGCCGGTCGCCAGCAGCGTCCGCCGTTGCTGCTGGTCGTGTTGCTTTGGGCGCGCCACTGCCCCGATGTGGTGCAAAGCCTGGAGCGTCATCTGGACGCCCTGTTCGCCGATTTTCGCTGTACGCCTGAGGGCTGGAGTGAAACCCAGGCGGCGCGCCAGGTACTGGCCGCACTGAATCTCCAGCTGTTTCGCCGGCAGCAGGCCGGGCAGGGCGTCGCTGACTTGCATGCCGGTGTGCTGCTGATACAGGGCGATGAGTTGCAGTTTCTGCAGGCGGGCAGTGTCGGCCTGGCGCGTTCGCACACAGGCGCCTTGCAGATCCTGGCAGGTCGTGAGGGGCAGGCTCTCGGCGCCCAGGCCGAGCTGGCGCTGGTTCAGCACAATCTGTTGCCCAGCCGTGGCGAGCATCTGCTGCTGGCGCCGCAACCGCTGCTCGATGTGAGTGATCTGCAAGGGCTGTGTATCCAGGCGCAGGGGGGCTTGTGCGAGCTGTTGCAGCCGCTGTTGCAGGCCCCCGGCGCTGCAGTGCTGCTCGGCGTGGGGGAAACCCAGTGCCTGACGCCGGCGCCGTCCGCTGCGCCGTGCCCGGCGCTGGCGCAGATCGCCTGCGGCCAGCAGCTCGATGGTTGGACGCTGTTGCGTCAATGTCCTTATGGACCGCCTGGGCGGCTGTATGTCGGGCGTGACGAGTCCGGACGGAAAGCCGTGCTCTGGTTCGCCGAGGAAGATGCAGGCGAAGCCTTCTGGCAGCGTGAGTGGGCGTTGCGGCGCAGTCCGCAGCAGGCGTTGCCGCAGGTGCTGTCGCCGCATCAGGCGCGCAGTCACGCGTATCTGGTCCTGGCCAAGCCGCCCCGGGGCATGCGCAATCTGTTCGATTGGGTGGCCGCCCATGGTGCGCCGGATACACAGACGCTGATGGGGGTGGTGACGCAACTGATCGCAGCTGTGCGTTCGTTGCAGCGCCGTGGCATGCAGGGGCTGTGGCTGAACCCCAGGCAGATTCTGCTCGGTGATGACGGGAGAGTACTGTTTCTGCCCGGGGCGGCCGTCATCCTGCCCGGTGTTGCGCGTCAACCAGTGCCTGAACAGGCTGTACCGCTGGCGCCGGAACTGCGCAGCGGCCGTGCGCTGGATGGTCGTGCCGATCAGTTTGCCCTGGCGGCGCTGGTTTATTGGCTTATGAGTGGGCAATGGCCGGAGGCGGCGCGCAGCGACGTCAGGCCCGGACACTGCTATGTGCCGCTGGCGACCTTTACCGGGCATGTGCCGCAAGGCTGGGACGGCGTGCTCGCCCGGGCCCTGGCGCCACAGCCACAGGCACGTTTCGAGGCGCTGTCGGAGTTTCAGCTGGCATTGCAGCAGCCCTTGCAGGCGCGTCGCAGTCAGGCGCTGCGGCGTGTGCCAATGCAGCCGGCACGCCTGGCTGCGCTAGGCCTGGTCACGTTGCCATTGCTGCTGGGGCTGCTGCTCAGTCTTGGTGGCTGATGGGCAGCCGCTGCGCCTGCGAGTTGATCAATCGGAATTGATCGGCAGTACGTAGTTCTTGAACTGCTCGTCCTCGACGAAGCCGATGGACTCGTAGACCTTCTGCGCCACCTCGTTGTCGCGGCTGGTGGCCACGCGCATGCGCACGGCGTTGGTTTCCTTGGCCATGTGCTTGGCGGTGTGCAGCAGGCGGTCGGCAACCAGTTGGCGGCGAGCATCCTCGGCGACGTAGATGTCGTTGAGAATCCATACGCGTTTGAGCGAAAGCGAGGAGAAGCTGGGGTAGAGCTGGCAGAAGCCGAGCAGCTTGTCTTCATCGTCGGCCAGGGCCAGGTAGATCACCGACTCCTTGCGGCGCAGGCGCTTCTCGAGGAACTTGCGTGACGACTCGGGGTAGGGCAGCTCGTTATAGAACTCGCGGTATTTGACGAACAGCGGGGTCAACAGGTCCAGGTGCTCCAGGGTGG